>Ga0209829_10002302_pt1 | contig 14591 bp, 15 predicted proteins | sample C_140205_EF_Meta_FD_187311 | JGI IMG/M metagenome (GOLD analysis project Ga0209829, IMG submission 187311) | Freshwater microbial communities from Lake Croche, Canada to study carbon cycling - C_140205_EF_MetaG (SPAdes) (version 2) | ecosystem: Environmental > Aquatic > Freshwater > Lake...
GGCTTTTTCCAGACGAATGCGAAGTGGTGGAGGCGGGATTTGTGGGGGCTTTCAAATGATCAGCAATCTCGGGAGTAAAGCGATGCCGCCCTGCATCGGGGGGGGCGCAGTAACCCTAATTTTTGAGGGGGCTGGACGGCGTGATCGTTTCAGCCGTTGCCGTCGCGGTTCCACCCCGGTGCGAACCTGCGGGCTTGATTGGAAATATCCGCAGGTGTTCGTATTCGCAACGGCGGGTGTGCCCCATCTGCCGCAGAGCGATCCATCCCAGTTGCCAACGGTTATCTCATCAAGTCCAGCCCGCCGGATCAGTTGCTCGAAGCCGTCCGCGATGCGAGTCGCGGTGGGGCGCCTATGTCTAGTCCGATCGCGCAGAAAGTGGTTCAATATTTTCATTCGCAGGCCCCCACGCTCACCGAGGCCGCGAACCTGTCTCCGCGCGAGCGCGAGGTCCTGGAATTGCTTTGCTCGGGGTTTATCCACAAAGAGATCGGGGACAAACTGGAAATCGGCGTCGAAACCGTGCGCACTCATGTCAAAGGCATCTGGAGCAAGATGCACGTGCGAAGCCGCTTGGAGGCCGTCGCCAAATACCAGAATAAATTCTGACAGGATGCGTAATACTGCCGCTTGCCCCGCCGACGCATGGCGAGAATTGTTTGCAGCGCGTCGGCTTTCAGCCGGTTCATCCGGTCTGCAGCCCAAGACGCGGCGAGTCGCGACCCGAACGTGATCGGTGAGTAGGTGCGATCTCAACATCCACTCGCCGGCCGCTTCGCCCCAGCCACAGCCCGCAGGAGGGGCGCAGGCCGGATTCGAAATCCCGAGGCCTGTTTTTTGGCCGGCGCGGCTCTCGACAGGCGGGGGGGCGGCTTGCTAGGGTTCGAGGGTGAACTTCCTTGTGACCGGCGGTGCTGGTTTTATCGGCTCCAATTTATGCGAGCGTCTTTTGCTAGCGGGACATTCCGTCGTGGCGTTTGACGATTTAAACGCCTTTTATCCGCCGTCCCTGAAGCAGCAGAATCTGCGCGAGATCCACGCGTTGGGGAGGCCTTTCCAATTCGTGCAGGGCGACATCGCCGATCGGGCCGCGTTGGATCAAGTGTTTAAAGGAGAGCGGTTTGACCAGGTGGTTCATCTGGCGGCGCGCGCCGGGGTGCGGCCCAGTCTCGAGCAGCCCGCGCTCTATCAGCGCGTTAATGTCGAGGGGACGGTCAATGTGCTGGAGGCTGCCCGGATGTCCGGGGTGGAGAAGATCACCATTGCCTCATCCTCCTCGGTTTACGGTGTGAATTCCAAGTCCCCCTTTTCGGAGAGCGACCCGATTTTTGCGGCCATTTCACCCTATGCCGCCAGCAAACTGGCCTGCGAGGCCTTGGGGCATGTCTATCATCATGTTTACGGAATGGATGTGGCGATGCTGCGTTTTTTCACGGTGTATGGACGCCGGCAGCGGCCGGATCTGGCCATTTACAAATTCGCCAAACTGATCACTGCCGGACTTCCCATTCCGGTGTTCGGTGACGGCTCCACTGCCCGGGACTACACGTTTATTGATGATATTCTCGATGGGATCATGGCGTGCACCGAGAGGAGACTGGGCTATGAAATCTTCAATCTGGGCGAGTCCCGGACGGTTGAGCTTAACCGGTTGATCGGGTTGCTCGAGTCGGCGCTGGGCAAGAAGGCGGTGATCGAGCGGTTACCCATGCAGTCGGGCGACGTGCCGCTGACGTATGCCGACATTTCCAAGGCGCGGGCCAAGCTGGGCTATGAGCCGCGCATGCCGATCGAGCGCGGTCTGCCGCTCTTTGTGGAGTGGTTTCAGCAGAACATCCGTTGATTTATGTCCAAACTCCCCACGTTCACCCGGCCCACCTTTCCGGAGGCCGTCAACTTCTGGAAGGAACTCCTGGCGGCACGCGGCCTCCCCACCGAGCTGGTCTGGATTTTCGACGAGAATTTGTGTTTCGAGAAGGATCCCGGCAGCCCGTCCGGATTCAAGGTCGGGTTTCAAACCCGGATCACTCCGCCCCCGGCCGAGGCGGAACAAATCGCCTATGAGTATTTCTGCCAATTCGAGTCGAGGCTGGTTTTCTATTGTCTGGGCACCGCTGCGGGGCGGTCCATTTGCCTGCTCCTGTGTGATCCCTATTTCGAGGGGCGGCGACTGAGTGATGAGTTTGTTGCCAAGGACCAATGGTTGATGCTGTTTCGACCTGGCCCGGGGCAGGAGGTGGGGGAGATCCTGGATGAGCCCAGATGGCGTCAGCGGGTGCTTCGAAACCGGCCGCTGAATGATTTGGACTTCTGTATGACGCTGCGCGGGATTCACGAGACCCTGGCGCATGGCAGGGTGCTGACCGCTTATGAGCATTATGCCCTCAGGTTTCTCCAAGGCTGGCGCAGGCTGTTGGGCGAGAAAAAATAGCCGGCAACCGAAAACAGCCCAAGACGGGTTTTGGCACCGGTTGATATTCTTGCGTCATTTCTCTGACTTATTGCGGCGGGGCAGGGGGCGGGGCGTTTTGTTTCAGTGCTTCCAAGAAGGGGTGAGCATCGTTCAAATCGTCATGGATTCGGTGGACCCAGTTTTCGCCCCAGAAAAGGTTGCAGCTTGTCTGAGCCCGGAGCAAGCGCCAGCGGGCCTCCTCTAGGTCTCTACAAGCCGGGTCGTGCCGCGCCAAGGCGGCTGTTTTATGGAGAACTCCGCTGAACTCATGAATGCGCTCCAACGCCTGGCGTTGCGCGTTGGAGCCCGTCCATTGCAGGAAACCGGTGCCGTGATGCCACCCGGTGTTCCAAGCGCCACTGCGCACGGTGACTTCGCCGTGCGCGCCGAAGCGGTCGAGGTAATCCTCGATGAAAACCGGCTCCACTTCGCTCTGTCCGCGCCGGAAGCGCTCGAGCAGCGGGCAGTAGCAGGCATGCCAGAAATTGCTCTTTTCATCCGTGTTGCGGAACCAGCCGCCGTTGTCCCCGTCCGTGGCGGTGAGCACCAGCGCCGGAAAATTGCAGCACTTGGTCCGCTCCCACACCTCGTTGAGGAACCAGTCCGCGTTCATGCCGGAGAGCTGCGCGTCGGACAACTCGCGGTCGCGGACCACGACAATGATTTCCTGGCCGCCGTGGCGGGCGATGTGGGGGCGGTAGCGGACCTCCTGCCAGGGCATTTTCCCGACCGGTTCCACGTGGTGGCTGTCGACCAGCACGTAGCGGTAGCCCAGTTGTTTGAGCATGGGGATGAGTTCCATGCAGAACCCCATTTCCGGGGGCCAGAACCCCTGGAAATCCGTCCGCCAGAAGAGATGCCTAGCGATGCCCTGCCAGCGCTCTAGTTGTTCTAGTCGGTCCGCTTCGGGAATCAAGGCCAGCACCGGATGATAATGGCCTGTGCCGAGGATGTTGAAGATTTTCCGGTTTTGGAGGTGCCAGAGCAGGTCGCCCAGTTTGGCGATGCCAAAGGAGCTTGCCTGGAAGGCCGGATCGCGCAGGGTCTCCAGCAGCGTGCCCGACAGGCTGAGATGCACCCGCGCCACATCCTCATATTTCCAAAGGGCCCGCGGCATGCGGTCCAGAGCCCAGAGTATCTCGCGGGCTTCCCACTCGCTCTCCTTGAGCAGGCGCTGCAGGTTTCCCGGCGGTTGATGCAGATTCAGCATCAGGGCGTGATAGACCTTGCTCATGTCAGGCTGATGTTTTCAACTCAACTTCCCCGGCTCCGCCCCGATCCAATGCGGGCCGCCAGAGCAGGGAGGAGGGGTTTTATTCCGGAATGGCCGGTTCAAGGGGCGCGAGGTCCGGCTGTTTGGCCAACAGAAAATAAAGAACGCTCATGCCCGGCAAAAACAAATCCAATGCCTGCGCTCTGCCGTCCCACTTGACGGGGGTTGTCCGGAGCGGTTCGGGGTTGCCCTCGCCACTGCCGCCGTAGCGCCGCGCGTTGGTGTTCAACACCTCCTGCCATTGGCCTTCCCGCGGAACACCCACCCGGTAGCCCGGACGCGGCACGGGGGTCAGATTCGCCACAACCAGAAGCACCTCCCCGGGTTGGGTGCCATGCCGGATGAAGCTGATGACACTGTTGTTGCCGTCAGTATTGTTCACCCACTGGAAACTCTGGGGATCGTAGTCTGAGGCGGGCAGAAATGGGTGCGCCAGGCAAAAGCGGTTGAGGTCCCCCACAAGCAGCCTCACGCCTTCGTGATCCAGATGTTGGAGCAGGTGCCAGTCCAGGCTGTGGTCGTAGGCCCATTCCCTGGACTGGCCGAATTCGCTGCCCATGAAGAGGGTTTTTTTGCCGGGCCAGCCCCACATCCACGCATAAAGCGAGCGCAGTTGCCGCGCCCGTTCCGCAATGGGCTCCGCCCCCATTTTCAGAAGCATTGAGCGTTTGCCGTGCACCACTTCATCATGCGAGAAGCACATCATGAACCGCTCGGTATGCTGGTAAATCATCCCGAAGGTGAGCTGGTTTTGATGGTATTTACGGTGGATGGGGTCCTTTTTGAAATATTCCAGAGTGTCGTGCATCCACCCCATGTTCCATTTCAGGTCGAAGCCCAACCCCTGATCTTTTGTCGCTTTGGTCACCCCGCCCCATGCGGTCGATTCCTCGGCGATCATGAGGACGCCGGGGAAATATTGATGGACGGTGTCGTTGGCGTAGCGCAGGAAATCAATGGCCTCCAAATTTTCGCGTCCTCCGTGCTTGTTGGGAACCCATTGCCCGGGCTTGCGGGAATAGTCCAGATAGAGCATGGAGGCAACGGCATCCACCCGCAGGCCGTCGATGTGATAGCGGTCCAGCCAGGTCATGGCGCTGCCCACCAGGAAACAGCGGATCTCGGGCCGGCCGAAATTGAAGATCAGCGTCCCCCAGTCCTGATGCTCGCCCTGGCGCGGGTCTTGGTGTTCGTAAAGATGGGTGCCGTCGAAATGCGCCAGCGCGAAAAAATCCTTCGGGAAATGGGCCGGCACCCAGTCCAAAATCACCCCGATCCCATGCTCGTGGAGCGTGTCGACCAGGAACATGAAATCCTCCGGCGCGCCGTAGCGGTGGGTGGGGGCGAAAAAACCGGTTACCTGGTAGCCCCAAGACCCGCTAAAGGGATACTCGGCCAGCGGCATGAACTCGACATGGGTGAAACCCATTTCGGTGACGTAAGCCGTCAATTCCACGGCCATCTCTCGGTAATTGAGCGGGCGGTTGCCGTCCTTGGGGTTGCGCCGCCAAGACCCCAGATGCACTTCGTAGACTTGGATGGGTTTCTTCAACCAATCGGTCTGCCTGCGCTTGGCCATCCATTCTGAATCCTTCCACTGGTATTTGTTCACGTCCCAGACCACGGAGGCGTTGTTGGGCGGGGCTTCAAAGTAGGAGCCGTAGGGATCGGTCTTCAGGCGCATCGCCCCTTTGCAGGGGACGATTTCGTATTTGTAGAGGAGCCCTTCCTGAAGGCCGGGGATGAAGATTTCCCAGACTCCCGAGTTGCCCAGCGAGCGCATGGGGAAGAAGCGGCCGTCCCAGCGGCAGAAATCCCCCACCACCGAAACACGGCTTGCGTTGGGCGCCCATACGGCAAAGGACACCCCGCGTATGCCGTCGACCTCGCGGAGATGCGCGCCGAGTTTTTGATAGACCCTCTGTTCGGTTCCCTCGTTGAAAAGGTAGAGATCCTGACTGCTGAGAGTCGGCAGGAAACTGTAGGGGTCGTGGAACTGGCGGGTTTCGCCGTTGCTCTTTTCAAGGCGGAGCCGGTAGCCGAAGACCTCGGGTCGAGCCGCGATGAACACCTCAAAGAGGCCGGCGGCGTTGGTTTTTTCCATCGGAAACCTCACCTCCGGCTGACTTCTGGGATCCACGACTTCGCAGCTCAAGGCGTCCTGAAGCAGGGCGCGCACGACGACTCCGCTTTTGCCCTGGTGAGTCACCGGATGCATGCCCAGGAGTGAATGGGGTTGGGCGCATTGGCCGCTGAGCAGCAGGTCGATGTCTTTTTGGGGGAGGATCATGGCGGGGTTATTTTTCGCGGATGTGGTCGTAAATGTTGAGGTAGTGCCGGCCGGGATGATTCCACGAATGGTCTGCGCGCATGCCGTTGAGCATGAGAGCGCGGAAATGCTCCGGAAAATCGTAGTAGCAGCGCACGGCGCGGTGCAGGGCGGACTCCAAGCCGGCGGGGTTGGCATGCTCAAAGACATAGCCGTTGCGCTCCGATAGCGGGCGGCTGGAGTGATCCTTGTCAAACACCGTATCCATCAGCCCCCCTACGGCGCGCACCACGGGCACGGTGCCATAACGCAGGCCGATGAGTTGGGTCAGTCCGCAGGGTTCGTAATGGCTGGGCACCACCAGCAGATCCGCCCCGGCGTAGATCAGGCGCGCCAGTTCCTCGTGGTAGCCGATTTCCAGGTGGCAATCCGGACTGTGGTTTAATTGGTGCTTGAGTGCCAGGAAGTGGTCGTTGATGGCCCGCTCGGGGCTGTTGCCCAGCAGGACGAACTGGGCATGGTTGCGGAGCGCGTAGAAAACGGCGTGGTTCACCAGCTCCAGCCCCTTTTGCGCATCCAGTCGGCCGACGAACGCGATGATGGGCTTGGGGCTCTCCGCCAGCCAGAAGCGGTGCCGCAGCGCCCGCTTGTTCTCATACTTCTTCTCCACCGTCTGCGCGTTGAAATGCGCCGGAATCCATGGGTCGGTCTCCGGATTGAACTGGTCGTAGTCCAGCCCGTTGAGGACGCCGCCAAATTTCACATGGTGCGTGTGAAGTGTTGGCTCCAGCCCGTGCCCCTGCCCGGCGTCCTTGGCTTCCCAAGCGTGACGCGGCGAAACGGTGGTGACGAAATTGGAATAGACAATGCCGCCCTTCATCAGGTTTAGCGCCTGCGGATTCCCATTGTCGCGGAGCCGGTCTTGATGGAAAAAGTGCTCCGGCCGGTTCAAGCCGGTGGCGCGCAGGATATGTTCCCCGGTGGTGCCCTGATGCTTGAAATTATGGATGGTGAAACACACCCGCGAATGCCGCATGCCCAGATGCTGGTAAATCTCCCACAGCAGCACCGGCACCAGCGCCGTCTGCCAGTCGTGGCAGTGCAGAATGTCCGGTTGCTTGCCGGTTTTGTGGAGAAACTCCAGCGCCGCCCGGCAGAAAAAGGCGAACCGCAGCACATCATCGTGTTGCCCGTAGCACGCGCCCCGGTTGAAAAAATTGTCCGCCGAATGAGGATCGATGAAAAAGCATTTCCGCCCGTGGACAAAACCGAACCACACCGAGGTGGAAACCAGTCCGCCGAACCAGGGGACCATCAGATTCTCATAGCAGCGCGTCAGACCCCAGACGTGGTCGTAGCGCAGGTTGTTGTATTTCGGGAGAATGATTTCCACCGCGTTGCCGCGCAGTTCCAGCTCGCGGCTCAGTCCGTAAACCACGTCTCCCAGCCCGCCCACCTTGGCCACCGGCGCCAGTTCCGGGGTGATCATCACCACGAACATCGGCCGGATTGACGGCGGCGCAGCAGGTGCGGGCTCCGGATTTATTTGTGGCGCTTCCACAGACGCTGCCAAAGCGGTGGTGGTCATTTCCGTCTCCGGCGCGAAGGAAGTTCCGCTCGATTGTGAGTGCGGATCGGAAACCGGTGTTGGTTTTCCGGGCTCTTCTCCCGGAGTTGTTGGCAATGCGTCTGCGGCGGCTACGGAAAAATCGGGGCTCTTCTCCAGTCCGGTCCCCGGGGCAGTTTGCCCGGCTACGGCCGGTGGCGCGGTCGGAATCGCGGGCTTCGTTCCGCAAGAGACCGTTTGCATCGAATCAGTCGAGGGGCAACTGCCGGGTGGATTGCCAGGGGTCGGTGCTGTTCCGGGGGCCTGCGGCTGTGGGTTAGCCGGAGCCGCGACCGGTGAAGGGGGCGTTGTGGATACCGGGGTTGCTTGATGAGTCCTTCGCCTGGATGCCATAGGTTTTTTGGGATGAATCCACTCACGCCTAAGCCACACTACCGCCGGTGCGGTTTTTGAAAAAGAAAAAACGGACCCCGCCAATAGAGATTCCACGGAGGCAAAACTCCTGCCCGCCGCCCAAGGGGACTAATGCCAGGTTCGAGCCTGTCTGGTATTGGTTGTCTTGATGCCTCATTATTTCCACGACCTGTTAAATCCTCTTCAACGTAACGCTACCAACAGGTTGGAGTGCCGCGCAACCACCAATTTGCGCCGGTTGCGGCTTTCTGCTTCCTTTGCCGGGCAGTTCTACGGGTTGCGGGAACATAGCGGGATTGTGCGTGAACGAATCCGGAAAACCAATGCCGTGGCGGTGGATCCCCCACGCATGATCCGCCCGGACTTGTCTGATCATGTTTGATTTGCTGGGGGAGGGGCTGCTCCCAGGGGTTAAATTTTTTCGGGCGCAGTGGGATAATCCCGAAGCCCGCGACCGGGCAGGCCGACGCCCCGTTGAAATGCTGCTGACAATCGGATGGGTTTTTCCTTAGAATACCGGGGATGAAATTCTTTCTTCTCGCCCTTGTTCTGGCCGGACTGACCTCGGCCGCCACTGCGTTGGACAAGGTGCAGGTCTTTTTCTCACCGCACGGCGGTTGCACGGAAGCAGTGGTTGAAAACCTCAACCGGGCGTCCCGTTCGGTTCTCGTTCAGGCCTATTCCTTCACCTCACCCCCCATCGCCCAAGCTCTGGTTGATGCCAAACGCCGCGGAGTCAAAGTGGAGGTGATCCTGGACAAATCCCAGCGGACGGAAAAGTACAGCTCCGCCGATTTTGTCGCGCATAATGGCATCGCCACTTCCATTGACGCAAGGCACAGCATCGCTCACAACAAGATCATGGTCATCGACGGGGAGACGATTTTGACCGGGTCGTTCAATTTCACCAAGGCGGCCGAAAACAGCAATGCCGAGAATCTGCTGGTGATTCACGACACGGGTCTGGCCAAAATTTACAGCGTCAACTGGCAGGAACATCAGCGGCACTCGGATAACTACGTGGGACGGGGGCAGTAGGCTGCGGCACAAACCCCATCTGCCACCGGGGCGGTTCTCCACCTGCTTTGCTCAGAGCTGTCGCTTCGGTTCAAACATCCCGTCCCTACCCCTTGTTCAGGCGGGTTGGCGCGCGCCGATCCGGCGAGTGAAACGGTCGGGCCGGGGTCTGTCGGAATCACGCCCGTCAAAACAGTTCCACGCGGGTTTTTTGGCGCTGCCTGGTGTTAACTCGCGGGGCGGTTTAGAGAAGGCTGGACTTTGCGGCTTGGGACATTTAAAAAACCTGCTGCCAATTCAAATATTATGAAGCTCAATTCTGTTCCCTCCTTGCTCTCCGCCCTAGTTGCGGCCGCCGCCACCGCCCAAGCCGCCGATGTCGGTTCCGCATTTTACGGTGACGCGCCCGACGAACATCATCCTTGGGCCATTCACGATCATAACCGGCCTCAGCCCAAGCTGGTCACACCCGGGACTTTCAGCTCCCAGGAGCAGCCCGGCAAGCCGCCATCGGACGCTGTCGTGCTCTTTGACGGCACCGACCTTTCCCAATGGGAGGCCGATCAGGGCGAAGGCCAGCCCACCAAGTGGGTGGTCAAAGACGGAGCCATGGAATGCGTTCCCGGCTCTGGCTACATCCGCACCAAATCGAAGTTTGGGGATTGCCAGTTGCACGTGGAGTGGGCCGCTCCGGTGAAAGTGCAGGGGGAGAGTCAGGGGCGCGGTAACAGTGGCGTCTTCCTAATGGGGCTCATGGAAGTGCAGGTCCTGGACAACTACGACAATCCAACCTACGCGGACGGTTTTGCCGGATCGGTTTACGGGGTTAATCCGCCCATGGCCAACGCCTTGCGCGCGCCCGGCCAGTTCCAAGCTTATGATATCGTCTTTCGTCATCCGATTTACAAGGAGGGTGTCGCATTGGATCCGGGGCACGTAACGGTGTTCCTCAACGGGGTGGTGGTGCAGGATGCCACCATGATCGAAGGCGGCACGGGGCATAAGGCCCGCACGAAATCCGGCCCGTTTCCCGATGTCGGCCCGCTCAAACTGCAGGATCATGGCAACCCCGTCCGCTACCGCAATATCTGGTACCGCTCCCTTCCCCCGCGCCCCGCTCAAGGCGGAACGGATGGATATCTGAGCACCGAAGCGACCAGGGCCAAGCGCGTGCAAATTGCCGCGGCAATCCGCGAGGACGCCGCCAAGTTGAGGGATCCGAACAATCCGCTCCCCGAGATGCTGCGCCTGGCGGAATCCCTCGTCTATGACCAGGACGAAGACACCATGGGCAAGGCTCAGCGTCTCTCAGAAAAATATATGGCTGGTCTGCAGACGTTGACCCCCGAGCAACTCGCCGGCAAGAAGGACGAAATCAAGCATCTGCGTGATATCTGCAAATACCTCGTCAAATCAGGGTCAATCCCCGAGGACGCTCCGGCCAAGCTCCTGTTGGATCAGATGATCAAAGAACACAACTGGGATAAGAAGAAGTAAAAATCCCTTTTCTTAATCCCGGTTCATCGTCGGATGAGCCGGGATTTTTGTTTGTACCGCCAAGTGGCGGGCACTCTTCCAGAAAAAGCCGCCCGCCCGGCTGGCCACATTCAGCGCGGCGCACTATCCAGGTTCAATTGGTCCGGCCCGGAAAGGTCAATTCCGCGATTCCTGACTTGTCTAGTTCGCCCAAGCCCGCTTTGACCAGCCGCTGGTATTGCTTCAAGGTGGCGGCGGCCACTGGCAGGTGGAGCCCTTCTTCCCGCGCGAGTTTGAGCGCAATGCCTGAATCTTTGGCGGCATGCGCGGCGGAGAAGAAACAACTGTGATCCCGGTTCTGCATGTCTTCCCCATCAGTTTGCAAGACACCCGATCGCGCACCGGTCTGCCCGAACACCTCGCGCAACATGGTCAGATCCAGCCCCAAGGCCGAGCCCAGCCCCAATCCTTCCGCCAAGGCGGCTGTGTTGGTGTTCATCACCATGTTTACCAGAGCCTTTACTTCCGCAGCCTTGCCCGACTCTCCTATGTAACGGGGGCTCGGACCGAGCTTTTCCAAGAGGGGGCGGGCCCGCTCGTAGACCTCTGGCTTTCCACCGCACATTAAATAGAGGGAGCCCTGTCGCGCCTGTGTGATGCTCGAAGCCATGCAGGCTTCCAGAGAATCGGCGCCCTTGGAGAGGCACTTGGATTCCACCCAGCGGTGGACCGCCGGGGTGATGGTGGCGAAGTTGATGAAGAGTTTGCCGCGGGCCCTTTTGAGCAGGCCGCCTTGGTAGATCTGTTTCATGGCGGCATCATCACTCACCACAGTCAGGATGACGTCAGCCATGGCGGTGACCTCGTGGAGGTGTTGGGTCGCGGTGCAATGCAATTCCTCCGCCACCGATTGCGCCGCGGCCTGATTCGCGTCATGCACCACCGTCACCGAATAGCCGCACTCTTGCAGGCGGCGGGCCATGTTGGCCCCCATCCGGCCCACTCCGACAAATCCAATCTTTTCAATCATAAAATCTTATTGCTCCGGCTATGAAACCGCTGTCTGCCAGCTTGGGTTTGCGCCGCTGCGATGTCAAATGCGAAGCCCTTTTTGGGGCGCGCCTCGGGCCGTCCCGGCGAGTGCTTTGGAAACCGGGCGGCGCCATCCTGGCCTGCTCGGACCCGTGGCTGCCACAAGGACTTGGAGCCTGTGCCGCAAGTTGGAAAACCTGATGGGAGAACACAACTTGCTCGGTTGGGGGGCAAGTGCGCAGATCCCCATTCATGGCCGCTTTCGGTTCGGCTTTCATTTGCAAGGTTTGGCGCGCGCCCACCTTCCCATCAAAGCACTTCGGAAAAAGAAAAACCCCTCGCTGGAATTCCAGTCGAGGGGGAAATGAGGGCGGGGCGGATTATTTGCCGATCTTGCCCGTCAATCCGGCTTTTTGCAGCGCGGCAAAGACGGCCTTGTCGTTGAAATCACCGCTGATTTCAAATGAGGTGGCCCCTTTGGCTGCCGTGTTGGTTGTCACTCCCGGGACGGTGGCCAGCGCTGCGGTCACAGCCTTGACGCATTTGGCGCAGCACAGATGCACCCCTTGGACCTTGAGCGATTTCACCTTCGTTCCAGTGGCTCCGCTCTGGTCGGTCATCTTGATCAAGGGTTTGCCATTGATGTCGGTCAATTCGTTGCTGTTCCCGAAATATCCCGCCGCCATCAGGGCATCGGCGGCCTTCTGCACTGTGGGGAAATCCGGGCCGGCCAGGTTGACGTATCCAGTTTGCTGGTCGGCCATTGCCGAGACACCCGGGACTCCTGCCGCGGCCTTTTCGGCGCCCTTGACACAACTTGGGCAGCACATGTGGACGTTGGTGATCTTGATGTTGACGGGAGCAGCCTGAAGCGAGATCGCTGCAGCAACCATGGTGAATGCGGAAGTAAACAGTTGTTTCATGATAGTAAAATTACTGTGGGCAGCTTAAGCAAACCCGGCATATTGGTCAATAGCCAAACAACGAACGGGACGCGCTGCCGCTGGCGCTGTGGTCCGGTGGGCTTGGTGGTGCTTGATGGCAGCCGACGATTGCGGCCCGACTGCGGTGATGCGAAAATCCCGTTCCGCCACCGAAAAATCCCATAGCCGCTTTTTTACACCGTCCGACCCGTAAAATGCCGAAAGCCGCTTGAGGGTTTGTTCAAGCTGACTGAGGTGTCTTTTTTTTCCAAAACGGCAGCGGCTCGGATTAGCCGTGGCTTGGTCAGCCCGTCTGCTTGTCTGCCTTCAGGGCGCCAGTCGGCATGCGTCGGTTTTATGCGGCAAACCCGGCGGTCAGCCGGTCACCTCGCTCTCGCGACCGCTCTGAAAGAGTTTTTACCGTCTCCACCAGCTCCACCAGCCATCTCCGCCCGGAGCGGCGCAGGTGGAAGTTAAACTCCTCCACAGCAAAATCCCTTTCCCCGGGCACCGCCGCCTTGAGCGTCAAATTCGCGATGGCCGTGTCGCCTCCCGCCTCGAACTGCACGTTGACATCCAGAAAATCCACCCGCAGGGCGCTAACTCTCTGCCGGATGGCCAGTAGCGATTTCATAAGCTCATCCCGCCCGGCCACCCGCATCGGGCCGTGCCCGGGCAAATCGACTTTGACTTCCACCGTGCCGGTAAACAAGCTGGCCAGTTCCTGCGCATTACCCAGTTTTGCCAGAGGGCCCTCATTGGCCCGAAACGACGCCAATTGCGCCATCCGGCGCAGGCCGCTCCGGATCACCTGTTCCGGGTTCGGAAAGAAATAGCGCCAGGCCCAGAGTCCCAAGCCCGCCAGGCCCGCCACAAGCAACAGGATGCCCAAGGAACGTCTCATAACAGAACCCGCCCCACGATCCTCCGTCGCTGGGTCCGCCCGTGCGTGTGGTCTTCCTGGGACATCGATCGGTTGTCCCCGACCACAAAATATTCTTCTGGACCGACGGGGGTGGGAGGCATCTCCCAGTGGCAGGGCTTTTTCAAATAAGGCTCGATAAGCGGCTGCTCATTGATAAAAACCTGACCATGACGGAACTCCACACTCTCTCCGGGTAATCCGATGATGCGTTTTAGATACATCACACTTTCACCTGCGGTCCGAATCGCCACCACGTCACCCCGTTGCGGATCGCTACGATGGTAGGCCAGACGGTTGACGAAATTGACGCCCCAGGCCGGGTAGGTGGGTAGCATGCTGATCCCCTGCATTCGCACCGGGAGCACGACATAGGCCCGAAGCAAAAACACCAAGGCCACCAGCAGGCAGATCCGAACCAGTGTGAACCCGGGGTTCCGCCCGATCAGGATCACTCGCAGCCGGTCCGGGGACGGATTTGTTTTCCCATCAGTGTTCATCTCTTGTTCTCATGCTCTTCCGAGTCCCTGTGCCCTCATCCGGTGCTTGAGATTGGAATTGAATACTAACGATATCGACCGCAAGGTTCAACTTATACTCGTCGCCCGCAGAAGCGGAACATCGAGCGGGATTTGTTCCGCGCCGACGGGCCGTCGGTTAAGCCTACCTGTCTGCTTTTCTTGAAAAGTCTTCGGCTCGCCCCCGTAGTCAGCTGGCCGCATCCTCCGGAAATTGGCATGCCCGATCGTCAGCTCTCATGATTCCGTCAATGGGGCAATGCGCGGACTCACCCTGGTTCGGCTTGCTCAACCACGAAACCGGCGAAAGCGGACAGGCGCGTCACTGCCCAATCCGACTGGAAGTCGGTGGTTTGAGCTCGAGTGGGACTGCCCGGGCCATGCCGCATCTGAGAGAATTCCCGGCTGAAGTTTTTTCCTTTTCATTGTCGGATCAAGCAGTAGTTTTCCCTCGCGTAAACCACTGATGTTTGAAACTGGATCCTATGACCTTGATGGTTAGCAGGCCGGTATTACGGTCCGTCCAGCCCCGGTCTTCGTATTCGCTTGGTTCTTTGGAGTCACGGAGTCAGGAGGCGCATCTTAAAGACCCAGCCCAAGCCTCATCGCGACGCAGCGTGGTTCGGCCAATCGGCCGGCGTGGAGTCACCACCTTGTGGCTTACGGCGGGCCTGTTTCATCTCATGGTGGATGAGCGCTTGGACGATCTGAAACCGTTGCGCCAGTTG
>Ga0209829_10002304_pt1 | contig 14583 bp, 17 predicted proteins | sample C_140205_EF_Meta_FD_187311 | JGI IMG/M metagenome (GOLD analysis project Ga0209829, IMG submission 187311) | Freshwater microbial communities from Lake Croche, Canada to study carbon cycling - C_140205_EF_MetaG (SPAdes) (version 2) | ecosystem: Environmental > Aquatic > Freshwater > Lake...
AATTAAAATTCGACCTGCAATTGTATTGTAATAATTTTGCATTATATTAGAGTTATACAAGCATGCATAAACCATTACCAATCCTAATGCAATTTGCGTCACAGATGAGTGACTTTTATTAAATAAGTTTTTTATTTGAATACTTTTTATATCTTTCATAACATCTCCAACTGACTTGTTCATTTTTTATGTAAATGTTCTACAATGTGTCTAACAATGTAACAATGTGTAACAGTGTGTAACAATATATATAAATAGGTGAAGAAAATAAGATATTAATTAAATAATAAAATAATTAAATAATTAAATAATTGAATTAATAGTATATACGTATGTTTTCTAAAATAAAATCTCATTTTTTTATAGTAGAATGTCTTTAGCACAATATGCTTCACCTTATAATAATGATGAATTAGAAGTAGATAATAATAAAAATCAAAAAAATCAAAGTGGTAAGAAAATGTCCGCCGCAACATCATCATCATTATCCTCGTCGTATTTAAGAAAAACGATTAAACGACCGTTACAGCAGCAATCATCACTATCTTCACAACAACCGCAGTCACAACAATCGCAGTCGCGTGTTTCAGATTTTATGAATAAATTAAATTCTCATGCCACAACTAGTACAACAAGTTATATTGGAGATGATGATGGTGGAAGTCCCTATGGTCCTTATGGCGATTCAGAAGATTTAGCAGATTACATTCCGACAACTGACCAGCAGCAACAGCAACAGCAGCAGCAACAGCAACAGCAGCAGCAGCAGCAGCAAATGAATCAATCCAGTCATGATAACAATAATGATAATTCTGTAACAAAAGAAAATTTTATGGATTTACCTAGTTCATACGCGAAACAATACTACCAACAATATATTCCACATAATCAATCAACTTTCAAGACAGTCTCTGAAAATGCGACGCCCCCAAAAGATGAGATGCTTGAAAAAATGAATCACATTATACACATGCTGGAAGAACAACAAGATGAAAAAACAGGAAATGTAACAGAAGAACTGATATTATATTGTTTTCTAGGAGTGTTTGTCATTTTCGTCGTGGATTCTTTCGCACGAGCCGGAAAGTATGTGAGATAAAAAACTATAACTGACAAATAAAACAAATTAATGTATCGTTTCCGACACACTCTTATGTTACTCGATTAATCATTTTATATAAGTAATATAAACGTATAAATATAAAATGATTAGCAAAATTTTCGCCATATCATCCCATTATTATTTATGTCTAGTGATTCACATTCAAGTTCCAATTCACAAATAGATTTATTTATGACCATCATTATAAACATCGGAAATTTTCTTAGTGTTATATACAATATTCCACAAATGTGGAGAACATATAAATTAAAAAAAGCTGATGATATATCGTCTTATTTCCTATGGATGAGATTGGTGTCTGGGATAATATGGTCAATATATTGTATATATTACCAAATGTGGTATGTTATTATTTCGTGGGTTTCTACAATTATAGCAACACTTCAAATTTTGTATTACAAATACTATCCTGCTTATTCACAACGCGTATTAATGACTGATTTGAACGAAGTGCTTGAAAATGAACACGAAAAATCATGAAATTGAAAATATGTAGATGTATCAGTTGAAATACTTTTACAATTAAGTAACAAAAATGAAAACAAACAAAATACAACATTTTTTATTTTTGTTTTGATTTAATCAATTTAATCATACAAAAATTTATAAATATATCAATTCACAATATAATAATGTAAGTTATATATAAGTATAAAAAAATTGAATAAAATCAAATAAACCATCCATATGACAAGTAATGAAGAAGATAAGTCCGTAAACTTTTTATTCTTGCCAAAAGTTTCATTTTTTATATTTATTATATCTTTAATCGTTTATTTAGTACTTTTAGATAATGAAGGAGCGTTTAAACATAATTTCTTGAAATTTGGACCAGATGTAAATACAAAATTTTTAGGAATGATATTGGACACGTGGAAAAAAGTTATATTGGTGTATTTTATTTCATTTTGTAGTTCAATACTACAAACATATTCATCAACTGCAATGTTTAATTTTATTTATTTAAAAATGTGGAATCCGGCATATAAAACAAAAATAAATATGACAAAAACATGGGCACAAATAATAACAACCATAGAACCTTTGCTAATTTGGATATTAAGAATAATTCAATTTTTTTGCAGTATGACAATGCAACTGCAATTTTTGATACCACAATTTTTAGGACACGCTTTAACATCCGTTCCATATGGGTTATTAAAAGTAGATGAAAAATATAAAGTTATAAAATCAACATCATAAATAATATAATAATATAGATTCAAAGATATGTAGTTCAGTACAAATTATTTACAATATTTTTAATTATTTTTTTTATTTATAAAATTGAGTTTTATATTGCTTACAATATTTTTCAGTAAATCAACACAGTAAAAGTGTCATAATGCAAGCAGCACAACAACAACAACCCGCCGCGTCAAGAATAAAATCAAAGATTGTTCAATTACTTGAGCGCGCATTCAAAGCGTGCAAATATATAACACTTTTAGTTATTTCAAATACTTTATTACACATTGTCGCATATTTTATAATGTGTAATATCTCGCATCATTGTGCATCTAAATTATATTTGTACTTTTGTACAGTTGACCATCTGGTAAGTATTACCACGCTCACAATGTCACCCTTTACAATCATGTCGCCACATTGCATAGCAATACGATGGGTCATGATGGAAAGCGTAAACATGGTTTATATTCAATTACTTATGTTTGGTTCTTGGTTTGTTTCGCGGTTTTCACAATAAGTTTGATTCATGTTTATTATTTATATTACTTACTTATACGAAAAAAACAAAAATATAATTTTACAAACTTTTTTTTTAAAAACAAAAATGGACATTTATAAATGTCCAAATTCCATTTTTAAAAAAGAATCTTGAAATATAAAAATCCTAAAAAAAATATTATTTTTTTATGAGACAACTGTACCAACTCTACATCACACATGATGTCGGATATATTCGCAAAATATGCCTGACTGCATAAGAAAAATCCGGGAAATTCCGGGAAAAATCGGAAAAATCCGGGAAAATCCGGGATTTTCTGGAAAATGTTCCGAAAAAATAGGATAAAATAGGATAAAATAGGACAAAATAAGACAAAAAAGGACATGTATAAGAACAAATAAGAACATGGATAAGAACAAAATAGGAACATTCTGACCATTCTTCGAAAAACTAATAAAATATATCATTTTTATAAACTTTTTTTTTAAAAACAAAAATGGACATTTATAAATGTCCAAATTCCATTTTTAAAAAAGAATCTTGAAAATAAAAAATCCTAAAAAATCCATTATTTTTTTTATGAGATAAATACGAAACTCCGTATCACACACAGTCTTGATTATATTCTAAAAAAATGCCCGACTGCATAAGAAAATTCCGAAAAATTCTGGGAAAATCTGGGAAAATCTGGGAAAATCTGGGAAATTTTCCAAAAAATAGGATAAAATAGGATAAAATAGGACAAAAATAAGACAAAAAAAGGACATGTATAAGAACAAATAAGAACATGGATAAGAACAAAATAGGAACATTCTGACCATTCTTCAAAAAACTAATAAAATATATCATTTTTATAAACTTTTTTTTTAAAAACAAAAATGGACATTTATAAATGTCCAAATTCCATTTTTAAAAAAGAATCTTGAAAATAAAAAATCCTAAAAAATCCATTATTTTTTTTATGAGATAAGTGTGCAACTCCGTATCACACACGGTCTTGATTATATTCTAAAAAAATACCTGACTGCATAAGAAAAAATTGGAAAAACTTGGAAAAACTTGGAAAAATCCGAGAAAATCTGGAAAAATCTAGAAAATATGCCAAAAAAATAGGACAAAATAGGACAAAATAGGACAAATATCGCCTGTATAAGAACAAAATAAACATGAATAAGAACAAAATAGGACCGTGGATAAGACTATTGGAAATACGTTGAATTTATAGGGACAAAATAGGACAAAATAGGACAAAATAGGACAAAATAGGACAAAAAAATCAATGAAAATAATATACGAATAAAAACAATATAAGAATAAATAATATATTACATGTATATGAACATTTTATAAATTTTTGAATGCCCAAGGTCAAAATAAATTATGCCGAAATGATATTTTATAAAATATGTTGTTTATCTCCAAACATCACTAAAGTATTTATAGGTCACACCACAAATGTAAACCAAAGAAAACATATATTGAAAAAACAGACCCAGTCGGAAATATATTATTCTGACATGATTGATTTCATTAAAAATAGCGGAGGATGGGAAAATTGGATTTTACAGATATTAGAAAAATACGAATGTAAAACACACATTGACATTGTCTTGAGAGAAATACATCATTCTGATATGTTGAATAAAAAAACAAGTGTTGTTGTAGATAATAATGGAGATTGCAACAGTATTGATATTGATGGCGGAAATGTAAACGATAACAATGGTAGTGTAAAGAGCAAGAGCAAGAGCAAGAGCAAGAGCAAGAGCAAGAGCAAGAGCAGTAGTGCCACTGATAAAATATTTATATGCAACCATTGCAATTATAGGTGCTTTAAAAGTAAACATTTTAAACAACATTTGATGACTAGAAAACACCTTGACGAAGTTCAAAATAGTACTGCATCATCATCTTCATCGTCGTTGAAAACAAGCGAGGATAAAAAAGAACTTGAATTTTATATTAATGAATGTGATGATGAGTCCGGCGAAAATAAAAATGAACTAATCCTTCAATTATTAAAAGATAATGAATCAATGAAAATATTCATGAAGGAACAGAATGATATGTTGAAAGAAATGATTGCAAATCATAATAATACAACAACAACAAATAATATAAGACACAAAAATATTAAACAGAAATTCAACATAAATATTTTTTTAAACGAACAGTGTAAAGATGCGATAAACCTGTGCGATTTTATTAAATCACTCAAAGTCACGTTTCATGATTTGGAAATTACGAGAGACAAGAGCCTGGAAGAAAGTGTCAGCACAATCATGTTGAGAGGGTTAAAAGAGCTGGATGTTTACAAGCGCCCCATTCACTGCACTGACCAAAAGAGAGATGTAATGTACATTAAAGATGAACAAAAATGGGAAAAAGATGACGGAAATATTAAACTTAAAGAATCGATAGATACTCTTTCAAAAAAACAAATGTATACTTTGAAAGAGCTGAGAGATTCAGACCCAGAAATAAAAACAAATGATGATAAAAGAGATAAATTTCTTGTAACAATGAATCATGTTAGCACCCCAATAACAGAAAATGGTGGGAAAAAGATGATTAAAACAATTGGTAAGGAAATATTTATTGACAAGGAATTAGATGCGTTTTAATGGTTTGTCCTGCGTTTGATTTAGCATTGTTTTTTTGGTAAAAAAAATAATACATGTGAAATGTATAATATTTATATTTATTAATAATGGGAAGAAATTTTTACAGAGCAGTAAAAACAAATCAAAACCCCAAGGCAAGAAATAGACAGCAGAGCAATCAACCCCCGCCCGCTCCTGTCGTTCCAGTCGTTCCTGTCGTTCCTGTCAACCCAATTACCATTGAGCAATTCCTATATTATGATGCTGACGGTAATGGAGTACTTACCCAATCAGAAATTACATCTAATCCAACTGGAAATTTTGATTTAACAAAAGCAGCAGAACTAATGAGATTGTCTATTTTTGCTTATGACCAGTATAATCAGTTTAAGGTTGACGACGTCAATCCTTGGGAAATTCCACCACCTTTTGATACATTATATAAAAATCCTGTTACAGTGATTAATGCAATTTATGAGAACGTAGTCGATGCATTTGGTGCATCTGACCCAATTTCAAAACCTTCTATTCCATTGGGTTTTATTACCGAAAGTATTGCATCTAATTATATTTTTATAAATTGGCGCGGAACTGGCAATACTGCTGAATGGAAGCAAGATGCTAAATTTGACCAAACGCCATGTTCTTTCCTACCACAAGTTCCGCAAAAGGAAATGGTGCATTTAGGTTTTCAGGAGCTTTACATCACACCAACCACCAATCCCAACCCCAGTGGCATATTATCTCCTCAGAATACCGTCATGAATTACCTTAATGCTGTGACACAAAAACAAGATAAAATTGTGCATGTTACTGGTCACAGTTTGGGAGGAGCCCTTGCTGTGTTGAATACTTGTGATATATTGGCAAATATTTCTGGGTTTAAGTCGGTAATAATGTATAACTTTGCGGGTCCGAGAGCAGGTGATGTGGATTTTGTCGATACTTTCAATGCTAAAACTTTAACTAATGGAACAGCAGGTAGCTGGCGCATAGTGAATGATTATGACCTTGTTCCCATGTTACCTACTGAAGAACAAGGATATAAACATGTAAATGGACTTTATTCTATTAAATTTGGCAATAAACTGACACCGACAAATCTTGCTGATATACCATTAAACCACAGTCATTTAACATATTTTGTTACACTTGTCCAAGAATTAAGGAATAATAAATATACTGCGGCACAGTTGAAGTCTAAAGGTTTTACAGCAACTGAGTTAAAGTCTGGTGGCTATGTCGCAACTGAAATGGTGACTCTTCCTGGCGACGGTGGCTACACTTATAGTGAGCTGCAGGCAGCAGGCTTCACTACTGCTGAGCTAGACGCTCTTCCATGGTATGTACCAAGACCCACATCATAGTCAATTAAATATAGTTATTGTTACACCCTTTCTAAATAATTGCTGTCATTAAGTGGTTGTTGATAATGATGATGCGGTTTTGTATTATAATAGTTGTTCCTATAATATTTATCTTTTAAATAGAAACTCCCGCACGCTACAATAAAAAAAACTGATATTGCTATGCTTGCTGATACAATTTCTATCATTTCGTTTGTTTGTGTATTTGTCTTCTTGTATTGGTTAATGTAATTGGTTATATATATGTATGATAATGTATTTATATGTTAAATGTGTTATTTATTCTATATAAATTAGTTATGTTTATTTAATGATTTTAATAAACATAATAAAAGGATATTCACATAGATGTATATATAAATAATAAAATATGTCTGTAACAGATGCAAACACAAAAGAACAACTCGTAAAAAATGTTAAAGCGTGGATACAAATGGACAATGAAATAAAAGAGTTTCAAAAAGAAATTAAGGAGAGAAAAGATAAAAAGAAAGACGTTACAGATAAATTATTGCACATCATGAAGGACAATGAAATTGATTGTTTCGACATAAATGGTGGGCAACTTATATACTCAACAACAAAAGTAAAAGCGCCTTTGAATAAAAATACTCTTATGAATGCTCTGTTGAAATTTTACCAAAATGACCAGAATCAAGCGCAAAAAGTTGGAGATTTTTTAATGGAAACGAGAGAAGAAAAAATAAAAGAATCGATACGTCGAAAAAAACTGTAATATTTATTACATCCACCGAAAAGAAAAAATGAGATAAGATTAATAAATAGTGTATAAACAATTATTTATTATATGATTAATATAATAAATAAAACATGTTGCCTGGAAAGTCTTCACGAAAAAATGATACAGACAATAAAAAAATAAATAAAAATAAAAAATACAATCATGATTATGCAAATAGTAATGAGTTATCACTGCAATATAGTTTAGACAAATTGGGTGACACGGGTGCATATGAATTTTCAAATGGAAGCGGCAGTGAAACAAACGGCGACGAGGAAGACAGTGGCGATTGTGATATTTATCCATTTGCATCCACCCTCAAAAAAGACGTTGATGAACTCGACATTGACGCCCACGGAGAAGAAGCGATGCTTTACATTTGTATTTATCAAATTAATACATCGTGTGAGCTGCCATTCATTGAATATATGATGAAGTATTGTTATAATAAGAAGTCAAAAAAACAACAGTTTGAATTCCCAAGTGTAAAATATGCTCCATCAAAACGAACGGCGCTTGACCAAGCAAAAAATCATCTTTCAACAGTTATAGTTGAAGATAATGAAGTTTTGAAATATAGAGGGAATTTAAAAAAAGGTAATGATGTTTATTTCTTTTTTCATAAATATTTTAGAAAACTTAAATTCCCTCATAAACTTTCAATTTCTGACGACGATTTGTGGTGGACGGTTACAAGTGAAATTGTAAATTTTAAAAAAGTCTTGTATGTCGATGTCGATAAACGTGCAACCGACCTCTTTATAAGAAATCCTGCAATTATGCGGTTATATGATTGCAAGAGCCAGTTGATAGAAACACCGGTAATATGTTACTATGGAGACCAGTATCAAAAAATCACATATTTGGCTTTTTTTGGGTTATTAAAGGCGCCATTAAAAAGCTCATTTGGTCCATTTTATGTAGGAACAAATTTTTTATCTTCAATGAAGTATGCCTGTTATACACACGATAATAAACCATTCGAACTATATGACGGGACTGCATTAACTATAGGGAAATATGGTAAATATGTTGAGGGGGGCGTTCTTAGGTCGGTCTTATTCGTAGGTAAAATGAATGTATTTTTGAAATCAGGAATTCCTGATAATTCGCAAATCTCTCAAGAAGTTGCAAAAACAGACGAATCTGTTCGAAAGTTACTTGCACTTCGAGATTCTAATGGAAACTGGACGGAAAATTATGATACGGCATACAGTGGTTTATATTTTGTATCCATTGACGACGACAACGATGTTGGCGACGACAATAAAAAAAAAAGAATCGCTGTGAATACTGTAGAATGGTTTTTCAAAAATTATAATCATTCATCCATTTTGTCTTATCATATGATTGAAACAAGCAGCATTCCTGAAAAATATAATGTGGATTATACCGAATACAACATAAAATAAATATTTAATTACTTAATTTAAAGTAATGATTATTTTATAAATAAAATCGCACGATTTTAATTATAAAATAATTATATTATAGTAATATATTAATAACAATTATATAATTAATAATACATTCAAAGAATAATGGTATCTTTAAAATTAAAATTAGTTGTAATTGGTGCTGCGATTGTTTTTGATTATGTTGTAACAACAATTATGAATTTTTCAGGAATAGACCCTAGTTTATATGCAAACTATTTGACATTTTGGAATGCTCTGGTTATATTTTGGGTTGTACTACCGTCTAGAGTTGAATCACCGCTTGATGGTATTTAATACTGTCATTTATCATAGTTATTATTTTAGTTATCTTACTATTATTTTTATAGTTATAAAAATAATATTACATACATTGTATATAAATAAAACCAAAATACAAAATAAAAAAATAATAATGGAATCAATAAATTATAACCGAGATTTAGAACAACTTTTAGCTCAATCTGCGGAAGAATGTGAAAGTTTGGGAATACTACATCTTGCATCATATGAAAAATATAATTTGCTTTCGAATTATATAAATATTCCGGTAATTATTTTAAGCAGCGGAATTGGTTTTATAACCGGCATTGATTTGAATTATGATAAAATGAATATTATACTTGGCATTGGAAGCGTGTTTGTTGGAATTATCAAATCCGTTGATTCTTATTTTCAGCTTGGAAAACGTGCGGAAGCGCACAGGTTATGTGCATTACAATACACGCAAATAAATAAGAAGATTCAAATTGAACTTTCTCTCTGCAGGGAACAACGCCAAACTGCGAAAGATATGCTTACAATCATAAAAACTGATATTAAGAATTTACAAGACATTAGTCCTATTATTGATAGGGAAATTATAAAAGAGTATAATGTAAAATATGGAAAATATAACAATGTAAAAAAACCGAATTTTGTAAATGGACTTAGTGAAGTAAAAATAAATATTAATTCTCTGGAAGATGAAGCACTTGCATCTTTGTCACACTCAATTCGTGGTGGAAATAGTGTGGGCGGCGGAGGCGGATTTGGAGGCGGCGGAGGCGGATTTGGAGGTGGCGGATTTGGAAATAATGATTATGGCAATTCAAAGTTTGAAACCCAAAACGAAATTGCTATAAAAACGCCATCAACGCCATCAATATCCACTCCCCAAAAATATATTGTTAGTGCGAAATTATCATATGATGATAATGTAACGGCAACTACACCCGCACATATAAAGACAACGACGCCGCCATTCAAACTACATTTGCCTCCGTTATCCCATCCACAAGATGATAATAATAACAATAAGAATGGCAGTAATAATGTAAGTTTAATTATAGATATTCCGGAAGACAAAGATTTAGAAAATCAAATTAATGTTCAACCTAATCCAAGTGACAATGCATCTACAAGTCCAAGTCATGTTGGGAACATGTAGTCATAATCATATATTATATTATTATAATATTATATTTAATTAATTAAAAAATTGAAATAAAGACTCACATTTATATAATTAACATCCACATCCACAACATACAAAACTACAAATGGAGCGTCGAATTGGAGCGAAATTAGATTCATATATTATTGCTTTGAAAGATGAACTTGCTTCAAAATTGCGAGACTTGAATGTGGCGGTTTCCGCAGTTTCAAATGCGAAACATAATTCCGTCGAAAGTAAAGATAAAGACCAATACCAACAACAAACGCAAAAAGTTGATGGTTTATTCAAGCAAATCGTGTCATTTGTTTACGACTATGAAAAACTCAAACTCACAAAGGAAGATTTTATGAAACGAAAACGTGTGAAGAATATTGTTCCTGCTCAACATCGGTGTCATGCAAAGCGAGCAAATGGTGAACAGTGCACCAGGAAAAAAAAGGTGGGGTGCGATTACTGCGGAACGCATACAAAAGGTGTGCCCAATAGTATAATGGATGATGCTGCAAATGTAAGTTCGTCAGCAATTAAAGTGTCACAACAAAATGTTAATGTCTGGGTTCAGAATATCAAAGGAATTGAATATTTTATAGATTCTAAAAATAATGTTTACAAACATGAAGATGTGATTGAAAACTCGTCAAATCCCCAAATTATTGCAAAGTGTTCTAAACATGAATCGGGGCTATATTCTATTGAATTTTTATAAATATAAATGGAAGTGAGTAAAATTAATAAAAAAATATTTGAATAATTAAATTATTTTTTTATTAATTTATAAAGTATATGTATAACATATAAAGGGTACTACCAGAAATTCACATTGATGTTTCCATTTCCATATAGTTCAAGCGCGATTGGCGGTGTTGGGGCAATGCAGAGTTTATTTACAAATAATGCGCAAGTTTTTTATAAACCTCACAGTTTAGCCGTTGGAGGACCAGGCACTGTCGTAAATTCTAGACACAAGGCCAGGAAAACATAAACACAATATTACATGATAAATTTATTTTTTGTAAAAATATATAATAACCAATGTTATAATTATTAGATTTATTGAAACATGGTTATGTGTTTCAATATCATCCAAATCGTGTTTTGTATCAAATAAAATATCGGCAATGTCAATTCCATAATTTGTATCATCGTGTAAGTGATGGTCGCGATGCGTTGACGGTTTTGTTAACAGGTAATTCATATTATGAGTCGTCGCATACATTAGCGCCCATAGAATTACAACTCTAAAATCAATAAAATAATTAATAAGTTTAACAAAAATAATGATTGCTCCTCCTTGTGTTATCACATTGTTAATAAATTCATATAAAATATTTTCAGTTTGTTTATTTATTGTCGTGTCGTGGTGTGTTATTGCATGAAAATCTAAAAACCTGCAAAATTTTAATAAAATATTGTCTATGCGCGGATTTACATTATTCTTTTTATATTTATTGTAAGCATCTGTAAAATTTATATTGTGTGAAATGCGATGAGCTATATGCCCTGCCATCATTATAAAAATGTATGATATTACAAGTATTATGTATGATGTGTTATCTGGATTACTTTGTTTAAACATGTAAAAACATAAACCCAACGACAAATAAAACCATTTGTTTACTTTAATGCTTTCTTTAAATGCTGAATTTAATTTATCCTTGTGCAGTTGAGTGTTTTGGATTTTGCGCGAATTGAGTGAATCGCATTTAGTATATTTTTCCGATTCTTCACAAGTTTTATTTTTATTTTTATATTTATTTTTAGTTTTTTTCTTTATTATTTCTTTAAAATCGTTCATTCGTATAAATTGTGTTGTTGTGTTAATATAAATAAATAAATAAAAATAAATAAATTATATTTATATACATTATGGTTTTTTTATCGAAAGAAAAACGAAATGAAATAGTTGAAATAATAAAAAATAATTGTAAAAATAGTAAATTGTCTGAAAAGTCGATTGGAATTTTAATGCGGTCATTTCATACAAGCACCCCTATATCATTTGTAATTCTTTCATTATTTGCACCACGGTATATTGTAAACTGTGTGGTTGCATTGCTAGTTATTGTTTTTTTCATGTTTTTCGTATTCGGTGGGTGCATATTAAGTATGATTGAAAATAAAATATGCAATGATGATTTCACAATTGCAGACCCATTTTTAGAGGCACTAGAATGGGAAAAAAATTCTAAAAATAGATTTAATATTTCATGTATAATTGGAGGTTCTTATTATGTAATGATTGCAATAATTTATTATATACGATTTTTACTTTAACTATTAAACATTTGCACATTGTTGCTCTGGAGTTTCGATTTCTTTTTCAATTTCCATTAACATATTATACAGCGGTGGCATTTTTAACATTGTATTTGTTGTATATGTTCCTTGTTTGCATTTTAGACCGTCGAGCTCTAACCATTCACTCCAACTGAGTTCTTTCAATGGCTTGGACAGTTCCAACACTTGTCTATTCCGTTGTGTAACATTTGGTGACCAACTATCCAGTCGTTCTGAAGGCGGTTTTATATTTTCAATCTTGTGAATAATTACACGTTTCTCGAAAAATAGAAATGCAAAATATTCTCCAATTTTTGCTTTGTTATATTGACTGTCATCCCAACACCATTTGTACCCGAGTGTTGATGTGCGTTTTTCTTGTTCATTATAGTCGATGCATCCCTTGTTTTTGATATCTTTGCTGATGGGCGTAATTGTCAAATATTTGCAACCGTTTCTTTCCATTATTGGCGTGTTATTTCTGTGTTGATAACTGTATAATTATACAGTTATATTTCAATTTTTTTTAATATTGTTGCAATAATATTCAGTTTATAACAATATTAACATAATAATAAACATATTAAAAAAATAATATTTATTATTATTATACGAAAATAAATACGAAAAAGTGAAAATAATGAACCCGAATATCACCAACATGAAGATTGATTCTGAAACATTCGTTTGCATGATTTGTCTTGCAGCGTTTATTGGATACACGTTGGGTATACAAAATATGGTAAAGAATACAATAAAAACGACGCAACAATGTCACAAGGTTACTCAAACAAATTTAAGTGACTTGGCGGACATATTGACTTCATCCCATTTGATGATTAATAATTCGCAAAAAAATTCTATAATGCAAACTCAAATGCAATCACCAACACCCGTTCTTGATAATATATGTAATACATGTGATAGTTTGATGTTGACCACGACAAATGTCCATGTGCAAGATGTTGTAAGTTCGACGGTGGAAGAAGATAAAATTGATTCTGTAGAAACTTGTGCATCATTAGAAATTCATAATAACAATAATAAAATGACAGCAAATAACGTAATTGCATCAAATAATTCCGAAGAAGAATATGAAGTTATAACTGGTAGTATAAAAAAACTTTATAAAAAAAACCAACCACGTTATTATTTTGGTTGGTTTGATTCCATATTTTGAATAAAAAAAGTTTTTTATTTTTGTGTTTTCATTTTTGATTTTGTGTTTTTGATTTTGTTTTTGATTTTGTTTTTGATTTTGTTTTTGATTTTGTTTTTGATTTTGTTTTTGATTTTGTTTTTGATTTTGTTTTTGTTTTTGATTTTGTTTTTGTTTTATTTTCAAGGGGTTGCACTCCACTTGAATTGAATCGATTCAGAGGATTCTGATGTGGATAAACCGCTCGATGATGACGAATCAAATGACGATGAGCTGAAATCACTCTCGCTTGAGGACAAAAGTGTGCATGAACAAGATGATGACGACCACGATGATGAAGATGACGATGACGAATCTTTCATGTTCATCCACTTCAAGTCGTTGATTGGAATGGGTGCTGATGGTGCTGGTGGTGGGGTTGGTTCAAGGTAGCTTGAGAAATGTCTCTTGTAGTCTGGAGTACCAAAGTTCAATGAAGAGGGCGAATTTGGTTGGATGGAAATGGGGGGGAAGAGCTGTGTGGGTTCAATGGGTTCAAGTTTTAATGCGTTGACTGCAGGAGTTGGACAAAATGCTGGAGTTGAAAGCACATTGATGGTCGTGTCGCCCTTGAAATCGCGAATGGGAGAAACTGGGGTAAAAGACGGCATCGATAAATGTTGAATTGAATGTATGAAGCTGTGAAAATAAAAAATAAAGAAAAAAGTTTTCAATTTATATTATTTTGATTGTAAAAAAGAATGATTTA
>Ga0209829_10002305_pt1 | contig 14572 bp, 15 predicted proteins | sample C_140205_EF_Meta_FD_187311 | JGI IMG/M metagenome (GOLD analysis project Ga0209829, IMG submission 187311) | Freshwater microbial communities from Lake Croche, Canada to study carbon cycling - C_140205_EF_MetaG (SPAdes) (version 2) | ecosystem: Environmental > Aquatic > Freshwater > Lake...
TGGTCGGGCCGCACCGCATGGCGGGCGCTTCTGCCCGCCGATCTCGCGCCCAAAAGCGCCCTCAAGCTGGAAACCAGCCTGTGGCTGGGGCCAAAGGCACATCTCGTTCATTATCCCCTGCGTCACGGCGCGCTCATCAATATCGTGGCCATCACCCAGGACGGCTGGCGGGACGACGAAGCGGCGGACCTTTGGGCGATCAACGGCAAGCCCGCCGAGGTCTCGCCCCGCTTCAAGAGCTGGCACCGGGACGCGCGCAAACTGGTGGAGGCGGCGAAAGACTGGAAGCGCTGGCCTCTGTTCGACCGCCAACCCCTGCGGCGCTGGTCGTTGGACCGGGTCGCGCTGCTGGGCGACGCCGCCCATCCCATGCTGCCGTTCTTCGCCCAAGGCGCCGCGCAAGCCATTGAAGACGCAGGCGCGCTGGGTCGCGCCTTCACGCAAACGAGCGACATCAAGACCGCCCTGGCCGATTATGAGCGCACGCGCAGGGCGCGGGCGGGCGCGGTGGTCATCGCCTCGCGCAGACAGGGCGCGATCTACCACATGAGCGGCCCCATGGCCTTCGCCCGCGACCTCACCTTGCGCAGCCTGAGTCCGCATCTGATGATGTCGCGGCTGGATTGGTTGTATGATTACAAGCCCATGGGGTGAGGCAGGTGTCTGCGCCATTGTTGGTGCGGACGGCGGGGGTCGAACCCGCACGGGAGTCCCGAGAGATTTTAAGTCTCTTGCGTCTACCAGTTTCGCCACGTCCGCAACCGACGCAAATCCGCCAGCACGGTCCTATTTGCCCGAGGCGCGGTCTGCGCGCAACTGAAACCGGGCGATACGATGCTGGAGAGCGGCCTTGCCCCCGTCAGACGCCGTCTGGGCGCCTGACGGGGATAATGTGGTCCCGCCGCGGGGGTGGGAGAAGCGGGGGAAGAGACTATTCCGCTTTCGGCGATTCGGCTGGCGCCTTGTGGCGGCGGGCGCTGGCGACAAGGCCGCCCTTACGGCCTGCATCCATCGCGAGCTGGTTATCGGCGGAGAACGACCTTTTGGCCTTGGGCACATTCGCCCCGCCCTTGCGGCCTGCATTCGCGGCCAACTCAGGGTCACGCGCGAAGCTCCGCGAATCACGCGGCACCGACATGCCCCCCAGACGCGCTATTTCCCGGCGCCGTTCAACAGACATGGAAGCAAAGCCGCGATTTGAGATTGCCATGAATTCAACTCCCGTAAAAACGCTACGGCATTACGTAACGTAAACTGCAACGGTCACATCCGAGGCGCTGACGTCCGGAAAGGATGCCGGCGCTCCTGCAGGAACCATTACGCTTACGTGTATCATTAAAAAAATACAACTTCTAGTAGCATTTCGCCATTAATTCGGGGCTGTGGCGGCTCTGCTTGTCCCGGTGGCCTGACCCCAGCTACTCTGGCGCAAAGGGAGCGGCCGCATGGATTCGATCAATCTGATGGGAAAGACCTGCCTGATCACGGGCGCAGGCACAGGTCTGGCGCGGGCCATGGCGCTGGGGCTGGCGCAAGCGGGGGCGGAGGTGCTCGCCGTCGACATCGACGAAGCAGGGCTGGCGGAAACGGGGGCTCTGGCGAAGGATGCGCCCGGCCGCATCCTCGCCCATCCGCTGGATGTGCGCGACCAGGCGCAATGCGAGGCGGCGGTCGCCCGCGCCATCGCCGCCTTCGGCCATCTCGATATGCTGGTGAATTGCGCGGGCCTTGGCCCGGTCTATATGAAGCGCGATTTCATCGAGGAGCCACTGCGCTTCTGGGACGCCGATCCAGAACGCTGGTGGAACATGGTCGCCGTCAACCTGCGCGGTCCTTTCCTGCTGGCGCGCGCGGCGGCGCCCCATATGATCGCCCGCAAATGGGGGCGCATCGTCAATATCACCACGAGCTTTTCGACCATGATGCGGGGCGGCAACATGCCCTATGGCCAGACAAAGTCGGGACTGGAAGCAGGCTCGGCCAGCTGGGCCGACGATCTGGCGGGCACGGGTGTCACGGTCAATGTGCTGATCCCCGGCGGCGCGGCGGACACGGGCATGATCCCGCCCGAATCCATGCCGGACCGCTCAAAGCTCGTGGCGCCGCAGGCCATGGTGGCGCCCATCCGCTATCTCGCCAGCGATCAATCGGATGGCGTGACCGGCAAGCGCTTCGTGGCGCAGACCTTCGATCCCGCCTACCCGCTCGCCGAACCCGGCTGTGCGCCTGCGGCCTGGCCCGGCCTTGCGGCCGGGGCGTCGAAAGGGCTTGGCGAAGGAACGCGCTAACGAGCTGCTGATCCCGCCCCCGGGGCCTTATTCCCTGCCGCTGATCGGCTTGGCGTAGGAAAGTTCGAGGTCCCAGGGAAAATAGATCCAGGTGTCCTGCGACACTTCCGTCACGAAAGTGTCCACCAGCGGGCGCCCGAGGGGCTTGGCGTAGACGGTCGCCACATGGGCCTTGGGCAACATCTCGCGCACCACTTTCATGGTCGCACCGGTGTCCACGAGATCATCGATCACGAGGATACCCTCGCCATCGCCGTTCTGAATTTCCGGCGAAAGGCCCTTGAGAATGCTCAGGGAGCCCTGACGACCGCCGCTATAGCTGGCGATGGAGATGGTTTCGATCACACGGGCGCCCAATTCCCGGGCGACAATGGCAGCTGGTACGAGGCCGCCGCGCGTGATGCTGACGATGGCGCGAAACGAGCCCTGTCCGGACAGACGCCACGCAAGCGCGCGGGAGTCGCGATGAAACTGATCCCAGGAAACGGGAAACGCCTTGGCTGCCTGCTCGCTCATGATGCCCTCCAGATAAAGGCTAATAGCAAGCTGAAGCCTCAGGGGAAAGCACGCCTGACGTTTCATCCCCATCATCGCACGCCGCCGTTGTAGGGGCCGGGCTTTCATGCGAACGTGTCACGAAACCTTCACATCGGAAACGCCGTGTCCCTCATTTCTGGCCTTGATCGCACAAGACGGCTCGTTCTGCCGTTCATTCGCCTGCGACCGGAACTGGTTGGGGCCTTGCTCGGCGTCAGCTGGGCGGCTTTTCTTTGGCAAGGCGAGCCGGAGCCTGCGCTGCTTTTTGCGGTGATCGCCTGCCACCTCGGCGGCGCCGCCCTTCTGGCTGGCTTGCTTGGGCGCCCGCGCGTGGGGCTGGCGCTGGCGACTTTATTTTTCGTGGCGGCCTTCATTGGCGCGCGGTCGAAATTCGCCCTCGTATCCATGAATCTGCATGTCTATGACCTGCCCTTCTATCTCTCCAACCCGGCGGCATCGGAGTTCTTCATCTCCGCCTATCCACGACAGGCGCTGATGGTGGCCATCGGCCTTTCGACATGCGCCGCCGCGATCCTGTTGATCTGGCGGATGGAAGCGGCGCGGATGCGTCTGACGCTGCGCACGCGCGCCGGGCTGCTGACCTGCGCGACGGGGCTGCTGGCCCTCGGCGCCTGGCCCCTCAGAGAGCGCAATGCGGATTTCTTCAACGAGCGCAATTTCGCGCTTTCGTCCTTCCTGACCTCCTTCGGCGACCTGCCCCAGCTCTATTCCTACAACGGGCTCATCGAAGTCGCGCCAAAGCCTTCCATCACGCCGATCCCGGCGGACGCCATCTCCTGCAAGGCGCAGGCGGGCGCGCCCGACATCGTGATGATGCTCAACGAATCCTCCATGCCGCCCGGCGTCTATCCCGATCTGGCCTATCCGGAGGAGCTGAAACCCTTCTTCGCCTCCTTCGACGGGCGCACTCATCCCCTGCGGGTGGAGACCTTCGGCGGCGGCACCTGGCTGTCGGATTTTTCGGCGCTGACGGGCCTCTCGACCCAATCCTTCGGCAATCTGCGCAACTTTGTCGCCAATTTCATGACCGGGCGCCTGCGCCACTCGCTGCCGCAATATCTGAAAGCATGCGGCTACGAGACGGCCTTCGTCTATCCGGCCTCGGCGGGCTTTGCGGGGGTCGGGCGCTTCTATGAGGCCATCGGCTTCGACACGCTGATCGACACCAGCGTGCATCACGCGCCCGACCAGCGCCAACGCGACGCCTTCTATCTGGGAGAGGCCGCGAAATTCCTGGAGGCGCCCGCGCAGGGGCCGCGCAAGCCGCGCTTCGTGGTGGTGGCGAGCATGTCCACCCATTCGCCCTGGGATTTCCGTTTCTCGCCCGACAGCATCAGGGAGACGGAAAACCTGCGCTGGAACGCAGATCCCGAATTCGACGAATATCTCTGGCGTCTGGTGCTGGCCAAGCGCGACCGCGACGACTTTCGCGAGCGGCTGTCAAAGACGCTCGCCGACCGCCGCATCCTCTATGTGGGTTATGGCGACCATCAACCGGCGCTCGCCAAGGTGCCGCTCGAAAACAACCGCGCCATCGCCGACGAGGGCCGCTCCTGGCAGCTCGACCATGAGTCAAAGGCCTTCGAGACCTACTTCACCCTGGACGCGCAGGGTTACACGCCGCAATTCGCGGGCGCGGATCATCGCATTGTGGAGATCGCCAATCTGCCTGTGATCACCGTCATCGCGGCTGGCCTGCCGCTCGATCCGGTCTTCGCCCGGCGCGAAAAGCTGATGGCCCATTGCGACGGGCTCTATGCCACCTGCAAGGACCGCGCGTCGGTTCTGGCGTTCCAGCGCTGGCTCGTGGACAGCCGCTGGATCGCGCAGAACTGATCTGTTTCAGCGGGGCGTCATTGTCTTCAACATGGCGTCCACCGCCCCAAGCGCCGCCTGCAAGGCCGCGCCATCCTTGGAGCGCACCACGATCTGGTTGCGGAAGCGCCCCTCGTGGAACTGGGGATAGGAGCCGATGATCGTGTCGGGGTGCACCTTGGCGATTTCGGACAGGGCCGTGGCGTAGGTTCCCTCGGGGATCCCCGTGGCCTCCACGGTCTCCATCATCATGCGTGCGCCGGTGGTCAGACGCGGGGCGACGTCGTCCATCATGGCCTGCATGATCGAGGGCACGCCCGCCATCACGATCACATTCTCGATCTTGAAGCCCGGCACCTTGGAGATGGGATTGACCACATGTTCCGCGCCCTCGGGGATGCGCGCCATGCGGCGACGGGCCTCGTTGAGATCCTCGGGCTTCAGGCGCTCCAGCATGGCCGCGATGATGCGCGGATCCTCGTAAAGCGGAATGCCCAGAGCCTGCGAAATAGCGTCTGCGGTGATGTCGTCATGGGTCGGCCCGATGCCGCCGGTGGTGAAGAGATAGGTATAACGCGCGCGCAGCCGGTTCACGGCCTCGACGATCTCCTCCATTTCGTCCGGCACCACGCGGACTTCTTTCAGGTCGATGCCGATATTGGTGAGATATTCGGCGATATAGCCGATGTTCTTGTCCTTGGTCCGACCCGACAGAATCTCGTCTCCGATGACGAGAAGGGCGGCGGTGATCGTGTCCTGGCTCATGTGAGGCTCCCTGCGCCCCAAGGTTTAAGGACGCGCGCGCGGCCTCGCAAGGAAAAAGGCGTGCTGACCTTGACCCGCACAGGCAAGGGCGGGCAGGCTGGGCCATGCGTTTTCCCCAGCCCCTCATCCCCGGTCGCCTGATCCAGCGTTACAAGCGGTTTCTGGCCGATGTGGAGCTTGAGTCCGGCCAGATCGTCACCGCCCATTGCGCCAATCCCGGCGCCATGCTGGGCCTGAAGGCGCCGGGCTCAAGGGTCTGGCTATCCCTGTCGGAGAATCCTGCCCGCAAGCTGAAACATTCCTGGGAGGTGGTGGAGGCGGATTTCGGGCGCGGGCTCGAATATGTCGGCATCAACACCGCCCATCCCAACGGCATCGTGGCGGAGGCCATCACCAATGGCTTCTTCCCCGAATTCGCCCCCTGGCAGCGTCTGCGCCGCGAGGTGAAATATGGCCGCAACAGCCGCGTCGACATCCTGCTGGAGCGGGACGACGGCCCGCCCTGTTATGTCGAGGTCAAGAATGTCCATATGATGCGCCAGCCAGGCCTCGCCGAATTTCCCGACAGCGTGACCGCGCGTGGGGCCAAGCACCTGGCTGAACTGGCGGATATGGTGGCGGGCGGCGCGCGCGCCGTCATGGTCTATCTGATCCAGATGGAGGCGGACGCCTTCACGCTGGCCGCCGACATCGACCCCGCCTATGCGGCGGCCTTCGCCAAGGCCCATGCGGCGGGCGTCGAGGCGATCGCTGTGGTCTGCAAGGTGAACCCGGAGGGGATCGAGGCGGTGCGGCGGGCGCCGATCAGGTTGTAGGCGCATCCACCGCCTGCGCCATGCGCTGCGCCACGACCTCGAAAGACCAGCGCTCGAGAACGCTGGCCCTGCCCTGCGCCCCCAGACGCCGCGCCTGATCGGGATGCTTCAGCAGATCAAAGAGCGCTGCCCTCATCTCCTCCACGTTTTCGCAGGCCACGACGACGCCGGTTTCTCCGGGGGAGACTATATCGAGCGGCCCCGCCGTGCGCGTCGCCACCACCGGCACGCCATGGGCCATGGCCTCGATCACCACGATACCGAAAGGCTCCACCTTTGAAGACAGAACGAACAGATCGGCCTGCGCGAAAAAGGCCGTGCGGTCGGCGATCCAGCCGGGAAAGCTGACGCTGTCGGCCACGCCTTCGCGCGCCGCCAAGGCCTGCAAGTCGCCAAGCTGCGGACCATCACCGCCAATGGTCAGGCGGACCTCGACGCCGCTGCGCCGCAGCTGCGCGAAAGCGCGAATGAGCAGGCCGAAATCCTTGTTCTCATGCAGCCGCCCCAGGCTGACGATCTGGCTCATCGCCTCCCCGGTCGGGCGCTCGACCGTCGCGGGCGCGCGCACCAGATTGGGGACCACGAGGCACGGGATTTGCGGATGATCCCGCCGCAAGGCCTCGGCCACCCCATGGGAGACGGCGATCAGCGCGTCCATCTTCGCCACAAGGGGCTTGTAACGGAAATTATGCACGACCCCGACGCGGCGCAGGCCCGCCACAGGCTGGGCGAGCAGCGCCATGGCGCGGTTGCCATGCAGCAGCGCGCAGCCATGGCCGCCCGCCACCCGCCGCAACCGCCCGCGAATGAAGGGGTCAAAGCGCCCCCATGTGGCGAGCGAGGCGCGCTCATCGGCGGGGCAGCGCTCCATGAACCAGCCGCCGGACCGGCCAGCGCTGGTCACGCGCAGGCCCTGCGCGCGCAGGCCCTCATGCCAGTCGAGCGCCGCCTGCTCCAGCCCGCCGCGGCCCCTCGCCATCATCACATTGAGCACAGGCCCCGTCATCAACGCACACCTCTCGCCGTCGAGCCGCTGGTAACAGTCCCCCGCCAATGGCGCGGTAGCCAATGCAGGGCGCGGATGCTAGTGAGTCCCGACAATATCCTCAAGGCATAGAAATGCTGCCCATTTCCATATTCGTGATCACCCGCGACGAGGCGCAGCGTCTGCCCGCGACCCTCCAGGCGGTGAAGGGTCTGGCGCAGGAGCTGGTGGTCGTCGATTCCGGCTCCACTGATGGCACGCAGGACATCGCGCGGGGCTTTGGCGCCAAGGTGGTGGAGACCCACTGGCGCGGCTATGGCCCGCAGAAGCGTTTCGCCGAAGACGAGTGCACGCAGAACTGGGTCTTGAACATCGACGCGGATGAAGTGCTCACCCCCGTGCTGATTGCCGAAATTCGCAGCCTCTTCGCCCAAGGCGAGCCAGCGCTCGATGGCTACGCCTTCCCCATCGTGGAAGTGTTTCCAGGCGAGGAGAGCCCCGGCGCCTTTGCCTATGCGCTTGTGCCGGTGCGGCTCTATCGGCTGGACAAGGGGCGTTATGCGGACGAACTGGTGCATGACCGCGTCGCCATGCACAAAGGCTCGCGCACCGCGACGCTCAAGGGTCAGGCGTTGCATTATTGCATCCAGAGCCTGTCCAGCAGCGTGGAGAAGCTGAACCGCTATTCGGACCAGCAAGTGCATGACATGAGCGTCAAGGGGCGGCGCACGCCGGGGTGGCGCATCTGGACGGAGTTTCCGATGGCCTTCCTGAAGGCCTATCTGCTGCGACGTCACATTTTGCGCGGTCGCTTCGGCTTCGTCGCCTCGATCAATTACGCCTTTTACCGTTTCATGCGCATCGCCAAGGCGATGGAGGCGCGCGACCGCAACGGCGACCACTGATCATCGCCGCCAGATCTCATTGGATGGCGTCTGGTCGCTCAGGCCGTAGCCCAACTCCCTGAGCGCGCCCGTGACGTCGCCAGTCCAGCGATGACCAAGCCGGTTGAGCACGATGACGCCGGGCAGAAGCGTTGCGTCCGCATCCCGCAGGAAGGGCAGAAGGACGATGTCTTCGACCCCCTCCACATCCAGCTTCAGAATGTCGATGCGTTGCAGGCCCTCGTTCTCGACCAGCTGCAAAAGCGTGATGGCGGGCGCGTCGAAGCCCGGATCCGTTCCATCGCTGTGAAACACGATGCGCACGCCCGTGCCGCCCAGATTTCCCCGGTCGGTGAAGAGCCGCATATGGCCCGCCACATCTGCGATGGCGGCGTTGACGGCCTTGATGGAGCCATGCCCATTGGCGGCGATGTTGAAACACAGCCGCGCGAAGCTTTGCGGCTCCGGCTCGACGGCGATGATGCGCGAGCCCACGCCTGCCAGTCCCGCCGCCCAGAGCGAATAGGCGCCCATGCTGGCGCCTATATCCAGCATCACCACGCCGTCCGTCAGGAAGGGCGCGAGGATGGCGCGCTCGGCGAGGTCAAAATATTGCGGGGTGAAGAGGATGCGCTTCTCGCAGCTGTTGTTGGAGGGATGCAGCCGCATCTTGGCGCCCATGGCCTCGACATCGACCGGCCGCGCCCCAAGCAGGCGCAGTCCCAGGCCGCGCAAAAGAAAGGCTTTGCGCTTGCCACCCCAACTGGCGTCGCACCGCCGCGTCGCAGCGATGATCCCGCGCATCAGAGCAGATGGCGTGAAGTGGCCGAAGCTCCTAGAATCGCTTGTTATTTCTATTTTCATTCTGGATCCCGACGGGGCCGCAGCCGCTCCTCCCGCACAGAAGAAACGATTGTCCTTGCGTCTTAGCATGGCGGAGGCGTCCACCGCCACCATCGCTTGACCCATTGCGCGCGCCCCGGCGCGCGGCTTACATCGCCACATGGACACACCCTTCTCTTCAGGATCATGGCTGCGGCGGAGCCGCCTGGCGCTCGGCGCCATTCTGCTCGCCTATGCGCTCCTGTTGCGTGGACTGGTCGCGCCCCTTCCCCACCTGCCGGGATCACTGGAGGCGGCGCTCGCTGATCCGCACTATCTTTGCCTGACGGAAGGGACAGACGAGGGGATTCCGCATCGCGGATCCGTCCCTTGCGGCGAGTGCTGCCTTGCCCTGACGCGCGCCGACGCGCCGCCGCCTGCCGCCATCCCGACGCCAGCGCCGTGGCCGCGCCTGGTCTGGCGTCCAGGCTCCCTTACCGGGACGGCCCCTTCTGGCGAGCCGCACGAAGAAGCCTGGACCCGGGCGCATGGCCAGCGCGGGCCACCGGAAAGCCGAACTCCGACGTCTTTCACCTGATTGGCGGGCCAACCCGCCGAACGTCATCAGGCGCCTGCGGGCGCCATCGGAGATGAATCATGACCATTTCAAGGAAAACCGGCCCACTGGCCGTCACGCTGCTGCTTGTCGCCACCCACGCCCATGCCCATGCCACGCTCGAAACGCCAAGTGCTCCGGTCGGCGCCAATTACAAGGCGGTGATGCGTGTGAGCCATGGCTGCGCTGGCGCGCCAACCCTGCGGGTCCGGGTGCGGATTCCCGAGGGCTTTATCGGGGTGAAGCCGATGCCAAAGCCCGGCTGGACCCTGGAAACCATACGCGCGCCCTATGGCAAGACCTATAAAGCGCAGCACGCCAGCCTGAGCGAAGGGGTGCGCGAAATCAGCTGGAGCGGCGGTCAGCTTCCGGCCGACTGGTATGACGAGTTCGTCTTCATCGGAACCATTCCCAGCGACCTGAAACCTGGATCAACCCTCTATTTTCCCACGGTTCAGGACTGCGAAACCGGCGCCGAGCGCTGGATCGAGATCCCGGCCGAAGGGGCAAACGCCCATGACCTGAAGGGGCCTGCGCCCGGCTTGAAACTGCTGCCAAACGAACAAACCCTGCATCAGAAGTGACATCATCAGGGGCGGACGGGGAAACTTTCGCCATTCGCCCCTCGATTCACACCCTGCGAAGGGCCACATCTTTTCATGACCGCAGCTTTACCCTACTAACTAGGTTAACCCGCCCCTGATCCATCCCGGAGATGAGATGACCTTCGTCGACGCAGCTCTGGCTCCCACCCGCAAGACCGGCCAGATCAAGCTCCACGGCCCTGCGGACTTCGAGGGCATGCGCAAGGCCGGGCGATTGGCAGCCGAGGCGCTGGACATGCTGGGGCCGATGGTGCAGCCCGGCGTGACCACCGAGGCCATCGACAAGCGCGCCTTCGAATTCGCCATGGACAACAGGGCCTATCCGGCGCCGCTGAGCTACCGGGGATATCGCAAGTCCATCTGCACCTCGATCAACCATGTGGTCTGCCACGGCATCCCCGACGACAAGCCCATGCGCAACGGCGACATCGTCAATATCGACGTGACCCTGATCGTGGATGGCTGGCATGGCGACTCCAGCCGCATGTATCTTGTGGGCGAGGTTCCCCGCCGGGCGGAGCGGCTGGTCCAGGTGACCTACGAATCCCTGATGCGGGGCATCGCGGTCGTGAAGCCCGGCGCCACCACGGGCGACATCGGCGCGGCGATCCAGGTCTATGCGGAGGCGGAGCGCTGCTCGGTGGTGCGCGACTTCTGCGGCCATGGCCTCGGGCGGCTGTTCCATGACGAGCCCAACATTCTCCACTATGGCCGCCCCGGCGAAGGCCCCATGCTCAAGCCCGGCATGTTCTTCACTATCGAGCCCATGATCAATCTGGGACGCCCGCAGGTGAAGATCCTATCCGATGGCTGGACCGCCGTGACCCGCGACCGCTCCCTCTCAGCCCAGTTCGAACATACGGTGGCGGTGACGGAGACCGGCGTCGAGATCTTCACCCTCTCCCCCGGCGGCTTGCACCACCCGCCCATCGGCGCGCCTGCGTGACGGGCGGGGCGGACGACCAGACCCGCCCGCCGGGCCTCACGGAGGCGCCCCATTACAAGGGCCATCGCGAGCGGCTGCGCAGCCGCTTTCTCGAGACGGGCGACCAGGGCCTGCCCGACTACGAAATTCTGGAACTGCTGCTGTTCCGCTCCATTCCCCAGCGGGATGTGAAGCCCCTCGCCAAGGAGCTGATCGCCCGCTTCGGCTCCCTCGCCGGCGTGCTGGGCGCGCGGCGGGAACGGCTGACGGAGGTGAAGGGCATCGGCGATTCGGTCGCCGCCGACCTCAAGCTGGTGGAGACCGCAGGACGGCGCATGGCCCGCCAATCCATTCAGGACAAGCCTGTACTAGGCTCATGGAAAGACGTGATCGACTATTGCCATGCGGCCATGGCCCATGCGGATCGGGAGACCTTCCGCATCCTCTTTCTCGACAAGCGCAACCATCTCATCATCGACGAGGTGCAGGGCGTGGGCACGGTGGATCACACGCCCGTCTATCCCCGCGAGGTGATCCGCCGGGCGCTGGAGGTGGGCGCCACCGCGATCATCCTTGTGCACAACCATCCTTCCGGCGATCCCACGCCCTCCAATGCGGACATCCGCATGACGCAAGACATCATCGGCATCGCCGGTCCCATGGGCATTTCCGTACATGATCACATCATCATCGGCCGCAACGGCCACGCCAGCCTGCGCGGACTGAAACTGATCTGACGCGCCATTGCGCTTGCGCCCGAGACGCGCCCGGCCCATATCGGGCGCTCGGATATTTCTACGCGATCAAAGGTCTCCCTTGCGCATCTCGGACTTCGACATCCTCATCATCCCGGGCCTTGGCGGCTCCGGCCCCGGCCATTGGCAGAGCCGCTGGGAGACCAAACTCTCCACCGCGCGCCTGGTGGAACAGGACGACTGGCGAACTCCGCGTCTGGAGGACTGGACAGCCCGCATCGTCGCGGCCGTTGAAGCGGCGGCCAGACCGGTGCTGCTGGTCGCCCATTCGCTGGGCGTGACCGCTGTCGTCCATGCCGCCCCACGCTTGCCGAAGGATGTGGTGCGCGGCGCCTTTCTTGTGGCGCCACCAGCCGACACGGTGCTCCTCGAGGCCGCAGGGCCAGGCTTCACGCCCCTGCCGCGCGACCCCCTGCCCTTTCCATCGGTGCTGGTGGCGAGCCGCGACGATCCCTATGCGCCCTATGAGGAGAGCGAGGAGATCAGCTACGCCTGGGGCAGCCGTTTGCTTGACGCGGGCGAGGCGGGACATCTCAACGCCGAGTCCGGCCATGGTCCGTGGCCGGAGGGGCTGATGAGCCTGGCGGGTTTCCTGAAGCAGCTATGAGGCCTTTGCTGAGCGATTAACCATCGGTTAGCCACACTGCGAAGATCGCGAATATCGCGCCTCGCATTGGGGTAGTATCAGGTGGTCAATTCCGCATGGACTATGCCTATGACACGTCTCATTCTGCTCTGCGCCCTCGCCGCAGCGACCTGGACTGGCGCAGCGCGCGCCGATGATTTCGATCTCCAGACAACGCCTTCACGTCCCTCAGCGGATTTCACCGGTGTGGGACTGGGCGTGGATGCTGGCGTGGGGCTGGGGGCGGCGGGCAGCGTCAACGCCTCCGGCATGATCGGCGGCGCCCATATCGGCTACAATTTTCAAGCCAATCGGCTGGTTGGTGGCGCGGAGGCGGACTTCCTCACCTCTGGGATCAAATCCGGCAGTCTCGGCCCGACTTCGTTCCAGCAGAATTTCCTGTCCTCGACCCGGGTGAAGGCAGGCTGGGCCTTCGGCGACCTGCTGGCCTATGGCACGCTGGGCTGGGCCTATTCGACTTCGAAACTCACAGACGCCAGCGGCACGTCGAACAAGTCGATCAAGGGCGGCGCCTATGGGGCGGGCGCTGAATTCGCCCTGACGCGTAACGCCTTTCTGCGCATGGAATATTTGCGCTACGACTTTGGCGCGCAGACCTATGTTACGCCCATGAGCGCACGCGCCATCAGCACGACGACCAATCTGCTGCGCGCGGGCGCCAGCGTGCATTTCTGAGGCGGCGACGGCCCCTGTTTGCCAAAGGCGCGTTTGACCCTATGCTGAGCCTGTAATGGCAGGCCCTCGAGAGCCGCCGTCATGGGGGGCGAGGACAGATGGATTCGACGGCATCCGCACGGACAATGACGCATCAGGCGCCCCGCGCCGATGTGGATATCGCCACGACCCGCGAGGGAACGCCAGGCGGGACCTTCATGCGGCAATTCTGGACGGCGGTCGGCGTCTCGACCGATGTGGAGCGGGGCCGCGCCAAACCAATCCGCATCATGGGCAATGATTACACCCTTTATCGCGGACATTCAGGCCATGCGCAGGTGATCGATTCGCGCTGCCCCCATCGCGGCGCACCCATGCATCTGGGCTGGGTGGAGGAGGACGCGATCCGCTGCGTCTACCACGGCTGGACATTCGATTGCGACGGCGCCTGCGTCGATCAACCTGCGGAAGAGGCCAGCTACAAGGACAAGGTCCGCATCGGGACCTATCCGACACGCGAACATCTGGGGATTATCTTCTGCTTCTTCGGGACGGGCGCGGAGCCCGCCTTCCCGCCCTTCCCCGAGCCGCCGGGCGAGGGCGTCATCGACGTCTGGCCGGTCTATGAAGTGCCCTGCAACTATCTCCAGTGTTTCGAAAACACCATGGACGAGGTGCATGTCGCCTTCACCCATGCGCCAGGCGGCTCCCATGCCAAACTTTCGCAGGATTTGCCGATCATCACGGCGGAGGAGACCGACTGGGGCCTGATGCGCTATGGCCGCCGCAAGAGCGGCAATGTGCGCCATACGCTCCACTACGCCCCCAATATCGTGCGGGTGATCGTGCCGCCGCTGTCGGGCATGAATGGGGTGGGCGGCTGGCCGGAGATCATCTTCAGCTTCACGCCAGTGGATGACGAGCGCTGCCTGTGGATCATCACCAGCAAGGTCTATGTCAGCGGCGACGACGTGGCGAAATTCCACGCGCAGCTCGCGGAACTGAACCGGCTGCGGGCCGATGCGCCTCCCGTGCTGGATGTGGTGCGAGACATCTGGAGCGGCAAGCTGGCCTATGCTGACGTCACCCATCCCGACCTCGCGGTGGTGCAGGACATCGCCGTGCAAGCGGGGCAAGGAGTGATCGAGGACCGGGCGTCGGAATTTCTGGGCCGCTCGGACGCGGCGATCGTGGTCTGGCGCCGCATCCTGCGGCGGGAGTTGCAGCTGATCGCGCAAGGCGAGCCCCGCAAGGTCTGGTCAACGCCGCCTGACCATATCACCCCCGCGCTGGGGATCTGAGCCGCGCCATCATCACGAAAACGGCCCGCAGAGGCCGCCAAAACCGGGAGGAAAACATGACGGGATTCTGGGCGAACAGATGGTGGGTCGTCGCGGCCTCGGCCTGCGGTCTGATGGTGGGTACGGGTTCCGTCGTCA
>Ga0209829_10002306_pt1 | contig 14572 bp, 20 predicted proteins | sample C_140205_EF_Meta_FD_187311 | JGI IMG/M metagenome (GOLD analysis project Ga0209829, IMG submission 187311) | Freshwater microbial communities from Lake Croche, Canada to study carbon cycling - C_140205_EF_MetaG (SPAdes) (version 2) | ecosystem: Environmental > Aquatic > Freshwater > Lake...
GTTAAAGAGTATGAAGAATATAAACTCACATCTGAGCACCAATTTTACATGACTGAAAAGTTGGATGGTTCATCTGCAACATTCTACATGAACGAAGGTGAGTTTGGTGTATGTTCTCGTAATTTGGAATTACTTGAAACTGAAGGAAATACTTTTTGGAAAGTTGCCCGTGAACTTGACTTGGAAAACAAATTCAAAATCAAAGGAAACATTTGTTTACAAGGTGAGTTGATTGGTGAAGGTATTCAAGGGAACCCATACAAAATTAAAGGACAGACAGTTCATTTCTTCAATGGGTTTGATATTGATACACAAACAAGAATGACCATCAATGACTTCTTAATCTTATTGGATGAGTTAGAATTATTATCTGTACCAATTTTGGATGTGGCATTCTTATTACCTGAAACGGTTGAAGGGATGATTAAATTGGCTGAAGACAAATCTCGTTTGAATAAACTTACTGAACGTGAGGGTGTTGTTATTCGTTCTTTGGATAATACAATCTCTTTCAAAGCAATTTCAAACAAATTCTTGTTATCCGAAAAATAAAGTTTGTAAATCCAAAAACTAATTGTATCTTTGTACTATGAATAAGGGATTTAATATCAAGATTGTACACGAGTCAATGGGTGTATTACTAAGTGAGACATTTTCAAGTGGTGAACAATTCAAACTATTCCTTCGTTTGATGGATGGTTGCATGGCTCACAAGTCTGACTTTGACTTCTTCAACGGTGAAGACTTCTTAAGTCACATCCCTTTTCGTATCTTGAAAGATTCAGTTATTATGACCAATGTAACTGAGGTGTCTATGACCGAGTTGGTTAAGTCTAAGATTGAAGCTTTAGTTACAAAATAACATGGGAAACGAAAGAGTTGTTGTGGTTAAGGAACAGAAACGTGGTGGGTTTTGGCCTTTTGTTGGTGGATTGTTAATCGGAGCTGTAGTTGTTAAATTGGCTGGTGATTATGTTGAAAAGAATAAAAAATCAAAAGAACCTGAACCACAACCAACACCTGAGATTAAAAACCAAGATGAAATTAGATTGATTGAGGATTTGATTGATGAGTTGGTGTCAAAACCAAATAAAACAGAAAAAGATAAAAACAATATTGATTTATTAAGAATTAAGTTAGGACAATTAAGAAATGGATAAACGATTAACCATACAGGACGTACACGATAAAAAAAAATCAAAAGAATTTGGTGGTTATCAAAGTTTGTTTGATTTTGGTAAATATGTTGTGTCAATTGTTGGTGGTAAACAAGGTCTTTATGGTGATTTTGAAACTACATTTGAAATTGCAATAATTGAAAACGGTACTGGTAATTTCGTAACAAAACTGTTCTGTGGTGGTGCAGATGTTATGAGTTACCGTTCAGGTGAAGAAGTGGAAGATATTTTGAATATCTTTACGGGAGTTCCTACTCCTAAAAAATAGGATGGTGGAGTTGATTGACCGAGAATTCGGTCAATCCTAATAAAAGGTCAGATTAGTCTGACCTTTTTTACTTTTAAGGTATTTATATTAATATGAGTAAAAATTTTATGATTACTGAAGCTCAACTTAAGAGATTAGTTGAGGACATGAAAACAGAAACAACTGAAGGTTCTGATGGAAACTACATGGCAAAACAACAATTGTATACAATCGCTGTAACCGCATACAAAATGTGGGAAGCAATGGAAGACAATGAAGAACTTGAAGATTGGATGAATTCTAAAATTGCTCAGGCAGAACAAAGTGTAACATCAGCTTTCAAATCGTACATGTACGAAAAAGTAGACCCAAGACACGAAGGAGAGACAAATTACTAAGAAGATTACTACTCAGTAATAATATGACCCTCAGCGAAAGTTGGGGGTTTTTTATTTTTTTATTATAAGAATACTTTTTTATCATATTTTTTGTCTATACTTGTTAATATGAAAAGACTGCTATTTTTATTTGCCTTTTTGTTCAGTTTTCTGAGCGTTCAAGCGTCCCACATGATGGGAGCCGATGTTTCCTACAAATGTTTAGGAAATGGAAAATATAAAATTATTGCCAAAGTATACCGAGATTGTCGTGGTATTCCAATGGGTATTGTTTCTTTTGGAGCGTACGCAGGAACAAATGGCGGTAATGGATGTGGTAGTTATGCTATAAGTGGTTTATCAAGAATAAAAATTACTGACATTACAAGCCGATGTTCAACAGCAAGTTCACCTTGCTCACCATCAAATTCAACAACTGGTAATCAGGGAACTGAAGAACATACTTTTGAAATAACAGTTGATTTTAATACAACACCACTTAGTAACTTTGTAAACAAATCAACATGTTGTGAGGTCACATTTTATGTAAATGAAAATGCTCGTAATGGTGCAATCACCACAGGAGCTGCAGGTCAAAATTTTTATTCTACTTGTATGATTAATATTTGTAATCTCAAGAAGATGAAAAATAATTGTAATAATTCACCACAATTAAGTAATCCACCTTTTGCAATCCTGTGTTGTAATCAGCCTTGGTATTTTAATAATGGTGCGATTGATACATTGGATTATGATTCAATTTCATATAGGTTAGTTGATGGATTACAAGGAATACCAAATACTTCAATTACATATTCATCACCATTTTCATCACAATGGCCAATGACACCATATTGTGTTCCACCAACAACAATTAAATGTGCTCCAAATCCAAAAACAAATCCACCACGTGGTTTTTATTTTGATACAACAAATGGTGATGTAATTGTAACACCAACAAAATGTGATGAAGTACCTGTACTTTGTATTGAACAAACTGAATGGCGAAAAGATACGGCTGGCGTTTATAGGATTATAGGTAAAACACGAAGGGATATGCAGTTATGGGTTAGGGATGACTGTGGATATAATAACAATCCTGTTATTAACGGACCATTTGCATATAAAGTTTGTGAAGGTGAGAAAATATGTTTCAAAGTTAAAATCACAGATGTAACATTTACACCATATCAAACAACACCTGATACTGTTTTAGGTAAGTGGAATGCTGGTATTCCTGGTGCAACATTCAAAGTTGTTGACCCAAAATTACGTGAGAAAGAATATGAATTTTGTTGGACACCTTCAATTGGTATGGCATCTGATGTTTCATATTCATTTACGGTTACAGCTACGGACCAACACTGTTCACCACCAGCAAACTCAACACGTTCATTTAAGGTTAAGGTAAATCCAAAACCAACATCCAAACGTAGATACACACAATTAAAGTGTGGTAAATTTGCCATGGAAGCGTATAACGTATATGCTGCCAATAGTTACTCTTGGAGTGTTAGAGATACATTGGCAAAAGAATTATTTTACTCAACCAAGAAAACAGATACAATGAATTATTACTATGGTGGAAAATACATCATAGTTCATAAGTTAACAAGTGCGAATGCTTGTGTTACCATCTATAGTGATACGGTAATCTTAACTCAACCACCAAAAGTAATATTGGCAAAGGCTGATAGTTTTGCTTGTTATGGAACAACATTCACATTAAAGGCAAAAGTCATTGCAGGTAAACCCACATTGAAATACAAGTGGAATAACGGTGATACTTTGGATTATACTATCATTAAAAACTTTAAGAAAGATTCAACTTTGATGTTGGAGGTTACTGATGGTGATGGTTGTAAGTTCCGTGATACAACATATACATTTGTTAAACCATTACCCGTAATAAATTTGGGTTCTGATAAAGTCATTTGTACGTATGAAACAAATACATTTGATGGTCAGAACAATGATACTGTAAAGTATTTGTGGAGTAGAGGTGACACAACTCGTTACATCACCACAAATCTTAAAGGTCTGTATTGGGTTAAGATTACCGATACAACATACAGTTGTGTGAAGTATGATACGGCAATATTGGTCGTAAATGATACTGTAATTTCAAATGCAGGACTAAACCAAGCAATATGTGATAAAGACACATTCACCCTGACTGCCAGTCATAGACCACCACTATTGAGTCCTACATATACTTGGGGTGGATTGGGTAGTTTATCAACCTATAAGTTAAAATCTGATATCACAAAATCAGCCTATAGGTTTACTTTAAAAACGGTATTGACTCAAAACGGACATGCATGTGAAAACATGGATACAATGTTTGTTAGGGTTAAACCATTACCAAAAATTAGTTGGAGTCCAAAACCATTAAAACCGCAATGTTATTCTTATGGTACTATATGGTTGGAACCATTTTTAGTTAAACCTCATAATTTTGGAACTTATGACATTTGGAGCGGAAATAAAAATAAAGTAGGTAATATTGTTACCCCATATTACCCTTATAATGGAAGGTTCCTATTTAACACAGTATCATTAGACAACAATAAATTACAAGGAGGTAACAACTTTACTACAAAAGTTTATGTTAAGTTCAACGACACAAATGGTTGTTCTAATATAGATTCAACAACTCAAACCATATATGGTACACCATTGATTACATTGGTTCCAAAAACTATTTGTCAGGATATTGGGTCAATGATGATGGATGTGTTAAGAACCAAACCAGCAACCAAATCAGGTGTATACATGAGATGGGATGTTGTAAGAGCACCATCAGGAATTGATACATCAAAATTATTGTATGACATTTCAGGTAGCGGAACACCAAACATTAAATTTAACTTTGGTGCACCATCTCAAGATGAATATCAAGGAAAATATACTTTTAAACTTATTGTTAGAGATTTAGTAACAGGATGTCAAAGTACTGACACAGTTGATGTAACTGTAATTGCAGAACCAAATGTCATTATCAAAACAATTCCTGATTATTGTGTGAATTCAGGTATTAATATTAATATATTTGATTACATTACAGTAAATGGTGTTAAACCTACAAGTGGAACAATTTATATTCAAGATGTAAATGGGGATAGAACACATCCAAAAGTATCAACAAACATTTCATCAGGAGTGTTCAAAACATCTACAGGACCTGGTGTATATAATATCAAATATGTAAGTTCACAATTTGGTTGTACAAAAATTGATAGTTTTAACATCATAGTTCATGATACATCGGACTTGAGAGTTAGAGATACTACTATATGTGCATCATCAATTCCTTTGGATGTATTATCATTGGCTGTAAGTAATAAAGGTGGAACTATTGTAAGTTATCCTGATGGTAGATTCTTTAACGGAACTATAACTCCAAAAGGTTATGTTCCTGGTCCATATAAATGGATGATGATTGGACTTACACCTTATAACTGTCAAGATACTGAATATGCTAAAATTACAATTGTTAACATACCAAAACTTAAGTTTGTTAAACCAATTGAAGGATGTGAGTTTGATACACTGACTCTTAAAATTGATACTCAATATCTAAATGGTGGAACATTTAATTGGTTACCAATAACTACTTTTGGACCAACCATGAATAGAAAGTACATCCCAACAAATACTGATACTTCTTTGGGGTATGTTGATGTGAGAGTTGATTGGAGTGTTGCTAAAAATGTATGTCCAAATCCATTTGATACGACAAGAATTTATATTCATAAATATCCTGACCCGATGTTCATATATCAAAATGGATGTGAACCACTGAATACTACTTTTACACCCACAGAGAGAAAAGGAATTAACCCTTCTTTGTTAACATATAATTGGTATGTAAGTTCTAATAGTATCTCTATTAATAACGGTTCAGTTCCTTATTTGTTTTCCACACAAGGAAAATATCAAGTAACTTTATCCATCACAAATGTACAAGGTAAAAAACAATGTAATAGAACCATAACCCAAACGGTTAATGTTTATCCAAAACCAAGTGTTGTATTTAACACTGACCCATTGTATAAAACTACAGTTGCATTACCTAAGTTCAAAACTATTAACACATCAAGTGTTAGTCAGAATCCATTTGTCACCAATATGAAACACAATTGGACTTGGGGTAAATCATATAAGATTGGTAGTGATACACTTAAGAACTCAAACATTGTATTTGGAAAAGATACAGGTACGTATTGGATTAAGTTAATTGTTACCACAGATAAAGGTTGTAAAGATTCTTCATTGAAAAAGGTTGTTATTGGTCCTGATATCATTATATTTGTACCTGACGCATTTACACCTGACAATGCTGGACCAAATGAAAACAATACATTCAGACCGTATGTTATTAATAACAAAACATATGAAATGTTAATCTTTAATCGTTGGGGAGAAAAAATGTTTGAAACTACAGACCTTTCAAGAGGGTGGGATGGTAATTATTTAGGTAAACCCGCACAAGATGGCGTATATGTATATAAAATGATAGTAACGTCACTTGAAGATAAAGTGTTTCAATATAATGGAACCTTTACATTAATAAGATAAAAAATAAAAAAAATAAAATGAAAAAATTACTTCTACTTCTAGCCTTCTTTGGCTTCCTCGCTTCCTCTTGGGCTCAGACCCAAATTAAAATTTTAACCGTAGTTGAGTCTATTGTTCCCATGGGAATTGGACGTTCTAGAATTGTCGAGTCTGTTGACACCATCAGTTCAAGTTTTTTGACCGACATAAAAACACCAAGAGACGAGATGAAAATTGAAAAATTCAACGAGATTAAGCTTCTGAATTTATATTCGGGAGTGGGAATCAACTTTCAGAACATCGCTAGCAACGACGCTATCGTTACAGCAAAGCTCATTTCTCTATTTAGAGAAGGATGGAAAATTTCTTTTGTTTTGGGCGGAGTGGAAAGCAACGCAGGAAAAGACGATGGACAGGGAATCTTTGTCACGAGATACATTCTTACGAAATAAAACAACCGTTTACCACTATTAAGATAAAATAAGAATGAAAAAAATAATAATGCTGTTAATGCTTTTGGTCTCCTTAGCATCAGTAAACGCAAAATGTGATTGGTCCAAAGTAAGCTTGGGCAAATCTAACACATGTAATGCTTATAAGTTTGAAGTAACAGGAACGGTAGATACTTGTTATAAACATGATATTAAAATTTACAAAAAAGGTGCAACAACTACAACCTACGCTGGAACTAATAGGGTATTTAGCTACACATTTAATGATACAGGATATTATTACGTTCGTGTTTCGGTTAAGAATGCTTGTTGTGGCGGTGATACTTTGATGTATGTGTTAATTCATGTTGAATGTAAACCCACAACAAAACCCAAATGTGATTGGTCCAAAGTAAGCTTGGGCAAATCTAACACATGTAATGCTTATAAGTTTGAGGTGACAGGAACGGTAGACACCTGTAATAAACATTCAATTTTAATTGTTAAAAAGGGTTCTACAACTCCTTTATACACAGGAGATAACAGGGTATTTAACTACACATTTAGTGATACTGGTTATTATTTTGTTAAAGTTTCCATTAAAAACAAATGTTGTGGTGGCGATACTTTATTCTACGATTATATTCATGTTACCTGTAAACCAACAACAAAACCTAAATGTGATTGGTCTAAAATTGGTTTAGGATATTCTAACAAATGCGGTACAGTCACATTTGAATTGGGTTCAAAAGATACTTGTATTACAGGATATTCACTATGGGCTTATAATCATGCTACACATAAATTAGATACCTTGGCTCATGATAGAATATTTAGACGTACTTTAGACACTGGTTGGTATACATTCAAAGCATCATTCCATAATAAGTGTGGAAATTGTGATACATTTATTTATAAAGAAATTTATATTGGTTGTGATTCAACAATGTTGGGATTAAACACTTTAAATAGGGATGCTATTAAATCATACCCCAACCCAGCAGATGATAATGTTTTAATTTGTTTAACTTACCCAACAAAACAACCTCTTGTACCATATTTTATTTATAATGGAAGTGGTCAGATTATTAAAGATGGTCTTATATCAAATTGTGTTCAATTAAATACAAGTTCTTGGAGGAATGGGGTATACACATTCAGGTCACGTAATCTTATCCAAAGAATTGTTATTCAACATTAATAAAATGAAAAAAATGATAATGCTGTTAATGCTATTGGTCTCCTTAGCAACAGTAAACGCCCAATGTAATTGGAGTAGTTTAAGACTTCAACAATGGAACAATCGTAATTCTTACAGGTGGTACGTAAGTGGTAAAGCACTGGATGACACTTGTGTTGATTGGATGTTTATGGTTTATAATGTTCAAACCAAGAAAACAGACACTGTATGGGACAATAAAGGTATTTGTGATGTCCAGTTTAATAAGAAAGGCAAATACAAAATGTATTTGAAAGTTTGGAACAGGTGTTTAAAGTGTGATACTACAATGATGCGTGAAGTAAATTTGATTTACTTTCCAAAATGTACATTTACTTACGGTGTAAGGAGTAGTACTGGTGATAATTGTGCCGATAGTATGGTTGGTGAGATGAGTTTAGGTCCTTGGACTAAAGGTGACACTTGTTGGAGTTGGTATTCTTATATTTGGAACGGACCAATGTTGGATTCATTAAATCAACATGATTGGGATTCAATGAGTAATGACCAATTGTATATGTACTATGATTTTAATGATTCGGATTTGATTTGGCAAAAAGGACCTGGCAATGATGCTCGTAGAGTTGCGTTAAAATTCCCACACGATGGACACTATTTAATTGCGACTCAATGGTATAACAAATGTTTAGACCAAGACACATTTTTCTTTACTCGTATTACAATTGAAACATGTATGACATCAGGTGTTAGAACAATTATCAAAGGTGAACCTAAAGTAATTGGAGTATACGATATGATGGGCCGTCCTGTATATCACATTAGGGAAAACGAAGTGTTGATTTATCTATACAATGACGGAACAACACAAAAAAAATTAAAAACAAGTAAATAAATAATTAAGACCCGAGATGAAAGTCTCGGGTTTTTTGTTTATCTTTGTAATATGAAATTCCAAAAGAAATTAATACCGTTATATTTGTGGTGTTTTTACTTTATTTTGGTTATATGTGTTTCATTTTATATACAAAGTAAATAAGTTATGAAAATTGTATTAGAAAAAAGTCAACGGTTGTTTTTTACGAGTGATACCCACTACGGTCACTCTAATATTTGTAGTGCAACTACAAAATGGGCCGATTCAGATTCAATGACAAGAGATTTTAAATCACTTGAACACATGAATGATACGTTGGTTAATAGAATCAATGAAACTGTTGGTGAGAATGATATTTTAATTCACTTAGGTGATTTCAGTTTTGGTGGATTTGAAAATATCCAAGAATTCAGAAGTAGGATTGTTTGTAAAAATCTTCACTTGGTTCATGGGAACCACGACCACCACATTCGTAGAAACAAAGGTGATATTCAAGACATCTTTACAACTTGTAGTGATTATATTCACCTTGATTTACGTATTCCAAATGGTAAAGGAACTCGTAAATATACTTTTGTGTGTATGCACTATCCAATTTGTTCTTGGGATGGTATGAACGCTGATGTAATGCACTTACACGGACACGTTCACTTACCACCTCATTTGAGAATAGCTGAAGGTCGTGCCATGGATGTTGGATGTGACGGCAATAACCTTTACCCAATGAACGTTGAAGAAGTTATTTCATTATTGAAAAACAGACCAATTGCTAAACTAACTCTTCCAAAAGACCATCACGAAAAAAGATTGATTTAAAAACAAAAAACGATTATACTTATTTTATTATGAACTTAGAAGAAGCAAAAGAAATTTTGAAACAACACGGTAAACCAACATGCTCATGTAAGTATGGTGGTAGTAATGAAAACATGATTGCTGAAGCAGTTAAGTTAAAAGAGGCTCAAACTCAACAAGGTTAATTTTATTGATATGAGAGAAGCGTTTGAAGTAATGAGTGAACACCCATTTTTAACTTTATTTTTGGGTTTTATTTTACTTGGAGTATTGTCGGAAATCAAAGAAATGGTAAAAAAAAAGTGAACCTAACAGATTTTTTGAATAGGTTTACTTTTTTATTATTTACGATTGCGTGTCTATTGGTTTCATTTAACATGTCTAATTTTTTACTATCAATCTTATGTTGTTTTATGTCAGGAACATTGGTTGGACATGCAATTTTTAATTTTAAAAAAAAATCATAAAATGAGAAAAATATTAGACAATATTGTTATTTTTTTGTTATGTTTAATACCAGGACCGATAATCATGCGGTTTATAAGAAACGATAAAAAAGACAATTGGTTAATATGACAAACGAAGAATGGATTGAAGAGTTGTATTACTTATCAAATGAGATTGGTAAGTTAAATGAAATGCATGGTAAAGTTAATGAATGTAGAAAAAAACATCCTGACTTAAATACGGTTGAATGTGCCGAATTGGCATACATTGAATTAAAAAGACAATATGAAGAGGAGACTGTATTAAATGAACAAGATTGATATTGAAAACATGAGTAACAATGAAAAATCTGCATTAATTTCTAAATTGGATTATGAAATAACCAAAGCAGTTTTAAATGGACACAAATCTGTTATGGATGATGAATTCCAAGGACACAGAGATATTATATTAAAATTACGACAAGAGTTATTCCCAAATTCAGTATGGGCTTTAGGAACAAAACAAGATTAAAACAATGAATATAGAAACCACACCAATAAAAGACCTATTAATAATCAATCCATCAGTATATAATGATGAACGAGGTTATTTTTATGAGAGTTATAACCAACGATTTTTAAGAGAAAAAGGGGTTTATACAAATTTCGTACAAGATAATCAATCATACAGTACCAAAAATGTTTTGAGGGGACTTCACTTTCAAAAGACAGCACCACAATCAAAACTTGTTAGATGTGTTGTAGGTGAAGTATATGATGTTGTGGTTGACCTTAGAAAATCATCAGACACATATAAACAATGGTTTGGTATTAAATTATCTGAAGACAATATGAAAATGGTGTTAGTTCCAAAAGGATTTGCTCATGGATTTGTTACACTTTCAGATGTTGCTATATTCCATTACAAATGTGATGAGTTATATATGCCATCCGCAGACGGTGGTATTATATATAATGACCCTGAAATTAATATAGATTGGGGTGTGGATGTTAATGAATTAATATTGTCAGACAAAGATAGAGTCCTTCCCAAGTTGGTTGATATTGAGAAAGAATTAAACTTTTAAGATAAATTTTTTCCATTCTTCAAGAACACATCAAGAAACTTATATAAGTCCATGTCTTTTGCTAGTTTAGCGTCAGTCATACCTTTCATAAGATTTGTTTTGTTTGCGGTTAATAATGATTGTTCAGTAGATTCCAATGAATCTGTGTGAAGTATTGTTTTTAACTTGTCTGTAAACTCAGAATTGCTTGATAAAAACTCTTTTAATTTATCAAAATTACCAGACATAAACTCTTGTAAAAATGTATCCAATGATGTTTGTTCATCAATTCTCATTAAATTTTTAATTCTGGCAGACTCTTCAAATAAATTCATACTATAATATAAGTATTTAAACTTGATAAATAAATTTTAAAATGATATAATTACCCTTATGGAAAATAACATAGACATTAATGAAGAACAAAATCAACCAACACAACAAGATTGGTTTAAAGCCTCAATGATTTTTGCAAAAACTTTGGGCTACATGTTTAATGAAGATGAAGGTATAGTTATAGAATTAAATGATTTGACAAAAATTGAAGGTCAAGAAGATGTAACTAAAGTAATCGTTTTTAAACAAGATAATCAAGTACATATTGCACCTTGCGAACAAGACATCGCTGAAGGTACATTTTTAAAATTAGGTATTGACCCTAATGAAGACATTGAAATGAATACTGAAGTTGTTGATTAATTTTAATCAAACAACACATAATATAATGAACCCTCACTTAATCGTGGGGGTTTTTAAATTAACAACTATTTATCATTAATGAAAAAATTAATTCTTCAAATATTAAAAGAAGAAACCCAACAGATTACTGAAAAATTTAAAGTAAGTCCTGATGAGTATGTGAAACTATTTAAAAATGATAATTTTGAATTAGTAGTTCCATTGACGTTTGAAGCCAGTAAAAAATATGGTGCTAACGCTAAATGGTGTACAACAACTAGATGTGATGATACCATGTTTAATAAACATAATGAAATGGGTTCATTGGCATATCTTATAGTTAAAAACCCTGAGATTGCTCAAAGATTAGGTAATACCAAATATGGGTTATTCATTAATAAGCCTGATGATAATTACTTGGGTGGTAAATACGCAGCACCTTCAGGAATAATGATGTATGGTGATAATAATAGTATTTTATCACAATCGCAAGTAGAAAATGAATTTGATAAATTAGATTTATTATCTGATTATTATAAAATGATTAGAAGTTTCACTGAGTATAGTGAAAGTAAATTCTCTAAAGAATCTATTCAAGAATCACGTAAGGATTATCATGAGGATAAGATAACTAACACAGTTAACTCATTATTAAAAAAATACATTCCTGACAACTCAACATTTGAAACTTGGTTTTCAGTACCATATGATGATAATGAAAGAGTGGATGTTTACATTGAATATAGTTTTGATGAAGAAGATACTCATTTTTGGAAAACGGATGTAGAAGAAGATGATGAACCTCAAAGATATGAAGGAACTATTTATTTATTAGTCAATAGATTGATGATTGGTAATGAAGTTGATGATACTTGGGAAAGTGTTTATTATCATGATGTTCCTGATTGGATTTGGTCCGAAAATTTTGAAGATTCTATCAGAAAAAAAATACAACCAATATTAAAATCATTCAACTTAGATGTTGATTTTGATTACAAATTTATTGAAGAAGACAAATAATGAAACTTACAAACCAAACAAAATACTCTCTGTTTTATTCAGATGGTACAAGGCTTACATATGGTAATTGTTTAATTGCCTGTGTTGCTTCATTGTTGGATGAACCAATTGATGAAGTTCCTAATGTCTACACATTTTATGGGTTAGATGAAAAAGACAAAATAACTGAGGACCATGCTTGGTTTAAAGTTATGAATTTATGGTTAGACTTAAAACATCAAAAATGTATTAAAAAACATTCATTAGATGATGTGACAAAAGAAGAATATGTAATTATGAGAGGTGCTTCTCAACGAGGAAAACCACATTGTTGTATCTTTAAAAATGAAAATGGAACATTTTTACCATACTTTGACCCACATCCAACACTTCAATACCTGCAACAAAATCATTATTACTACACAATAGAATCAAAATATAATATTTACATCTAACGTATCACTATCGTATATTTGCGTATCATTGCGTATCAAAATAAAAAAAGAGGAGTAGCGAATTCCTCTTTTTTCTGTTACCGAAACGGTAACGGTCCTAAAACACCCTGATTACAGGGAGGCTGAATCATCATCACCAACTATGAAACGTATCATATGGGTTTTAATTGATAAATAACGTAACACCTCTTTGATTTCCCAATCTATATTAAGTTCGTTATCATCGTCATGTTCCTTAAGATAAGCATAAATCTGAGGAATTGAATCCATTTTGTCAGTATCATAAGCACGAACATCAAATCTAATTATGTTTGGATGTTTTGGTTTGATTAACTTATCTAAAAGTTTTTTTACTGCTAACATCTTTTCTGATTGATACATAAAGATAAATATTGTATATTAAGATAATGTCAAATAAAGAAAGATTAAATTGTCTATTATGGTTGGTATTATCATTACCACTTGTACTTTATTATATGATATTCAAAACAAAATGGGGTGAGTAATGATATTTAATAGTAATGGACCGTAGTCAAGTAGCAAAACAAATTGAAAAATTATTATCACGTCTTCTTTTTGATAAGAAAGGTGTGAAAATAGAAGTTATACCATTCAAAGAAGGTGAACCAAGACATCATGAATTTCCAAGTTATAAGAAATATATTATTGATGTTCATGTTAATCCATACAAATTCAATAATGTGAATGACGAATTTGACCAAAGTTATTATGATTTTATGAATATTACTGATGATATAGTTGATGATAATGTAAAGTACTTAGGTATTGAACCTGAAGATATTGCGGTTAGATATATTATAGACGACCAAGACAAGTTTATTTCAATGATGGAGAATATCATATATGATAAATGGCCTGAAGTTAAAAGAGAATTTATACGAAATATTGAGAATAGAGTATTATTAGATGAACCTGAGTTAACAGAAGTATCAATCAGACAAAGAGGTCCAAGATACCCTGAATTTACACTTTATTTAGGAACAAAGGCTAAAGAACAAGGTGGTAACATACAAAAACAACGCATTTCTAATGAACTATTATGGAATGCTGTACAAGAAAAATTACCTGTAGGTGAGATGTTTCTTGAATTGGTATAGAAACTATTTCGTATCTTTGTGGTATGGATAAGATACTTACATACCTGTTGATACTAGCAATCACCAAAGATGAAAGGAAAGCCAAAATGTTGATGGATGTCCTATATAATGAGAAACCAAAGACAACTGTAACTAAGACTAAGAGTGTAAGAAAACCTGCTACTGTAAAAGAAACTGCACCTGTG
>Ga0209829_10002311_pt1 | contig 14544 bp, 9 predicted proteins | sample C_140205_EF_Meta_FD_187311 | JGI IMG/M metagenome (GOLD analysis project Ga0209829, IMG submission 187311) | Freshwater microbial communities from Lake Croche, Canada to study carbon cycling - C_140205_EF_MetaG (SPAdes) (version 2) | ecosystem: Environmental > Aquatic > Freshwater > Lake...
CTTAGCCCAGCAGGAGCCTCCTCAGCAGGAACCACATCAGTTCCATCACTAGTCCGCTTGAAGATAAACCAGCGATTCAGGAAACTAAACTGACGAACAACCTCAAACTCCTTACGCTCCAGTCCAAATGACATCTTCTGTGTCTTGGCCATTTCGAAACTCTTTGAGAATAGATTTGTAGAGGCTCCTAGACCAAGTTCCTTTAGTTCATCTGGAGCCAATAAACTACATCCAATCGATTTCATTTTTTCAATAAGAAGATCCTTTGATACTAAGTATTCTGTATACGGGGCGCCAATCGATGCCACAAAGGCTTCTATCGAAACTCCAAAAGGAATCAGGCCAGTACTGCCATTTACTTGCTCATCTTCATACTTCTTTTTTATGTACCATAAAACATCGCCGTCTACCTTTCCAGTTACAGTAGTATCATCACCCTCTTTTTTCTCCGAAAGAAGTTTCACAACTTCGTCGCCGTCAAAACAGCAGCAGACAAAATAGCCATTTAGCTTCAATGTATCCTTTACATTCTGTAGAAATCCATTGAACTTCTTCTCTGATTCAAAGAAGTAATGAATCGCAAACATACAGGAGACAACATCAACTCCATCACGAAGTATACCCCTATACTCATTTACATAGGGGTGATCCGATATACTATCACGTTCTCCAAAAAGTGTACGTAGAATACGACTCTCTTCTGGATTCTTACCTGCCTCACCAGTTAAAATACGTTTGGATGAATCACCTACAACGAATATACAGGGCGGCATAGAATCCTTACCACCACCATCATTGTGCGGTCTCATCCACATATCAAGAACGCGGCTATAGGCTCCATTATCTTTATCAATAATATCTTCCTCCGCAATATCAATACCAAGTACAAACTTTGGCATAATCTGCTTCCATTTCATAAGATCTCCTGCCTTTCCTACGGAAAGATCAAGTAATGTTTTTGAGCTCTCTTCCGTGCCTGTCAGGGTAGGCTGAAGCAAAACTTCGTTCTTAATCCAACGATTGTGAAATGAACGCATTGGTTTTAGATATTCTTGTGCATTCTTTGAAATAGTAAACTGCGCAGTGTATCTGACCGTCTGTATCTGTTCCTTTGCTGAAAGAATCGCAGCAATCTCTTCAGGATCAGGCGACATACTGCCTGATATAATCATACCAAGAGTAATCGGATTATAGATTGAGTTCCAGGTATCATTTGCGACATGTTCATTATTCAGAGTTCCTACAATACCTTTGCCAACTTGTCCCTTTACTGCTAAATATTTCTGTGTCTTATCGTGACGAACACGCATTGGAATCCAACGCCATCCTGCTTCCTGTGAGGGATCATATCTCATTTCAATAATACTCTTATCCTGAATGATTTCACCCGATTCGCATGTTACATATTCTATGTCAACTTCATCATCCATCTGGACTTTACAATAGCAGGTGGATGCGAGTGATTCACTATAGTCCTTTGGCATAAACTCAACAGCCTTATACACATTTTTCTGTTCCTTGGGAAAGGGCCATTTATTATCTAAAACAGCTCTGCGAGGATTTACTGTAAACTCATTTGTATCACTGCCCACACACAATATTAACTTCTTATACTCTCCATGTGCCGCATCTTTATAAATCTTATCTTCAGAGGCATCCAGCGGATTCTTTTCAAAGATGACCGCAAAGTCAATTGTATTATCATGGGAGGGTTTCCATTTCAACTGACTGTAGAATGCTCCACCTGGCGCAGTTGGTAGCGCCTTTTCATTTGAGGTAAAGATAAGTCCATCTGTCTTATACATTTTGCGCATCGCATTCGCATAACAATCTTCAGCCGCCTTGAAAATACTATCATCACCCTTCTTTCCAAAGAAGAACTCCTTCATGCTAACCTGTAGCAACTGTTGCTTCTTATCTCTGTAGCCTGGGATTGTTATTTCATATCCATCCCCTCCAGACCAGTTTTCAATCCATTTCTTCATGTGGCTGTGGCGAGTATCTTCGAGCACATCCCCACGCTCATTTTCCGCGTAAAAAGGCTTCTTTGAAATATCACGATTTCCGTTCATATAATAATCGAAAAGTAACAACTGTTGAATAGGAGCATCATCCTTATCTGTAGTAATCCATTCACCATCAAGCAGTGTATTTGCGCACGCCTGTCTCCGTAATCCAGTGCGATATACATGACCCGCCATATCAATCATAAAGAGTTCACCGGTTTCATCGCAAAATGCGTGTACACGTAGTCCATCCGCCTTGTCCGTCACATTAAATCCATCACGAAGATTTGCCTTATTTTTTACGCCTTTTTTATCAAGATTTTCAAGAAGCATTGTAACCGGTTTTACACCACGAAAGGCAAACCGACCTCGCGCTGTTTCTTGTTCTAACTTTGTAAGCCCAAGGTACTCTAGAAGAACACGATCTTCTTCAGACTTGCGAATCAGTAGAATATTCTGTTGAATACCACGCAAGACTTCACCCACACCCTTTACCAGACGAGTAAGATAATGATTTACAGCGATCTTCTTCTTCTCCTCCGCACTAATCCCTTCGGGAAATGCGAGACCAGGATTTTTCTTCAACTCAACCTCAATCTCATAGGTAGGAAGAGAGCGAGTAAACGGCATTTCATTGAAGGTCTTTACCATATGATACTGTCCCTGCTTGTCACGCGCGCTTGATCGTACCATTGACAAGTCAAACTGAAGGGCTGAATCAGCTGGATTTGTTCCATCTACGAAGCTCCAGCGCTTAATAAGACGAAATGCCTTATCTGTTGTGCCCCACGTGCTTAGAACTAACTCAACCTTCTCCTTGGGAATCTCCGTTTCCTCCTTTCGCATTTTGAACTTCGCATTATATTCCCGCATAGATAAGTCATCTGATCCGCTAATCCTTGTTTTTGTAATGACTTCGTAGTCTTTATCATTGATTATATTGTCCTTACAGTATTTTTCAATATCTGAAAAGTCAGGAAGTGTAAAGCGCAGGTCATTTTTCTTCAGAAGAATGTTAAGTTTCTCTTCAGAATCAACGTCAACCTGTGTGTACTTTGACTTAAGTCGCTTGAATACATTCATAAATGTAGCGGAACTTACATTTCCCCCACCAAATGTGACTTCAAGTTCATACTTTTCTTGGGGCCACCAATCTCCGATCATTTGCCGCAGATGGGCCAGATCTTCTTTTGTGAAGTCCATTGAATCCTACTGCTTACCTTGAACTTCTACTTGATTCAACTTTAACCTATGGCTTTTTACCTAGGTGCCGTAGACTCTGTGCCTTTCCAAGAGCACGAGCGTAATCATCCTTCAATATACGTCCTGATTCGCTTCGGGTAGTAGGAAGGCCATAATCAAAAGCATTCCACTGTTGCTTGAGTGATTCAAATGTGCCTTCGGCAACCGGATATTCGCATTGCCACTTTTGATCTTCGCGATTGCCAATCCAAAAAGCAACTTTGGCCAAGGTTGTCGTTTCCATTTCACCGGCTGAACGATAACGTTCACGAACCCAGAAAATCGGCTTGTCATTTGTCCAAGTCCGGAGATCCTTCGGAATAAATGTTACCTTTTTCTCATTTTCATGAATGCGAATCCATTGAACATTTGCGAGAGCACTTATAGATTCTTCCAAAAGTTCAAAGTTTTCTTCGGAGGCATTTTCTACATTCATTCCGAGAGCATCACAGACCTTTGTTTTTGTTCCACGGCGGCATCCTTCACCTGTCTGTGCTCGTGCTTGAAGAGCAATAATCGTATCGCTAAGGATGCGACGGCGAAGACTTTCGGAGCCACCACGATACTCTACATTTGTTGACCAGAGCCACAGTGAAACCGGGCCCGGAGGATTTAAGCGGGCCCACTGAACTCCATATTCGAGGAGTGTCGATTCATCCACTGGGAGGGTATCATTTTCGCCGGGCATAGAAATCTTGATCGGCGCTTTTGATTTTGTCGGATTCCGTTCAACTGCAGAAAGTAATGAATCCATTCCTTACTTTTTGAAATTGTTGTTCTATTCTTAGACCACCGAAGCTACGAATCACCCCGCAAAGTCGCAAGAACTACATCGCGTTCTTCAAAGTTTCGACGATTCTGACTACAGAACTCCAGAAACTTACTGATCTGTTCGATTAAGGGTTGCGGAAGCTTTCCAACATCGAAAAAAATACCATTTGTATTTTCAGTTGTTTCAACATTTCCTCGTTTGAGAATCCGATAGAGTTCTTCTTGTTCCGATTTTGTCAGAGTCTTGATGATTTCCCAAATCTTTCGCCTCCGATCGTACTCTTCGGAACTAAGAGTTAGTTGAGAGTCGGATTCGCTCATCTTTCTATTTACATATAACTCTACTCATTCTCATCGCCTTCCGCACCAAACTCGGGTTCCTCGTCTTCCTCAGCAACCTCCTCCTCAGCAGCCTCCTCACCCTCCTCGGCAGCCTCCTCACCCTCCTCAGCAGCCTCCTCACCCTCCTCAGCAGCCTCCTCTTCGGCAACCTTAAACTCGCCACGAGGAACAGCTGGACCACCTTCCTTTCCCTTAAATACACCTACAGACAGAATGGACATATCATTTACCTGATAGCGCGACTTCTTAATCTCAACTCGTATCTTGTCGCCGGGAAGGATAGAATCAAACTCTACGAAATCATCCTGGCCTACATGAAGGTCACGTGGAATCATAATCCGAATCGCATCACGGTAGTTCACATAAATGCCCATACGATTCTTACGTTCAACAACTCCAACAACCTCAACTCCATCAGGAGGCTGAAGTACACGAGCGGATGCCTCTGCGTAGAAGAGAATATCACCTGTATATCGTCCCTTTTCAACAAGACCAATGCTCCGTGAAATCAGCTTCACGGAATCAGCAAGTACATATCCATTTCGTGAACATTTACCTTCGTATTGCTCCTTAATCTTTTTCTCAAGGAGAATATCAAGATCAGTAATCTTATTTCGTAAATCCCTAGGCGTGAGTGCGACCTTTGTTTCGAAATGATTGACAAACTCCATTTACTATTCTCTAGGTTTGAATTTAACAAATCAATTTTAGGCACCTATACTATTCATCTGCGAGTTCATCCTTCTTACTCTTTCTACCCTTTGCCTTTATGAACTTTGCAAAGAATCCAGCCTTAAATGTGGCAATACTGCGATAAAACCATTTCTTTCTTGGAGTTGCCGGTGCCTTTTCTAGAGTAATCTTCTCAGGTATACCACGACTTGCGGATTCCTTGTCCATTGATCGAAGCAGTAGATCGATTAAGAAACAAAACCGTTCCTTATTTCCAATAGCCCTACGATTTCCAGGACCTTTCTTCAGCGAATCCCTCAGTAATCCAAGATTATTCTTAAGGGTTGCCGTTTTTAGGAGAACCTTTCCAAGAGCTTCAATACGATCTAAATGCTTACTTATATTTGTAATGCTTGCGCAAAAGATACCATCTGTCTTTCTCTTCGCATCCTGTGCAGTAGCCCGAATAATCTTAAAAATCAGATTCTTCTTATTATCGGGTACTAAAAATCCATAGACTAGGTCTGTGTCACTTACTGAATATCCACTTGTTTCATCATTCATTGGATAAAATAGTGTTCTATCAGCCTTCTCAAAAAGACGTTGTTCTTCTTCTGTACACCGTTCATCATCACACATATACACAATCTTACCTGTTTCTAGATCAATATACCTAAAAGCTGATCGATCACCTATACTAATATACTGTTCTTCATAGATATGCTTGTTCTTTCTCATCGTCTCCTCGCCCTCCTCTTTCCATTGCGAAAGCAGGGCACGCTGCCCATCAGCCGAAAGAAACTCATCCCATGCAACTTCCTTTACGACTTTCGCGAGAATCGAACGCCAGGTTTGAGATCGTTTGAGAGGAGAATCAAAAAGCCATCCAACCATTCCAAGCCGTTGAGTTGCCTGTGTTATTAGACCCTGTTCATTATCATATAACTCTCCAAGACTATCAAGTATATCTTTAGGAGGTTCATACGTATCGTCAGCGAGTCGTTGAAAGACATCTGCATCGCCATTTTCAATACCAGTTGCCCATGCTTCAACTGCAGCCCAAAACGATTCATCATTCTTTTCTTCAACAAATGTGTGTTCCTGAACAGCCGGCGCATACATATCACGTTTCTTTGGAAAGGCTGCGATACGAAGCGCAAGCGGTATTATTTCATCACGAAGATCATTCGGTTGAAACAAGAAATATCCATTTTTATAAATAATATGACCGCGCTGATCATTGAGTTCAATCTGAAGAGATTTATTTCGAACAATATTTTGAATCAGAATGGAAACAGCTTTATCAGGAATATTATCTTGTTTAAAACTTTGTTTTAGATCTGCTATATCTACAAAGGGTGCTACATATTCACCCTTTTCATTTCGCTTTTTGAAAAATCCCTTCATCTTTTCGAGCATTTGATGTTCTCTCCATTTTGCCATATACTCGGTATAGGTTTCTTCTGTTGATGTTGTTTCATCAATCTCAACGGTCGGCTTACATTTATAATCATCACATTTATCAAGCCAGTCACATAGCGCACTAAACGGCACATCATTGCGAGTCACTGAACGCGTTTTTCCTTGACTATCAATCATTGTAATCGGCGTCAGATTATTAATCAATACGGCATCATGATTTAAATTACAGTCAATCGCATATTCTTTTAGAACACGAGATACACGACCCACATTCACTGCTTTTTGGATTGCCATACGATATGTATATAAATCAATGGACTCAACATCGCTTCCAAAATAGTTCGCAAGTAAATATACTGTACAATTACGTTTTTCTATATCCATTAGACGATGACTACATGTACGAATACCACGACCTACAACTTGTTCTAACTTGTTCAAGTGAAACCAACTATCAAAAATATAGATTTCACGAATAAACTTTAGATCAATACCTTCTCCAGCCACCTGTGAACCAATGACAACTTTTACAATATGTCCAAATACATTCTCTTTTTTACGCTGGGCTTCAATCGCCTTTTCATTTGAAGGAGATAGAGTCGAACGACCTGATAAAATAACATAGGAGGCTGGAACAAACTCATGATCTGCTTCATGCTCCTCGTCATTTTCTCTGAATGGACAGACTGCGCATTGTCTTCCACGTCGACCAACTGCGCCACCTGTTAGAAGGCCACGGCCAAAGGTTGATCCATACAGGGTATATCCATTTGCCTCAAGGGCAAGTGCAAGCGAGAGAGCACCTACATCTACAAAACGGCTGTAGATAAATGCGCATCCATCACAGGTGCGCAGCCGTTCAACTATAAGTTTTGCCTTCGGTGAGGACCCTCCTAGATTCTCTTCCAAGAGCCAATCAGGATCAATACGATTTGTATAGGAATCACTTGGCCGCGGCATAACCGTATCATCGGCTGTCTTCTTTTTTCCACGTTTAGCAGTTCCCTTCGCGACCATACGAGAATCCTTCTTAAAGACTGAATCAAACCCTATTTTTCCTACACGCCTTCCCATATCTGTTTCATCCTCCACTGGATAAATCCAGTTTCCTGCCTGGATTAGTGGATTCTGAGTTTGAATACCAAGTCCACTCTTTGAAACAGTTTCTAGGGTATATGCCTTATATTCTTCCTGTATATCGTCGTCAAGCGGACAGGGTACAATAGGAAATCCACTTTCAATAAACTGCTGCGCAATATCTTCTTCATCCTCTTCAATGGCCTCGCCATTTTGATTTTGCTTTTCAATCGGTTTCTCGTCGGGTCCAAGTTCAGGCCATTGGCGCAACTTTTCAATGCCACGAGGATTCAGGCGTGTGGGAAAACTTAGAGGATTTTCACCTCGCATAAAACTTACATATTTTCTTGCGACGAGTCCAAGTTTTTCACGTCCACCAGGTGCGAAGGTGCCGTCTGCGTTAAAAATAGAATCATTTAGGCGCTGTGCTTTTGGAATTTTATCATTAAGTAAAAGAAGATTTAATAAGAAGATAATCTCTTTATATGAGTTGTACATAGGAGTACCCGTTAACAGGATTAAAATAAGTCCATCAACTGATTCAAGAAGTCTCTTTAAAGGCGCAGTGAGGCGCTTACCTTCCTTCGCAGCCTGAACTTCTACATCTCCACCTGCGGCATCAGTATCCTCATCAGCAGATTCAGGTATATCTCGTAAGTTATGAGCTTCATCAATAATAATCATCTTTCCACTGAACTGCTCACGTAGTTCATTGGTCGCCTTTGCCTGACTTTCAGGATCTTTATCATATTTATTTAAGATTTTATTGATATAGTTCGCAAACTCTAAATATCCTTTGATTGAATATCGACTTTTAACTGCCTTTTTAACACGTGTATCAATGAGACTTACATCCTCTTCATATAAACTACCTGTAAGTTCAAGATATGTATTTCCTGTACAGGAGTTCATTGTATTTGGGCTTCCTTTTTTCAACTTGCGAATATCAAAAATCGTATTTCTAAAGTTAGGCTGAATGTTAGGAGGCGCGGCAATAATGACTTGATCTTGCGGATATTTTTCCAAATATCCCTCGGCGACTGTAATCGCAGCACATGTTTTTCCTACACCAACACCGTGATATAACAAAGCTCCTGTATAAGGTGTTGTGGGTGCTAAAAAACTACGAATAAATCGCTGAACGGGGGTAAGTTCAAAATCTTGATCCATATCGCATGGATCAACCTTTTCATCAAGTTGTTGCTTGATTGATTTTTGTTTGGCTTCGGCAAACTCACGCTTTTTCATAAGTTTAATAATAAACTCAGGATCTTCTGTATCAGGATACAGTGAAGCAACTTTTTCAAGTTCAGTTTGTTTATCCCAAACTGCTTGGTCGGCGATGGGTACACGAATAACTGGTTTTTTTATGCGCGCAGTACGAACAGCGGTTTTAGGACGAGCCGCCTGTTCTTCAGTATCTGATTGAAATGCACTCTCTTCCGCAGGCGGTTCAAATGATTCTTCTTCCTTCTCTTCCTCCTCGTTGTCTTCTTCATCCTCCACAGGTAGTTCAAATGAATCTTCTTCCTCGTCTTCCTCCTCCTTGTCTTCCTTCTCCTCGTCTTCCTCCTCCTCGTCTTCCTCGTTCTCCTCCTCATCCTCTCCTTCTTCTTCCTCTTCTACTGCTGCTGGAGCGGAAGGAACAGGCGCAGTAGCTGGACCCAGAGAAGGAGCAGGTGAACCTAGAGCAGGAGCCGCAGAAGGAACACGCGCTGTAGGTGAACCTAGAACAGGAGCCGCAGAAGGAACACGCGCTGTAGGTGAACCTAGAACAGGAGCCGCAGAAGCAGATGGCTGTAATCCAATAGCGGATGCAAGTGTTCCGAATAAAGACGGTTGTACAGCAGGAGTAGCAGGGGGTGCTAAACTGGGTGTTTTTGGTGCGGGAGCCACAGGAGCAGACCCTAAAACTGGCGCCGCAGATGCGACAGGTGATCCAGGCTGTGAATCAGGATTAGCAAACTCATATTCAAGATCCTCTTCACTCATCTATCTAGATATATGAAAACATTTAGACAATACCCGCACCAAGTACAAGTGGGCAAAAGTTTCGCAATAACATCGCAGCCCGTAATAAAACCTCCTTTTTCTCAATATTTTCGGGACGTATTTTTTGAAGTGCGTCTTCAAGTGTAAACCAACCAAGATTTCCAATCTCACGTCGCATATGTTCATTCGCATTTTCAAATGAAACTACAATCGACTCTTGAACATATACAATCCTATACTTATGACAATAATGAATATGATTGGATCCAAAAAAACTTTCTTGAATCGGTTCAAGGTTTTCAACCACTTTCACATTCTTTTCTTCAAGGCCGGTTTCCTCCCACATTTCACGCAGAGCACATGCTCTTTCTGATTCATATGGATCACGTCGACCCTTAGGAAATCCCCATTCGGGTGTATCCCAACCGGGTCCGAGTGTCGCAAACACTTCTCTAAGACTCTGTTTTACACCTTCTCCATTTATAAGTCCTTGCTCACGCAACTGTTCCAACTTAAGACGACTTGTTTCCTTTTCTTGTCTATATTGTGAATGCGAATGATCTACACCCCATAACTCATTCCAGAGTTGTGTAAAGGGCAACGTTAACACTCGCTCACGTTCAACTAGCGTCATTCCTTTTAATTGTGTTATTATGTAGTTATAGTCAGTTACACTATATTTCCCCCTCATCATTTCAACAAATCCTAAACTATCTCGCCTCTGAATAAGTAGAAACTCAATCGATCCAGACTGTTCAAGACCAGTAATCGCTGATTCATTTTCTGCGAGAGTTCGTGATGGATTCCATCCATTCTTTACACGAAATGCGATTACGCCATGGCTTGTGATGGGTGCTAAACATTGCCGAAAACTATGCGGTCCATTACAGTTTGAGCATGCTTTTTGAGTTCCTGATTTCATTTGAGAGACCCGTTTACAGTGTATACGATTAGGTTCCTTAGACCTATGATTAGTTTTCAATGATCAAGTTATCCATAGGGGGTAACTGGTGTGTAAAAAAGACCTTCCAAAATCGATCAAAGATTTCATGATAGTTTTTTGCTAAAGCAAACATAGCTTCTTCATATGTAAAACTAGGTTGCCAATGAATGATTTTTTGGACTAAAGGTGAGTCTGGTCCGTGGTGGAACTTTTCCATTAATCCTAGATACATTTCCTTTGGCCATCGTAGTAAGAGTCGTCGCGATACAATAAAACAGGGCCCATGTCCCCAATGAGGTATTATACTAGGCCTTGGTCCAGTAGGAAATATTTCTTTATATAAATCATTATAATGAAGCATAGGATGATTCATTCGCTCACCGGCTTCTAGATAAAGTGGTTCAATCTCATCTTTAAAATCATAAATAAGACCTTCTTGAGAACGATCCCAGAGTTGCCATTTACGATGTGTTCCAGAAAAGGCAAAATCATAGGGCAGCCGTTGTCCTAATAAATCTCGTAGATTAATATCATGTGTTTTCCAATGTGTTTTAATAAATAATGTTCGATCTGCATGCTCTGAATAATGATATGCCATATAATGAAGAAATGCGTAATCGCACCGTCCATAGTTTGGAATATTATATACAACCATCGAATCTGTTTTTTGTGCTATAGCAAAATCACCCTTTTTAAAAGAATCATTTTTCATATAAATAAATACTTTTGTTAATACTGGTGGCTTTCTATAATGTGCGCGTATCTCATTAAAGACTTCAAGTTCTTTGAAAAGTTTAGGAAGTTCTTTTTCATCTTTATATACTGAGGTAACCACATGTAGTTGCATTTTCTAATTTACATACTTTAAGATTTCTCTAAGTATTGTATGTAGTATGAATCTACAGGTTTCAGAAAAACGCCGAGTCTATACAACGGGTTCTTGGAAACTTGAATCCTATACATGGCAACGTCTTCTACAATGGGTTCAACCCTTTCTATCATCGGCTAGACTCTGCGACACTCCATTTGAGTTTACACTCTGCTTTCTTCAGCCAACTCAGCTTGTAAACAAACCCATGCTTGAACCACTGGCTGGACTCCGTATTTTCTTTCGTGGACTTCGTGTAAAGTGCGATGGTCTTTATTTACGCGGAGTTCCATCGAATGTTCACTCACTCAAGAAACTCGATACGGTACGTAAACAGTTTCTTCATACAACTGAGGACTGTGATGTTCAGTTTCTACAATGGACTCGCGAACCTAGTGTAGAAACGCTTAATCTACTACAAACAACACTTCATTCATGGGATGAGGCTTTTTTTGGTGAACTTTCTCCGTATGAATGGACTGTAGATAAAGAAATATTCTGGATTCCTGAGAAAATCGCACATCGCGCGCTTACGGCAGGACCCGATCACGAAAAAGAAAATAATATCCAGACAATCCGTTCGCGTTGTGAACAAGGTCTTTCAAGTGAAATCGATATTTGGTTTCATAATGGAGAGTTTTGGATTGGTCATGATGCGCCTCGAGAAACGGTTACACTTGAGTTTTTAACATCAGAGTTTCTTTGGATTCATGCGAAACATGGTGAAGCTTTTTATAAACTTCAGCAGATTTCAAATGAAAGGGGGCTTGGCCTCCGAATCTTTTACCATACGCAAGAACAGTATGCCTTAACAACAACTGGAGATACAATCATTCTTCCAGGTGTAGCTGATGTATCTGGTTTTTGTTATATGATGCCTGAAATGGATACAGTAGTTCCTACGGTTGCGGCAAAAATCTGTTCTGATTTTTCATAAATTTAAAATCTTAGTCCGAAATATACAATGGCGAATATTCCGACAACATCTCATGCGGTGTATAATGCCCAAGCGCGCAGAGAGTATATTACAACATCAGCATTCAACACTGATTTCTATACTTATACAACAAGCATGAACCCCCCTACATATGAGATACGTGGTACTCTGGCGGCAAATGTAACGGGTGCAACCGCCACAAACTGTCCTGCAAATCGTATTCTTCGTGAAAATGGCAAGAAGCTATATCCGGATGCAAATCCGCAGATCAGTACCTACATGGTAGGTGTCTATGATGCGAGCTCTGGTCTTTCTGGCTACATTGACCCGAACTCCCCGAAGTTTGCTGTCTATAACTCCGATAAGCCGGTCTATCTATCAGATGGTGTGAACCCGAACGGCGGCCTTACGGATCAGGGACAGCCTGTATACACACGTGGCACCATAACTGCGGGCGGCGATATTACATCAACAGCGGGTAATATTACAGCAACAACAGGTAGTCTTTCAGTGGGTGGAAGCGCAACTGTTGGAGCAAATATTATAGTTGGCACAGATGCCTGGGTTAAAGGCAATTTTTTTCTATATCGTAGTCTAACTGCGTTAGGTACAGGTGCTGCAACATTAACAAGTTCACAAATATCTGGTATTCTCACACAAGCTGCTGCCGGCGCCCAAGCACTCACCTTACCTTCTACAGCAAATATCTATATATTTTTAGCATCTACCGTTGGAACTACATGCGAGTTTGTATATATAAATACAGCTGCTCAGAATGTTACCCTTACAGCGGCTGATGTAAATACTACAATCGTTGGAAGTGCTGTGATAAATAATACTTTTTCTCGTTTTATAGTACGTGTAGCAGCTGCTACGCCAACAGTTGTTGTATACAGAGTAGCATAAATATCCTTATTCAAAACACCTCATCCAAGCCCTTCCAAAGGTCTATGATGAGTTTAATACCAAAACTATATTTAGTTCTATCAAGAAGATGAACATCCCGCCGCAAGTGTGGGGACCTTTTTTCTGGCATACAATCCATATTATCGCATTAGGGTATCCGAGTCAGCCGACCTATACACATAAGAAAGCCGCAAAGGAGTTTTTCGAGGGCCTGTCGATTCTTATTCCCTGTCCGATTTGCCGTGAACACTATGCGGAGCATCTAAAACTGTTCCCAATCATGCCCCATCTTGATTCACGAAATGATCTGTTCAAATGGACAGTTGTTCTTCATAATGCAGTTAACAAAACTCTGAATAAACCCGAGTTTTCCGAACAGGACGTTATCAAATATTACAAGCGCCTCGGTGCTCGTGCGAGTACACCGGTTATTAATCACACACATTTTGAAGAGATTGATTACCGTTCCCTTACACAAGGCGTTGGAATCGGTGTCGCAGGATGTGCCGTTGTCGCAGGTGTGCTTTTTCTTCTTAATAAGTAAATAGATGAAGGAGATTAGATATCCTCCTGAACTGTATGAGGGACTTCAAATGCCTTCCGGGAAAACAAGACCCGCAAAGAAGTCTGTAAAGGAGATTCATGTAAAAGTCGTCATGACCAATGATGAAATCGAAGCGCGCGAAGGCACCTATTTTACTGAAAAAGAGGTAAATCAAATTATTTCAGAAGATGTTGATGTGTATCATATGGATCCTAAAACGGGCAAACAACGTCTCCTTGCAAAGTTTCGCAAAAATGTCTTTACGCCCGAAGAGATTAAAATCGGCTGGGAGGGATTTTATCAAACGGCAGCCGCCAGCCGAAACCGCGGCGCGGCTGCGGGGCCGATTGATACAAAATCGGTTTACTGGAAGAAACGAAATCCAACTGAAATCACCAAATGGTCAGCGAAATATATTCAAGATGGAAAAGTGAGCAAGATGCGTGTAAATAACAATGTGATGAGTAGCGTGCTCGGATATTTTGAAAAAACGCCTTTTATGGGACTTCCGTGTCGCCTCACAAGCTATACACAGCGTTTTTTCCGCCAGTATAAGCACGGTATTCCATTTATTGAAGCTATTAGTGATAAGTTCAAGGATCTTGTTCCCGATGCGTATGCGAAACAGCATGCTCTTGTTTCCAAGAAACCAATGTATCGCATTGCGAATACGGCATTTTCATCCGTGACCCTCAATCGTAACTTTCGCACCGCACTTCATTGTGATGCCGGCGATTATCGCGAAGGATTTGGAAATCTGTCAGTGATTGAGCGCGGTGAATATACGGGCGGCTATACCTTATTTCCACGATATGGTATTGG
>Ga0209829_10002312_pt1 | contig 14539 bp, 9 predicted proteins | sample C_140205_EF_Meta_FD_187311 | JGI IMG/M metagenome (GOLD analysis project Ga0209829, IMG submission 187311) | Freshwater microbial communities from Lake Croche, Canada to study carbon cycling - C_140205_EF_MetaG (SPAdes) (version 2) | ecosystem: Environmental > Aquatic > Freshwater > Lake...
AATCTTAAGGCAAGGGGGGTATTTAGCAAATCACCCGGCTGAGAAGCCTTAAAATAATCGAGTGTGGCATTATTCGCATAAAGGATAACGCCATCTTGATGAATTAAAATGGCAACCCCAATAATTTCCAGAACTTGAAATAATTGCACTTCCTTCATTTTACTATCGAGATTTTTAGCCTCTAGGATGGTCCTGAACGCAACCGTATCTTGCTGCAATTCGAATTCCTTTCTTGATTTCTTCAGTTTAATTGTGGTGGCTAACTCCATCTCAGCTAACTTAATTCGTTCTTTATTCTTATTTAACAGTTCGGAAGAAGAGCTAAGCAGCTCAGCAATTTGAATTCGAATTTCAGCATTGGCTGCATGTAAAGCATCCTCGCTAAGATCAAGGATTTGTCTCAATTTTTGAATCTCATCATTTAATTGGCCAAGCTCCAAAATCGTCTTGTCTCCTTTCGGTAATTGATGGTTTTCATCTAAAATACGATCCTTTTTTTTCATTTTACCCCCCCCATTTTTCATAAAATACATTATATATATTGGGTTCTAGCTATGCCTGAGAGCATTAAAACAAACATTATTCAAGTTAAGCATTATAATCCACATTTATTACCCTTCATAAATAAAGTTTAAGCTAGTGTTAAATAAATTATTTTTTTGCTTTGGAAATAGCGTTCCATAAAAAAATCAGAAATTTCATAGACCTTAAATTGCCAATCGAGATTAGCCAGTTCGTCCTCGAAGCTGCCTCCCTTTAAATAGAGAATTCCATTCAAATTCTTTAATAGCATTTTAAAATCAAAATTCTTTTGGACTAATCTAACAAAGATTGGAAACTCCTTAACAGCACGAGAGACCACAAAATCAAATTGCTCAAAATAATCTTCAATTTTACCATGCACCGCGCAGGCGTTTTTCAATCCAATGGAATCAATGACAGACTGCACCACTTTAATCCGTTTTTGCATCGAATCGATTAGCGTAAAGTTGCATTCAGGAAACAAGATAGCCAATGGAATCCCTGGGAAGCCACCTCCGGTCCCGACATCCAGAATCGTTGATCCAGGAGAAAAGGATATAACCTTAGCTATGGCCAGGGAGTGCAAAACCTGATGCTCATAAAATGTCTCGAAGTCTCTTTCTGGAAAAACCTTGATTAGGCCAGTCCAATAATGATATTGAGGCGATAATAAATTAAATTTTAAAATTTGATCTTCCGTTAACTGAGGAAAATATTTTAGTACAATCTCTAATTTTTGTGTCATTCTATTGTTCTTAAGACCAAGTAATATTATTCTTAACAAGCTTCTCATGAAGCAATTTTCGCGACCGACATAAGCGAACTTTTATCGTTCCAATAGGCAGTTGTAATTCGGAGGCCATCTCCGGATAGGTGTATTCTTTAAAATAGCGCATCTCAAGAGGTATTCGATATTTGGCATGGAGTCCAGCAATTAATTTTCGAAGAATAAATGCCTTCTCCTGCTTAATATAGACCTCCTCTGGATTGGCGGAATCACTTTGGGCTCCCAAATCAGCGAGCTGAGTAGCAGATTTAACCGAGACAAATAGTTGATCAGTGAATTTCTTCCGTCGCAGATAATCAATGGCGTGGTTATGGGCAATTCGATAGAGCCACGAACTAAAGGAATATTTCGGATTGTATTGTGCAATATTTACAAAAACCTTAGTAAAGGTCTCCTGAGTTAGCAATTCGGCATCTGCATTGATCCGAACAATAGGGAGAATTAACCCGTGTATTGACTGGACATAACACCTCATAAGTTGCTCAAAGGCACCGGAGTCTCCGGCGGCTATCTCATCGAGCAGGTGCTGATCGCGGGTTGCAGTTTCAGATCGGTTTATAGGCATCCCTTTTATGATAAATGGATATACCTGCAAATTAGAGCTCTTTACCGATTGATTCGGACAATAGTCGGGTATTTCCGTTTTTATCCGTTTAACATCGGATAAAAACGGATAATGCCCCTTCCAAAACAAAAATATTTTTGTATATTCGTAGTCCAATGCTTTTATAAATCAATCGGGTAAGGTTCTAGGGGGAACTAAATTGTTATCCTTTATAAAAATTAAAGTCTATGGAAAGTCGTAAATGTCTTGAATGCTTTGAGCAACTCAGAGGTCGATCCGATCAGAAATTTTGCAGCGACCAATGTCGTAGTGCATACAACAACAAACAGTTTCTTGAGTCGCATACGGTAATCAACTCGATAAACAGAATCCTTAAAAAAAACTACATTATCCTTTCCACACTCAATTCTACGGGAAAGATAACAACCTCCAAAAATGAATTAACACAAAAAGGATATCGTTTCGATTACTTCACTTATACCAATACTACCCGAACCAATAAAATTAACTTTTATTGCTACGACCAAGGGTTTAGAGAACTAGAAAACAATAAGATAACACTGGTAAAAAATTCACCAAATGCACCTCATTAAGAGGCACTTTTGATTTATTACATAGGGAGAAAAGGGCTTCTTGGGTTAATGGTCAGACCAAATAAACCAGCAATTGGGATCTGAACTGGACTAGGATGGGGATGAAAACTACTTTCAGATAAATAGGCTGAAGGTTACCTCCGACGGAATAAAAACATCCAGCTATCGTCAAGCTCTTCCGACTTGATCAATTCACCATCAAATTTTGGTGCTCTAACCCCTTCATGGAAGATATTCTTCCCAACAAAGACCCGAGCCTCATCCCATAATCGACCTTCAACAAAGGAGTGAATCAATTTCTGCCCCCCCTCTACAATTAATGACAAAATGCCTCTTCGATGCAGATCCGAAAGAATCTGTTGAAGCTCTGTCCCATCAAAATCGACTTTTTTAAACTCTAGATTTGTTGAACTGGCAACATCTAAGGCGGTATAAACCACTGTAGGAACACTTCGATCAAATAATGCGAGCGACTTATCGAGATTACCTAACCGATCAATCACCAATCTTAACGGCGAACGACCACTCCACTCGCGCACTGTCAGGGATGGATTATCTTTTCGTGCCGTATTAGTACCAACCAATATTGCCGACTCATCGGTACGCATCTTATGTACCGCAATTCTCGAAAGATCATTGGTAATCCAGGTCGGCTGACCAAAATTCTCTTGAGACCGATCAATATCAATAAACCCATCGGCTGTCTGGGCCCATTTTAAGAGTACAAAAGGTCGTTTTTTTTGATGAAAAGTGAAAAACCGACGATTCAACTCAAGACACTTATCTTCTAAAACACCTTCGATAACCTGACAACCTCCTTGAAGTAACCTTTCAATACCGCGACCAGCGACTTCAAGAAATGGATCTACAGTACCAATAACGACATTTGGAATCTTATACTTTAGAATTAGATCCGCGCAAGGAGGTGTTTTACCATGATGGGCACAAGGCTCAAGGGTAACATAAATCGTTGAATCTGCTAACTGTGATTTATCTTTCACCCGGCTTATGGCATTTACCTCAGCATGAGCTCCCCCAAATTCACTGTGATAACCCTCCCCAATAATAACTCCATTTCGAACAATTACGCAGCCTACCATAGGATTTGGAGAGACAAGACCCATGCCTAATCGCGCTAATTCAATAGCCCGAAACATAAAAATCTCTTCCACTTCAAAAAGCTGTCGCATCATTCGCTTTAACTATCTTTGTAAAAATCTCAAATAAAAATGCAGGCTGCAAAAAAAATTATCTCCGATCAGTTAAGTGCAATCTATCCCAAAGAAGAGATAGCAGGCATTACCAAGCTGATTTTCGAGAAAATTCTAAAATTATCAAGGATACAACTCCATCTTCAAAAAGATGAGGTTATTTCTGCTGCAAATTTAGCCGAAATAAAGGATATAGTAAACCAATTGGTCCAATTTAAACCCATCCAATATATTTTAGGGGAGTCGCACTTCTACGGATTAACCTTTACGGTTGATAAATCGGTGTTAATTCCACGATCAGAAACTGAAGAATTAGTCGACTGGATCATCAAAGATTACAAACACTTAGCACCAAAAATACTAGATATTGGCACAGGTAGTGGATGTATTCCCATCTCCATCTTAACTCATCTTTCAGAAGCCTCGGCCGAGGCCTGGGATATTTCGGAACAAGCCTTGGTGGTGGCCAACGAAAATGCCATAAACAACAAGGTAAAGGTCAGTTTTCATCATTTAGACTTATTTAAAGCTCCAGAAGAGCCCGGCAAATACGATGTTATCGTAAGCAATCCACCATATGTTACAGATTCTGAAAAAGGGCTCATGCACCAAAATGTGCTAAACTATGAGCCTCACACTGCACTCTTTGTCACAGATCAAGATCCACTACTTTTCTATGCTAAAATTGCCGAACTTGCCTTAATTGATTTAAAGCCAAACGGGCATCTTTATTTTGAAATTAATGAGCAATTTGGATCGCAAACCCTAGAACTTTTAAGTTCAAAAGGATATGTCAATCTAGTGTTAAAAAAAGATTTGAATGGAAAAGTTCGAATGATTAAAGCCCAACGACCACTTTAAGACACCTTAAACAACAACAAGGTCAACTTACAAATAAGTTAAAAACAGGGTCGTAAAAAATAAAATCGTAAATTAATACTAGTTAATTTCACAAATTATTAAGAATATTCCTTACTTTTGCCCTATATTTCTGAGGGCATGATGCATTAGAAAGGTCCCCGATTAACGTTTATAAAAATTAAGAACTATGAAAGTAGCGATTGTTGGTGTGAGTGGAGCTGTTGGACAAGAGTTCCTCCGTGTGCTAGATGAGCGTAATTTCCCACTTGATGAACTGGTACTATTTGGATCAGCTCGCAGTACTGGTAAAAAATACACCTATAAAGGGACAGAATTAACCGTAAAGGAGTTGCTTCACAACGATGACTTTAAGGGAATCGACATTGCCTTAGTTTCTGCTGGCGCAAGTATCTCCAAAGATTTTGCCGATACGATCACAAAGTTTGGAACAATCATGATTGACAACAGCAGTGCTTTTCGCATGGAGAACGACATACCACTTGTAGTGCCTGAAGTAAATGCTGCCGATGCTAAAAACATGCCTCGCAAGATCATCGCAAATCCAAATTGCACGACCATTCAATTAGTCGTAGCCCTAAAGCCAATTGAAAATATTTCACATATCAGAAGAGTACACATTGCCACCTATCAAAGTGCCAGTGGTGCTGGAGCATCCGGCATGGACGAATTGGAAGTACAAACCGTTCAAGTAGCAAACGGCGAAGAGCCAACAATTTCAAAATTTGCCTATCAGCTGGTTCAAAATCTGATCCCTCATATCGATGTGTTTACCGACAACGACTATACCAAGGAGGAGATGAAGATGTATCACGAAACGCGCAAGATTATGCATTCCGATATCCAAGTGAGTGCTACCGCCGTTCGAGTTCCTGTTCTTCGTGCCCACTCTGAAGCGATCTGGGTTGAGACTGAACAAGAAATTTCATTAGACAAAGCAAAAGCTGCTTTTGCAAGTGCAGAGGGAGTAATTGTAATCGATACCCCGGCAGAGAAGAAATATCCAATGCCACTTCATTTAGCTGGCCGCGACGAGGTTTTTGTTGGCCGTATCCGTAAAGATATCTCCAATCCAAATGGGTTAGCATTTTGGACCGTTTCTGACCAGATCAAAAAGGGAGCTGCTTTAAATGCCGTTCAGATTGCTGAATATTTGGTTAAAGAAGGTGTAGTAAAATAAACCAGATTCAAAATATGACCATCATAAAAAAAGCCGTCTACTACGACGGCTTTTTTTATGAGGTTTACTCCTCATCGAAAACTTGGTAGAGAAAGTCGTTATATGGAAAGCGTTTGATGTGGATCGCTTTAATCTCTTCGTAGATGGCTTTTTTAAACTCCTCTATATTGGTCTTTTCAGTCGCGGAGATAAACAAAGAGAGATTCTCATGTTGACCCATCCACGATTGCTTCCAATCTTCGAGGCTCATATTATCTTTTGTAGAAGGGAGTAGGTCATCTTCCTCCTTAACGATATATCTAAAGGCATCAATCTTATTAAACAGGTAGATCATCGGTTTATCAGAAGCTCCGATCTCCGCCAAGGTCTTATTTACAACCTCAACTTGTGATTCAAAACCGGGATGAGAGATGTCGACCACATGAATAAGCAGGTCTGCTTCGCGCGTCTCATCCAGCGTCGACTTAAACGATTCGACCAGATGATGGGGAAGCTTCCGAATAAAACCAACGGTATCGGTTAAAAGAAATGGCAGATTACCGATAACAACTTTTCGTACGGTGGTGTCAAGGGTTGCAAAGAGCTTGTTTTCGGCAAACACCTCCGATTTACTTATCAAGTTTAAGATCGTTGATTTTCCTACGTTGGTATAACCGACGAGGGCCACACGGACTACTTTCCCACGATTACGTCGTTGGGTCATCATCTGACTATCGATCTTCTCGAGTTGTGCTTTTAAAAAGGAAATCCGATCCAGAATAATACGTTTATCAGTCTCAATCTGCGACTCCCCAGGACCACGTGTGCCAATACCTCCTTGTTGGCGCTCAAGGTGAGACCATAAACGCGTTAGTCGAGGCAACATATATTTGCATTGAGCTAACTCAACCTGTGTCTTAGAGTGGGCTGTCTGGGCACGATTAGCAAAGATATCGAGGATAAGATTTGTCCGATCGAGGATCTTGCATTGGAGCACCGGTTCAATATTTCGAATCTGGGTAGGTGAAAGTTCATCATCGAAGACTACTGTTTCGATAGTATGAACACGAATAAAATCGGCAATCTCTTTCAACTTTCCGCTTCCCACAAAGGTTGCAGGGTGAGGGGTATCGAGGCGTTGGATAAATCGTTCCCAAACCTCTGCCCCAGAAGTATCAACTAGAAACTCCAACTCATCGAGGTACTCTTTGGCTTGTCTATCATCTTGTCGCCCTGTTATCAAGCCAACAATAACTACTCTTTCTTTCTGTTCTGCGGTATCATACATTTTCACCATAGTGCAAAAGTACTACAATTTGATCATAAATAAATTGTATTTTTACCAGCCTGTTGTAATCGTAAAAGTCATTGGTATTATACATAAAGTGGGGTGCTTCCCGATAGTAATCGGGACTAGAGCGTCCCGACAGCGAAGCAGATCGGGAAGGTCATTGGTTCGATACATAAAAAGGGGGATTAGCTCAGTTGGCTAGAGCGTTTGACTGGCAGTCAAAAGGTCATCGGTTCGATTCCGATATTCTCCACTAAAAAAATAAAGAGTTGCAATTATGTTGCGTCTCTTTTACAATCCAGAAATCTCAACTTATCCATTGATCCTCCGCTACTTAAAAAGGTTCTAAATTAACGTTCGAAGCTAACGATCACAATCGTATATATTATTTTTTAGCTGCATAACTATATGCCTGTATTGATCTATTTTCTATATAGTTACACGCACAATTACGGGCGAAATCAAACTTTTTACGACCGGTCAAACCTCCTTATTTAGAGTCAGAATAATTCTAAATTCCAGTGTGCTTAGCGGCTGGACTTAACTATTTTGTAAGTTTGATGATACTTTAAAAATCGAGTCATACTTCCATGGCTATGCTTGCTTTTAGAGACGATCACACCACACTCATCAAACGTATAAGGAGGCCTTGAAATGAACAATGTTGATACCGTTTCAACAGATGTGTTGATTATCGGTGGCGGACCCTCTGGCCTTGCCACTGCCATTCATTTAGCAGATACATTCGCAAAAAATGGAGCTGCACACCGGATTATGCTCATCGACAAAGGGAGCTCAATTGGAAGTCATATCCTTTCTGGAGCAGTCATTAAACCCGACGTGTTCAAAGAATTACTACCCGATGTGGAATTTTCGGAAATCCCGTTTAATGCCAAAGTGGTCAAAGATCGAACAATTTTACTTTCCGAAAAAAGTGCGATCACTCTCCCCTTTCATATCCCCTACATGAGTAATGCAGGATGCTACACTGCTTCATTGGGTCAGATCTGCCGGTACCTAGCTGTCAAAGCCCAAGAAAAAGGGGTTGAGATATATCCTGGATTTGCTGTCGACGAGATACTTTATAAAGATGGGAAGGTCATCGGTGCGAAAACTAAAGACACAGGTCTTGATCATCAAGGCAATCAATTGGAGAATTTCCAGGCAGGCACTCGAATAGAGGCCCGGATAACCGTCTTTGCAGAGGGGACTCGCGGCAGCCTGACTAAAATGTTAATCCAGAAATTCGATCTGGCTAAAGGAAAAAACGAACAAATCTATTCGCTAGGTTGTAAGGAGCTTTGGTCGGTACCAGAAGGAAATATCAAGCCAGGCGAAGTATACCACACAATGGGCTATCCGCTAGATAGCGATGAGTTTGGAGGCGGATTTATCTACGGATTAAATGATTACCGAGTCGCCCTTGGAATCGTTGTTGGACTCGACTACAAAGATCCTTCATTCGATGTGCACGATGCGATGCAAATTTGGAAAACCTCGAAATTCGTCTCACGAATTCTTAAAGGAGGCAAACTCGTTGAATATGGAGCCAAAACACTTCCTGAGGGAGGCTATTATGCTGTTCCAAAGTTATTTGTCGATAATGCCTTAATTGTTGGTGACAGTGCTGGACTGATTGCAATGCCCTCTTTAAAAGGGACCCATCTGGCTATTAAGTCAGGCATACTTGCAGCCAAGACTGTCGCTCGCGCCCTATCCAGAGACGATACCTCGGAGGAATCCCTAAAGTTCTATGAGACACTCATGCAAAATAGCACCATCGACGCTGAACTTTTTGCCGTACGTAATTTCAGACAGGCATTTACAAAAGGATTAATTATTGGTTCCTTACACTTTGCAACTCAGCTTATCACCGGAGGCGCAGGGTTCTTTGGTCGATTAAAAACCCATCCTGACTATTTATCGACCTCTACCACTAAAGCCTTAAAGAAGAAGCCGTTCAAAGAGCGGTTCAAAGGGAAATTAGACTTCGACAAAGTTTTGACTTTTGATAAATCGACCGATGTATATCACTCGGGAGTTTTCCATGACGAGCAACAAGTAGTTCACATTAAATTCAACGACTCATCAACCTATAAAACAGTGAACATCGATCAATATGGTGCGCCAGAGCAATTCTACTGCTCGTCGGAAGTCTACGAACTACACATTAATAAAGCTGGAGAGAAAGAGATTCGGGTGCATGCCGAAAACTGTATGCATTGTAAAACCTGTGACATCAAAGCTCCAGGGCAAGCGATCACTTGGGTAATACCGAACGGTGGCAATGGTCCCGATTTTCAAAACATGTAGTAATATTTAAAGATAACCAACAATGGCTTTAACGATTATAAGTTTAGTAAAACAAGTCCCACTACCTAGCGAAATGCGGATGGGTGAAGATGGACTCATGGACCGAACCAAAGCAAAATCAATTATCAACATCGATTGTCAGTTTGGACTGGAAGCTGGTTTACAACTAAAAAAACAACATCCAGATGCCCGATTAATCGTCTGCTCAATGGGCCCTGGTTCCTTTGAAACGGCATTACGAAGTGCTGTCGCGATGGGTTATGATGAAGCCTATCTGCTTTCAGATCGGAAATTAGGTGGTAGCGACACGTACGCGACTGGACTAGCCATTGCTACGATGCTCAAGCACCTCGGATTTACAAAAGACTCCAAAGAACCCTTTATAATTTTCGCAGGACGACAAACAAGTGATGGCGACACGGCCCATGTTCCATCCCAAGTAGCTGAGAAAATAGGAATCCCGCAAGCCACATTCGTGGAAAGTGTGAAGTCGGACGGAACAAACAATGTAGTCGCGAAACGAATAATCGAGGGTGGATACCAGCTTATGAACTTACCCATGCCGTGTGTAATTTCACTAACCCCTACCGGGATACCGCCACGAAAACAATCCTTAAGCGGCGCGATAAAAGCAAGAAATCTTCAAATCACAACCTTCGGTATTGACGATATTGGCTTAGGAACCGAGAAGATTGGAATCAGTGGTTCTCCAACCATTGTGGCCAAAGTGGTCAATATGGTTAGCGAGCGACCTCCTATAACGCTTGCGGAAGGTCATAACGAAGTAGCGCTTGTCGACAGTTTGATCGCAAACTTAGCCAAAGGTGGAAATGTGCTCGAAAAGAAAGAGGCGGTGGAAAAAAAAGAGGTTGATCGACCGGATTTCCCCAATAAAGATTTTAGAAATGGTGCGAGTGGAATCATCACCTGGGCAGAAGTTACCAATGGAACAATCTCGCGACCCTCCCTCGAGCTTCTTACGCCTGCCAGGCACCTGGCTTCACAACTTGGAGATAATACCAAGGTGATGACTTTGATCATTGGAAAGAAAGTCGAGTCATTAACACAAACCCTAATTGAGCATGGCTCTGACGAAGTGATTTTTGTAGAGAATGATCGTCTTGAAGAATATCTTGTCCTTCCGTTTACCTCCATCTTCACCCAACTTATCAAAGAGCGAAATCCCGAGATTGCACTCTTTGCAGCTACCACCTCAGGACGCGAGCTCGCTCCCCGGATTGGGATGCGGACAAGCAGTGGCGTAACAGCCGACTGTACCGGGCTTGAGATCGGTGAATATATCAGCAAAAGAGAGCAGGTGATCTATACCCCAATTCTAGAGTCACGCCGTCCCACCTACGGAGAGAGTAAATTAGCAACCATACTCGGTTTTGTTTGTCCGCAGGTTTCAACAGCTCGAGCAGGAACTTTCGAAGTGCCTGAACGAGTGGTAGGTCGGAAAGGAATCACTACACCCTTTAAACCTAACTTAGACGAGAAGGACTTTGTGGTTGAAGTAATTAAGACCGTAAGAGGGGAAGGCGGATTACAGAACCTCTTCGATGCCGATCTTATCGTTTCAGGTGGTCGAGGAACAACAACCGATAGTCTAGGTTTGATCAAACAGTTAGCTGAGGCTTTAAAAGCAAAAGGCATTAATGCCGAATGGGCTTGCAGTCGTCCGGTGGTCGATGAAGGGATAACCGAATATGCCAGACAAGTGGGGCAGACTGGAAAAACAGTTCGACCTAAGGTCTATGTAGCAGTAGGAATCTCCGGAGCGATCCAACATATCGCAGGAATGAAAGAATCTGGTACAGTTATTGCTATTAATCAGAATCCGAAAGCTAGTATTTTCAATAATGCCGACTTTGGCATCATTGGGAACTACCAAGATATACTCCCAGAGCTCATTGAACGAGTCAAAGGAGGATACACCTTTGGTCTTGAAGCTAAAAAATAAATAGGGAGGTTCAGATCCTTTCAGTTAAGAGCCCCCCGTCGCTTCAATGCAAGGGGGCTTTTTTATGTGCCAAAACCAAATTTGCCACGAAGGGACCAGCAGTCAGCTGACGGACGAAAGAGTGACCAAAAATGAGATAATTCAGTAAAGTATCTTAAACATTCGATGATTTTTCATGCAAAGAATTATTTTTGCTGGTAAACTTTTCAAAACTAGTTCGAACTGAATGTCTAAAAACCAAGTGATGAAACCTTCTCCTTACCGATGGGTTATACTAACCGTGTTTATGCTACTAACCTTGGTTGTCTCCATTCAATGGTTGACCCATGCGGCAGTTGTGCGTCCGGCAGCACTGTTTTACAAGGGTCAATTCGATCCGCTCTCCTACTTCAATATCGATTTTCTGGCATTGTCATATATGCTTGTATTTCTAATTATGAGTTTTCCAGCCTCCTATATCATCGACACCTATGGCATTAAAGTTGGGCTTAATATAGGTGCTTTACTAGTGGGAATCTTTAGTCTTACCAAAGCATTTTTTGCAACCAGTTTCACGGGTGTCATGATCTCTCAAATTGGTCTTGCCGTTGCCCAGCCATTTATCATAAACGCTGTTACAGCAGTTTCGGTCCGTTGGTTTCCCTTTGCCGAGCGTGGACTAGCAGCTGGATTTGCGGTGCTTGCTCAATACATTGGCATTATCATAGCCATGCTAGTAACACCATTATTAGTTGGCTCAAATCCGGAATTATCGGATTATGGGACTGGCTTCGAACGGATGCTTTGGATCTATGGCATAATCTCTGTCGTTTGTGCCATTGCTTTAATGATTTTGATTAAAGAGAGTCCTGAAGGGGATATACATACGGCGGATATAAACGAGGCTGGATTTGGTAAAGGGATGATGAAAATCCTTGCGAATCGGGATATGCAACTAACGCTAGTTTTATTCTTTATTGGACTAGGGATTTTTAATGCCATAAGCTCTATGACCGATCGTATTTCAGAGAGTGCTGGGGTGAAAGATTCTGATGGGTTAATCGGTGGACTGATGCTTATTGGAGGTATTATTGGGGCAATCATTATTCCGATCTTATCCGATAAATACCAAAAACGAAAACTCTTTTTAGTGGTTTGTGTAGCTGGGATGTTACCAGGGATAGTTGGAATTGCCTTCGCTGGAAAATTAAATTTAAGTCATGCCGACACCTACAATCTTTTACTCTTGTCATCGTTTGTCTTTGGATTCTTTATGATGAGTGCAGGCCCTATAGCGTTTCAATATGCAGCAGAGGTCACCCATCCGGCACCCGAATCGGCCTCACAAGGAATCTTATTATGGATTGGTCAGCTCTCTGGGATGATCTTTGTGGCAGGGATGAGTATTGAGAACAATGCCTATCTAGCTCCCTTCATGACAGCCTTTGCACTGCTTTCATTCGTTGCATTTCTTTGTGTATTGTTCTTAAAGGAGAGTCCAATGATGCTAAGTGAACTCAAAGAGAATCAAATCTAAGACAACCCTGCAAACATAACTAATCAATGCGTTTTAGGACTACCAACTTGGAATAACTTATAGAGTTCGAACCAGAAAATAGCTAAAAATCCTGCCCCAATGCAGACAAAGGCCTCGGCAAGGGATATTCTATTAAACTGAAATAGGTCTAATAAAAATGGAATATTTAAGACTAATGCAAGAAAGAATGTAGCTCCACCAATCACCCATTTAACGCTCTTATTTGTGTTTCGAAGAATCTGAAAGATATTCAACGTCCACGAGCGATTGGTTAGGATAACCGCAATATTTGCAGCAATCAAAGCGGTAAAGGTCAACGCTCGAACTTCACGCTCTACATATCCTTGATTTAAAGCTATCTCATAAATAGAAAAGACGATAACTAGAATGGCTACCCCTTGTAGACAGCTTAACAAAATACGTTTAGAGCCAAAAAATGGTTCATCATATCTCTTAGGCGGACGGCTCATCACATTACGCTCCTCTTTCTCCGCTTCAAAAATAATTGAACAGGCAGGGTCAATAATAAGTTCTAAAAATACAATATGAACTGGCCATAAGATAAGAGGCATATCCGCAAAGAAGACTGGAATCAGACTTAATCCCGCAATTGGCACATGGATCGCAAAGATATAGCCGAGTGCTTTCTGTAGATTATCAAATATCCGTCGACCCATTCGAATAGCGGTAACGATGGAGGCAAAATTATCGTCCATAAGCACAAGCATGGAGGCTTCACGAGCCACGTCGGTACCCTTCTCGCCCATCGCAATACCAATATTGGCCGCTTTAAGCGCTGGAGCATCATTCACCCCATCACCAGTCATGGCCACCACCTCATTATTCAACTTTAGAGCATTCACAATTTTCAACTTCTGCTCTGGGACTACCCGCGCAAAAATATTCGTGGTTTTTATCAGCTCTGCAAGTTCAACTTCACTCAGTTGTTCGAGTTGTGCCCCCGTAATAAATGAGGCTGGATTTTTCAATCCGATCTCACGGGCTATATGCATGGCAGTTACTGGATAATCGCCAGTAATCATAATCACTCGGATACCGGCCTTATAGCACTCGGCTACTGCATTGGGTACATTTTTGCGCACCGGATCAGAAAAGCCAATGAGACCCACAAATTCAAAAGTAAAATCGTGCTGAATAGATGGAAGCTCATCGGCATGATTCATATTTTTAGCGACTCCAAGAACGCGTAAACCATCTGCCGCCATTTGTGCCACCGCAAGTGAGAGCTCCGTTTGTCGTGATTCGGGCAGGTGACACAGATCGAAAATGGCTTCTGGTGCACCCTTTGCTGCAATAGTGCTTGTATGCGCATCCGTATTGTGATAAACTCGCGACATCGCAAGTAGCTCCTTCGATAGTGGATATTCTTTAATCATCTCCCAGTCGGCATGAAGATGTTCTGTATCTTTTAAGTATTGATCGCCCACTAAGGTAATCGCCTTCTCCATGGGATCAAACGGATTCTTCTGACTGGATAAAATTCCATACTCAATTATCTCATGAAACTCATCTGGAAAGGTTGGGTGGGAATGAACAGACATAAAATCGGCGCCATTGAATAGGCTCACCACCGTCATCTTATTTTGCGTTAAGGTACCGGTCTTATCGGTACATAAAACAGTTGTGGAGCCAAGGGTCTCAACGGCAGAAGGCTTTCGAGTAAGGACATGTTTTTTGGAGATCCGCCAAGCGCCAAGGGCCAGAAAAATGGTAAGGACA
>Ga0209829_10002313_pt1 | contig 14529 bp, 4 predicted proteins | sample C_140205_EF_Meta_FD_187311 | JGI IMG/M metagenome (GOLD analysis project Ga0209829, IMG submission 187311) | Freshwater microbial communities from Lake Croche, Canada to study carbon cycling - C_140205_EF_MetaG (SPAdes) (version 2) | ecosystem: Environmental > Aquatic > Freshwater > Lake...
AACATTATCGTTCACGGTCAATTCTACATCAAATCCAAAATACAAGTTTAATATACCAGAAACAAATCTGGATACTACAACTTTACAGGTATTGGTACAACAATCATCTGCAAATGCTTCTTATCAAATCTACACAAAAGCAGAAAACTATCTTACATTAAACAGTTCATCGCTTGTATATTTCTTACAAGAAAGTTTAGATGGTACATATGATATTTACTTTGGTGATAATATACTTGGCAAACAACTAACCAACGGTAATATAGTAATAGTTTCTTATGTTGTTACATCAGGAACAGATGCGGCTGGTGCTAATAACTTTGTATTGATGGGTTCAGTTGGTGGTTATTCAAACACATCTATTACACCAATCTCTGCTGCAACAACAGGTTCGGTGAAAGAAACTATTGAATCAATCAAGTTTCAGGCACCTAAGGCATACTCAGCACAAAAACGTGCAGTAACAAAAGAAGATTACATTACTGTCATTCAACAAAATAACTTAGGTTATGCTTTTGATGCGGTGAGCGTATGGGGTGGCCAAGAAAATCCAACACCAGTATACGGCCAAGTTTTTATTGCTGTCAAACCAGCAGGCGCATATACATTAACTACCACACAAAAACAAAGATTGATTAATGATGTTATCCGACCAGTTTCAGTAATGACAGTTGAACCAACATTAGTTGATCCAGATTATACTTACATTCAGCTGACTGCGAATGTATTGTATGATACAAAGAAAACAAATCTAACGTCAGCTCAAATACAATCCGCTGTTCGAACAGCAATTAATAATCTAGCTACCACAAATTTAAACACATTCAATTCAACATTTTCAGCAACAGATTTCACAAATGCTATTGCTGCTGTGTCGAATTCAATTATTACTAATGAAATTTTGGTTAAGATACAGAAGAAATTTTATCCAAATTTAACAACACCTTCTACATATAATTTATATTATGGTACATCACTAGAGCGTGGTATGTTTCAAAGTGGTGTAACAAGCACTCCTTCTGTTCAATTTAGAAACCCTTTAAACTTGGCAAACATTATTGATGGTGTTTACGTTGAAGAAGTTCCAACATCTACTGGTGGTTTAGAATCCGTTGCGGTTATTAATCCTGGTTATGGTTACCAGTTTGCACCAACAGTCACAATACTTGGTGATGGTACAGGTGCTACTGCTGAAGCAGTTATTACAGGTTCAGGTTCAATACGAGCAATCAACGTATTAACTGCTGGTACAGGATATACAAGTGCTATCGTAAAAATTACACCAAATGCCGCTGATACAACTGGTGCTCTTGGTGCTGCTACTGCTACATTGATTGGTCGTTATGGTACACTTAGAACATACTACAACGATTCACAAAATGTTAAAACAGTATTCAATAATAGTATTGGTAAGATTGATTATGTTGAAGGTATTGTTACATTGAATTCTTTTGGTCCAATTCAGGTCAATAATGATTTAGGACAATTAACAATCACAGCCAAGCCAACCACAACAATCATTTCATCTTCATACAATAGAATTATTACAATTGATCCGTATGATTCTGGTGCAATCGTTGTTAATGTGACAGCCAAAACAACATGATAGCAAACGGCCAAAACACCTCGATACTGATATCATCACAACTTCCTGAATTTGTTCGGGATAATCCTGATTATGCGAATTTTAATCTATTCTTGACCGCTTATTATGAATGGATGGAACAGAATGGTAAAGTAACAGAGAGAACCAAGAATCTTTTAAATTATAAAGATGTTGACCAAACAACTGATGAATTTTTAGATTACTTTACAAATGATTTTTTACCATATTTTCCAAAAGATATATTAATTGACAAACAGAAAGCAGTTAAGTTTGCTAGAGAATTGTATCAAACCAAAGGTACACCGGCATCATATCAATTTCTTTTTAAAGTACTTTATAATTCTGATTTTGATATATTTTATACCAAGGAGGCTGTTCTCAAAGCATCTTCTGGTACTTGGTATGTAGCCAAATCGTTAAAACTAGCATCAACCAATTTAAACTTTTTAAATATTGCCAATTATAGGTTATTTGGTGAAACAACCAAATCTATTGCAACAGTAGAGACTGCTGTAGTTGCTGGCACTAAAATGGAAGTATTCATTTCAAATATTGAAAGATTGTTTGAATCGGGTGAATTTGTTCGTGTAGTTAATAATGCCAATCAAGATGTCTTGTTTAGTGGCCAGCCACTCAGAGCAAAAATTGTAGGTCAAATTAGCCAACTAAGAATTGATCCTAAAAATAGAGGTTTATTATATCAGGTAGGTGACCCTGTAGTTGTCTATGGTGGGTTAAATTCAAATACAGGCATCGGTGCAACTGCTCAAGTTGGTGAAACAACCAAAGGATCCATAGTAAGTGTTGGTATGTTGACTGGTGGTTATGGTTATACATTCTCACCAAACACACAGATTGTTATTACACCAACATATGGTGCTAATGTAACAATCGCTTCTTTGGATCCAGATTATAGAAAAAGATCCAATGTTGCTTTGATACCTATCGATTCAATAGGATTAAAAAAAGATATTTTAATTGGAAATACAAATTATTTTTTCTCAAATATTGCAACCTCAAATGCCAATACAACTTTAGCAAATGCTTTAACTTTCACATCACTTACAACATATCCAATTTCTTCTGTGATTGTTAATAATGGTGGAGGTGGTATTACAGTTCCACCATTAGTTACAGCAGAATCAGATTATATCACAGACATTGGAACATATACAGATTTAAAGCTTTTAGGTATATTAGCACCAATACAAATTACTAATGGTGGATTAGGTTATCAAGCAAACGACAAGATTGTGTTTACGGGTGGAGGTGGCCTAGGTGCCGCTGCAAATGTGATTACAGTTGCAGCAAATGGTGCAATCACAAACGTAGCTTATGTTGCTGCTCAATCATATTATCCTGTTGGTGGTATGGGATATTCAACTAGTTATTTACCAGGAGTAACAGTCAATTCAGCGAATGTATCGGCATCAGGTGCTGTATTATATGTACCGGGAATTCTAGGTGATGGTGCCACATTCTCTATTGTTACAGACCGTGCTGGTTCTATTACAACAATCAATGTTATTGATCCAGGTGAAGATTATATAACAACACCAAATGTATCAATAAAGGTACAAGATATCGTGGTATCTAATGTTTCAATCATTAATTTGCCTACTAAAGGTGATACGATTTATCAAGGCGCAAACATTAATGTGTCAACTTATTTGGCAACAGTTGATTCTACTGCGGTGTTGCAAGTTAATGGTGATCCAACACTTTCATTGTTTAGATTGAGGGTATTCAACTACAATTCTAATCCAGACTCAACTAAATTATTGAATATTGATAAAAATATTCACATGGTTATGGCCAATACACAGTATGATGCATCATATAATTCTAATGGTTATAAAAATTACGGTGATGGTACTGCCAAAGGCACAGCATCATTCTTGAACGGTCTTGTGATTAGCCAAGGACAATACCTGACTACACAAGGACAACCAAGTTCGTTTGACGTTCTACAAAGCACAATCTATAATAATTTTACATACCAGATTACAGTAGAAAAAGAAATTGCAAAATATAGAAGTGTATTGTTGGAATTGTTACATCCAACTGGCATGAATGTAATTGGTCGTAACGCTCTGAAATCAAATACAAGTTATAATTTCCGTAGTGTTGAAGCCATGAATCAGGGACACACATTAGGTTATTACACAAATGATACAGCATCTGGTGTCACAATGACAACAGACTTTACAAATAAGAGCAATAATATTATTTCTTTTAACAATCTTTCTGGTTCAAATATTGCCACTTACATTTTTACAAGTAATTGTAGTATTTCAATTAAACCAACAAATGGTCCAAATGTTCGTGCTGAGATTACAAATGTAAATACAGTAGCAAATACAATTACAATATCAAGTAATGTTTGGTTGACTTTTGCAAATGTTGCCATAGTAACAGGAAACTCTGGTGCCAACGTCATAAATATTACATCACTAACTGGTAAATATGATATTGTTAATAATGGAAATTACAGTAATACAGCATATCCGTTGAAGGATATTGTATATGCTGGTGATAAAGTTCTTGTTGATAATAACACCAGTAAAACGGTATCAACGGTAGACTATATCAATGGTAAGATTTATTTGACTGCCAACTTGTCGGCAAATGCAAATTCATATATGGCAGTCAATAGAACATTCTCAGCAACAGGTAATAATGTTATAATTTATGGTCCACTCGGAACACAGTATACTTAAATCACAATAAATAAACCATGGCAAATAAAAATATCATCACAACTGGTGCTAAAGTATCAGCGGTCGAACTCACTTATGTGGCACCTGCGGCCGTGTCTCCACCATATTATAGTATACCTGTGGCTACCACATATTGTTTTCTTGCTAAAGCAACTCCTTGGACTGATGAAAATAATCCTCCTGTACCTACAGCAGATGTGAAGTATGTGAAACAAGTTCAAAAGAATATGTTTGTGGCCAAATTAATTGGCATTAATGATATTTCTCCCGTTGTTAAAAGAATTGATTGGACAAGTGGTGTTGTGTATGAACATTATCAAGATAATATTGATATGATTGAACTGGATGCGAATGGTAACTTGATTCATAATTTCTATGTTAAAAACAAATATGACCAAGTATTCAAATGTCTTTGGAATAATAACGACCTACCTTCTACCATAGAACCATACTTTGAACCAGGATCATATAATACAAATAATATTTTCCAAGCTGGTGACAAATATAAATGGAAATACATTTACACAATCGATACTGGTCTAAAAGTTAAGTTCATGGACAAAACGTGGATTCCAGTAACAGTTGGCGCCAATACACCAAGTCCTTTGATAAACACGGCTGGTGCAGGCTCAATTGATGTTATTAATGTGACTAGTGGTGGTTCTGGATACGACCCAGCGAATGCCGTCATCACAATTACTGTTACGGGTGATGGAACAGGTGCTGCAGCAACGGCTAATGTGGTTTCTGGTGTAATCAAAGATATTATTGTTACAAATCCAGGTTCTAATTACACTTACGCTAACGTCACAATTTCATCAACATTAGGTTCAGGTGCAATAGCAAAAGCACCAACATCTCCAGTTGGTGGCCACGGATTTGATCCTATTTCTGAATTAGGTTGCTCCCATGTAATGTTTACTTCAGAATTTAATGGTTCAGAAGGTGATCGTATACCAACAGATATTGACTTTCATCAACTTGGTTTAGTTGTCAATCCATCATCTCTTGCTTCACAAGCAAGGGCCACAGCTCTGGGAATAAATTATACTTTACCGGCCAATAATGCCATTTATAAGACAACTACTGATTTGATTGTGGCTCCAGGGTTCGGAACATATGTTCCGGATGAAGTTATATTTCAAGGACCAGATGATAATGCTAACAATGCTACATTCACAGCAATAGCATTGAGTTTCAATACGTCAACTAATGTCCTAAGGCTAATAAATACAACAGGAACATTAACAACAAATGCACCTGTAAGAAACGTACCAAAAACAAATAGAACTCTGTTATCTTATACAACACCGGATTATGCTGTACTTTCGGGTTATGTTACATATATTGAAAACAGAACTGGTGTACAAAGAAGTTCTGACGGTATAGAACAAATAAGAATAGTACTAGGTTACTAAAAGGAAAAAAATGTCTCTGAATTTTAACGTAGATCCGTATTATGATGATTTTGACCAAACAAAGAATTTTCATCGTATTTTGTTTAAACCAGGTAGTGCGGTTCAAGCCAGAGAGCTGACTCAGGCACAAACAATCCTACAGGATCAAGTTACAAAGTTTGCTGATAACATCTTCAAACAGAATTCACCAGTCACTGGTGGACAAGTAACAACAAACTTTAACTGTTACTATATCAAATTACAAGCAACATATAATAATACTGCAATTGATATTACTCAATTTGATGGTCTATTGATTAAAAATGCTACAGGCACAATCATCGCTCGTGTGGTTGCCTATGCTGCTGCTACAGGTACAGATCCAGCCACTTTAGTTGTTTCATATAAATCCGGTTCACAATTTCAAAATGGTGATGTAATCTATGATTCGGTTTCTAATTTGGCTGCTCAAGCAGTTTTAACTGGTGCAACAGGTTATTCTTCTGTAGCTTCTATTAACCAAGGTGTATTCTACATCTTAGGTAACTTTGTACAGATTACAGCAACAACTACAATTTTGGAGAAATATAGTAATACTCCTACTAAGCGTGTTGGTCTGACAATTACAGAAACAATTTACGATTACATCAACGATTCTTCTTTATTGGATCCTGCTGTTGGTGCCTCAAACTATCAAGCTCCAGGTGCTGACCGTTATTTTATCGGTTTATCATTGGACACTCGTCCTATTGCTCTTGGTGATGACCAAAACTTTGTTGAATTGATTCGTGTAGAAAATGGTGTGGTTGCAAACCTTGTTGAAGGTTCTGTATACAATGTTATTGATGATTACTTTGCCAAACGTGATTACGAAACCAATGGCGATTATGTTGTTGAAGATTATAAACTAACACCAAGAACAACTTCAGTAATAACCGATCCTTCAGCTAATACTTATACATTAACTGTAGGTAAAGGTTTGGCATATGTTCATGGTTACCGAATTCAAAATGCTACCAATGTAGATTTGGTAACTAACCGTGCAAGAACCACAGAGTCACAAAATAACACACCGGTTTTTATTGACTATGGATCATACTTCTCTGTTGATACCGTGCGTGGTGGCGCTTCTGGTACGTTCTTTGATGTAACCACAGGTCAAGCAATTGACTTACATTGTGTCACAACAGCAAACATTATTACCACAAATACTGCCACATATAATTCTACCGTTGTTGGTACAGGTTATATTCGTAACTTTGTATATGATTATAGTACAGGTGGTGTTGATGCAAATACTTATGTTTATAAGGCATATGTTAATGATATTCAGAATGCTGTTTTATCTGCTAATGTAACAACGGCAACAGCAAATACAATTACTTTCTCAGGTACATATTCACAATCCAATACATCATATGTTGGTGTGAACATTTCTATCACTAAAGGTACAAGTGCTGGTGATTTCCGTACAATTACATCTTACAATGGTGTAACAAGAGTTGCTACGATTAACCAAAATTGGACGGTTACGCCAGATACAACATCTGTATATCAATTAAATTTTGACATCAAAGATGTTGATACAGTTGTGTATGCTGACACTTCTTCATATCCAGCAACAATCAAAGGTTCTGCAAATATTAGTGCCTCAGGTCGTGTTGGTGGTGTTTCTACTGGTGCAACTTTCTTAGAAAATCCAAATGTACCAGAATTAATTTATGTTGTTGGTTCACCTTATATTGCATCAATATCTGGCACTTCTTATAACACACAACAATTAAACCGTGGTGTTGTATTTACTGTTGCTGGTTCTGCTGCTACAGCAACAATTAACTATTCTGGTGATTACGCTGGTGTTGTTAAACATCTTGGTACACCTGGTGGTTCGTTATCATCTGATGTAATCAAACAAAACTGGATGATTGTTGTTACAAACAAAGGATCTTCATCATTGAATGTTGGTGAAATTGTACCTTGGACAACTAAGAGTGGTACAATTACATTGAGTTCTGATTTGGCGACAGCCACATTAAGTATTCCTGTTGCGAACGTATCTTCGGGTTTCACAGCAACTGTATTGGAAAAAGTATATGCAAGTAATGCTGACAACTCAAGTCACTTCTTAAAATATAAGAATCTAATTACTGCCAATACTCAACAAGTTAAAACAAATGGTACACAAGTTGCCACATATACATTTGTTGATGATGCATCACTTACTTCAACTGGTCAGGTTTACATTCAAAATGCTGGATTGGTTACACCAGGAAACAAACAAAGTTTATACCTTTCCGATGTGAAATCTATTGTCAAGATTGTTGATACTCGTTCTTCTGGTACAACTCCAACATATGCTAATTTATCAAGTTATCTTGATGTAACGAATAATTATATATTAGATAATGGACAAAAAGATAGTTTTTATGACCACGCTTCAATTACATTAAAGACTGGTGCACCACAACCAAAAGGTAACTTGTTGGTTTTCCTTAATTATTACCAACATACTGGTGGTGATGGTTATTTTGCATTGACTTCTTATTTAAGTTCAACGAAACCAGAAACATATCAAAACATTCCACTTTATACCAGTAAACATGGTATGATGTATGCTTTGCGTGATTCTGTAGACTTTAGACCAGCAAGGACAAACGCAACAACAACATTCACATATAAATTTAATAATGCTGGTGATAACAGATATGGTGTGTTTATTCCAACAGACCTTTCTACATTTACATCAAATTACGCATACTATCTTGGACGTAAAGACAAATTAGTATTGACTAAAGATAGAAGTTTTAAAGTTATTGAGGGTGCTCCGTCTATTAATCCATTGATGCCTGCGGAACCAGATGGTTCATTGGTTATTGCTAATTTATCACATAGACCATATACTGGTTATATTCCAACAGAAGCACCATCAGGAACAGTTGGTGACCTGTCTATTGATAAAGTTAAACACAAGCGTTACACGATGCAAGATATTGCTGGCTTGGAAAACAGAATCAACAATATTGAATACTATACATCATTAAACCTGTTAGAACAGAAGGCAACTGCGCTTCAGATTTCTGACGCTTTTGGTTTAAATAGATTCAAAAACGGTATTCTTGTTGATGATTTTTCTAGTTTTGCTACTGGTGACACATACAGTAATGATTTTAATACAACAATTAATCGCCGTGACCGTGTTATGACAGCATCACAAGTTGTACAAAACTTTCCATTGAAAGCTTTGGCAACTGCGTACAACATGAATAACCTTGATTCTTCTATTTCTTTAGGGTATTCAATTAATACAGATGGTGATACAAACTATTTCACATTACCATATTCAACGGCAAATGTAATCTCACAGAAATTTGCATCACGTACAGTTAACGTAAATCCTTTCTCATTTGGTATTAGAGATGGTTATATTTCATTATCACCAAACGTAGATAATTGGGTTGACACAAACTATTCACCTGCTCTGTTAGTTGTAGATCCAAATCTACAAGTGTTCCAAGCAAGTCAAACTATCAACCAAATGACAAATGGCGATTGGAAAACTATTCCAGGAACCGAATATTCAACAGTAAAATATGTTGAAGGCCACGGTATTAATCCAAGCCAATTTGGATATGTTGGTTATAAAGAAACATCAACATATGCCACACAAACACAAACAAATACATTTGGTGCATTTGACAAAGTTGGAACATACGCTCTGAATAACAATTATGTTACAGATGTTTCTATTCTGCCATGGATGAGACCACAACAAATTGTTTCCCGTGCAAAAGATATGTTGTTTAATACCTCAGTAAATTACTATTTTGATGGAACAAAAGTAAACAATTATATCCGTAAAGGTAATATCATTGAGTTGACTGGTGTTACCGGTACATTTAAAGAAGGTGATATTATTGGTTACTACGCAAGTGGTGCATTTACACCAACCGGTCGTGTATTGGGTGTGTATGTTGGAACTACTGGTACAAGATTATATGTTGCTGCTGACCAATACACAACATCATATACAACGAACGGAGTAATCCAAAACGGATTCTTTAATTCCTCTGGTGTATACACAACAACAACAGCATCTGGTACTTTATCTAGTTCATCACATTTTGCTGGAAGAATTGTTAATGCAGCAAATACTACAACAATCAAAATAAGCACATTAGCTCCTACTGGAAATACTAATTACGTTGGAAACACATTCTACGTTTGTGCTGGTTCTGGTATAGGTCAATCAGCAACTGTTTCTGCTTATGATGGTGTTTCAAAAACATTAACATTGTCTACAGCTGTTACTGCTGCTAATAATGATATCTATTCTATCGGTTCATTCTCAACTGATGCATCTGGTTCAACATATGGTGTGTTTAATTTACCCGCAAATACTTTTCATAATGGACAAAGAACACTCCGTGTAGATAATAGAATCAATGACAACATTGGAACAGAAACAACTTATGCTGAAGGTATCTACTACGCTGAAGGTTTACAAACTACTTCACAAACAATAAATTACTCAGCTTCACCATCTGGTGCAAAAGGAACATTTACATCCACACAATATCGTCACGATGTATTGATTGCTGACCAATATGAACCATGGGATCCTGTTGCACAAACATTCATTGTTGATAAGACAAACTTTCCAAATGGAATGTTTTTGAATTCTGTGTCATTCTTCTTTGCTTCTAAACCAACAACTGAAGGTTCACCAATCAAGCTGTCTATTGTTGGTACACAAAATGGTTATCCAGATGGTAATACATTAGACCATTCTATTGTTTCATTAACACCAGATGTTATAAAAGTATCTCAATCGCCACAATATTTGGATTCTAATACTTCCACAACATTCACATTCTCAGCACCAGTTTATATTCAACCTGGTGTTCTGTATGCTTTCATTTTGAAATCAAATTCGAACCAATACACAATGTGGACAGCAGCAAATGGTGATGCAGCGTTATCATCTTCTGTTAAGAATTTACCATCTGATCCATTGCCATCAGCAATTACTAAAATTTCTGGTGCTCCATATACTGGTGGATTGTTTACATCACAAAATTCACAAACATGGACTGCTGACCAAAATCAAAGTCTGATGTTTGTTGCTGACCGTTGTAAATTCAGTACAACAGCAACACCATCGATTCAATATGTGGTTCCAAATAAACTACCACAAAGAACATTGATTGACCAAAGTATCAATTACTATTTGAATGCCAATAATCTCTCCGGTAGTACAGAAACAATTTCTACATCGGATGTTTATACTGATGCTTTCAACATTACAACAACCGATTTTATCCCAACAACAACTACAATTGGTTATACATATAATGCAACATTAGTTAGTGGTTCTGCTGCTGGTGTAACTAATATTAATCCAGGTAAATTTGGTACACCAACGAATGATGACATTTATTTGGCCGATGGTAAAGGACAACGTATTCTGTTGGCTAATTCAAATACCTCATTCTCATTATATACTCAATTAAGTACGGCAGATGATGCAGTAAGTCCAATGATTTCTGATGCTGGTCTTTCTGTATACAGTATCAGATGGAATATCAATAATGCCGAGTTGTCAAATTCAGTTATTACATTGACTTCTCCTGGTACAGGATATAATGCAAATACAACATCTGTAACAATATCATCGCCAACCGCTTCTGGTGGAACACAGGCATATGCTGCAGCAAATATTGTTGGTGGTATAGTTCAATCCGTTTACTTAACAAGTAATGGATCTGGTTATATTACCACACCAACAATCACAATCATAGATGCCAATACAACTCCAGGAACTGGTGCAACAGTAACGATTACTGGTGAAACATCCAAGTCTGGTGGTAATATAACTGCTAAATACTTAACCAAGAAAGTGGTATTGGATCCAACATTAGATTCTGGTGATATGAATGTTTATATAACTGCATATCGTCCAGTCAATACAGATATTCTTGTATATTACAAAATTCTGAATAGAAGTGATACACAAAGATTTGATGATGGTTCATGGCAGTTAATGACCAAGATTAATAATTCTGGTTCATTATACTCTCAGACAAGAGGTGATACATATGAATTTGTATTTGCACCAGGAACTGCTGAAGCCTCTCAAGGTTATGTATCATATACAAGTACAACTGGCCAAACATACACATCATTCAGTCAATTTGCTATCAAAGTATTAATGACAAGTTCTGACCACACGTATACACCATTTGCAACAGATTTGCGTGTGATTGCTCTTCCATCTAATGTTAACACAACGGTATAATTATGGCTCTAGTACAAGTAAGCGGAACAAAACTCTACCGTGATACCGAAACAATGGCTTTGATTAACAGAGACATTTCTGGTGCACAAGAGTATCAAGCAAAACGTAAATTTGCTGAATCACAAAGAGAGCAAATAAATAGTGTAAAGATGGAAATAGATAACATCAAAAACGACATATCAGATATAAAAAAACTGATGGTAAAATTAATAGAAAAAGGTTAAAATGGCAAATACAGTATCAACTATAAGTTATGCCAATACATTTGGTCAATGGATGGTTGCGACAAATGCTCTTGTTGCAGAAAACAATACATTAGCAACAAATGATTATAACAAAACATCAGGTACTTTATATCTGAATGAAACAACTAAAAACTCACTACAAGCAAACGGCACAGTAGTTATACAGAAACAACTTTTAGTTCAAGGTGTTGGATCTTCAGCATCAATTGATAATAACTTATCTGTTTCTGGTCAGGTATATTTTACCAATACAACATTGGGTTTAACAAATTCTGGTCAAGCAAACATGAATGGTCTTGTGTTGGCACAAGGACCTGGTACTGGTTTATATGTTTCCAATAATGCTATTGTTAATGGTAATGCAGTAATACAATACAATACAACAACAAATTATTTACAAGCAAATAGTACAGTTAATACTGGAACAGCAAGTGTAACAGGAACAACTTGGACTAATAATTTAATTGCCAACTCAAAAATTACAGGTGCTGTAGCAAGTATTTCTGGTCCAACATTTGTAGATACATTACAAGCAAATACATCCATATTAACTGGTTCAATTCAAGCAAATACATCTGTAAATACTAATCTATTTACCGCAAATACACTTTCTGTTACGGGTACTTCTTATACTAACGTATTACAAGCAAATAGTACAGTTAACACTACAACAATAAGTGTAACTGGAACCACTTGGACAAATATATTACGTGCAAATACCACTATGTCGGTACCAACAGCCAACATAACAACACAAATTGATGCAAATAATGCTGTTGGTTATTTTGGTTCATTACAAACAATTGGACAATTAAGTGTTGGTGGCAATTTTGTTATCAATGGATCAACTGTCTATAATTCAAACAATTTTACATTAAACGCTCAATCTAGTACAGGACAAATTAGTTATTTTAATGTAAACCGTGGATCATCTGGTGCTAATGCTTCTATTCGTTGGAATGAAAGTTCTGCATATTGGGATATATTAAATGTTGGTTCTTCTACATATTATCGTTTATTGACAGATGATTATCCCGGTTATTATTCTACTAGTTCATTTGCAAGAGCTAATGCGGCATATGCAGCAGCTAATGCAGCAGCCGGCACATTTATTGGTACAACAGGTCAAGTTACATCAAACACACTTACTTTTACAAGTAATAATGGTATATCAATTTATGCAGTGTCTGCAAATACTCTTGCTATAAGTTCACCACAAGACCTAAGAACAAGTGCTTCACCCACTTTTGCTGGTTTAACATTAACCTCTCCTCTAACACTCAATCAAGGTGGTACAAACGCTACATCAGCATCTAGTGCTCTGACAAATATTCTACCAACAGGTACTACCGCAGGTTATGTATTGACCACAGGTGGTCCAGGTAATTTCTATTGGGCTGCTGGAACAGGCGGAGGTGGTTCCGGTGCAACACCAGGAACAAGTATTAACTCAACTCGTCTGTCTTATACAGCCAATGGTGTATCAGGATATACAGGAAATTCATTTACAACTCCAGTATTTACAACAAGTACACAAGTTCGTGCTTATATTAACGGTGTTCGTCAATTTGAATCTGAGTATACATTAAATCAATCTGCAAATACAATTGCTTTTTTAACAACACCAACAAACTTTGATGCTGTTTTAATTGAAGTTGATGGTTATTATGTAAATCCATATTATGCAAACAATATTGCTTACACGATTAACTCAAACATCTCATCAACAGCAAATACAATTCAACTTGCTATTGATGGATTAACAAGTAAAGTTACAACGTATTATGCCAATTTGACCGGTGGTTCTGTATTTACTGGTGATGTTCAGGGTATTACGATGCCTGCTGGTACAAGTAATACTTCATTTGCTACAACGGCATTTGCAGCCAATGCTTATACATTAACAGTTGGAACTTTACCTGCAGCAAGATTGCCTGTATCTGGTGTAACATCTGGTACATATGGTGGTGGAGTTACTTCTTCCAGTTCACAATTACCTGTTATTACAGTAGATAGTACGGGTAGAGTAACTTCTGCAGCAAACGTTACAGTAACAAGTACATCCGTTTATGCAAACACAGGTCAATTAACGGCTAACGCAGCAACAGGTGTTGTTGCAGTTGGACTTGCATCATCTGGTGTTACTTCTGGTAATTATGGTTCATCTATTACATCACCAATATTATCAATTGACCAATATGGCAGAATTACTAATATTTCCAATACACAAATTAATATACCCAATGGTTCCGCTGGACAAGTTATA
>Ga0209829_10002314_pt1 | contig 14522 bp, 13 predicted proteins | sample C_140205_EF_Meta_FD_187311 | JGI IMG/M metagenome (GOLD analysis project Ga0209829, IMG submission 187311) | Freshwater microbial communities from Lake Croche, Canada to study carbon cycling - C_140205_EF_MetaG (SPAdes) (version 2) | ecosystem: Environmental > Aquatic > Freshwater > Lake...
AATAAATGATGAAATAGAAAGGGTTAGTCGTAAATTAGAATCTGCTGAAAAACAAATTGATTCTATGAAAAAAGAATTAACATTAATTGAAGCAAAAGAAAAGATGATAGATAAGTTTGATTCGATGATTGAAGAAAAATTAGAAGAACCTTGTATGATTTGTTTTGGTAATTTAGATACTGTAATGATAACAACATGTAATCATATGTATTGTGGTATATGTGTAAATGAGATGTTTAAAACTTCTCCAAATATTAAATGTCCTATGTGTAGACACCCTTTAAGCAGAAATGATATAAATAGTATTGTAGACAAAAATTTAAATTTAATTAGTGGTGTTGATATGAAGAAAAAGATAGAAACAAAAGAAGAAGAAAATATTAATATTCACAAAGGAGGTACCAAGATGGATGCTATTATTAAGTATATTAAAGATACTAGTGATAAAGTTATTATTTTTGCTACTGAAAAACAAACATTAGATTTGATAAATGAAATTTTAATTGATAACAAAATTAAATTTGTAAATTTGAAGGGTAATGCATATGTGATAAGTAATCAATTAAAGAAATTTAAAGTTGGTGAAGAACAAGTAATATTATTATCTGCTGATAGATCAAATTCAGGAACAAATTTAACGGAAGCGAGTCATATAATTTTACTAGATACACATTTAATTACTGATATGAAAACAAGACAAACTGTTGAAAAACAAGCAATTGGTAGAGCAGTAAGACTTGGACAGAAAAAGAATGTACAAGTGGTAAGATTTATTATGAAAAATACAATTGAGCAAGTGTATTTGAATAAATAAAATATAATATTTTTTTATATAATAATATTATATGGAATATGGATATGTTGCAGATACACCAAAATATAATAAAAAAAGTGGATTATATGATGTTCCAGTTATGTTTGAAGAAGATATAAAAATAATTAGTTGTTATAGAATATTAAATCCAACAAGTATACAATATACGACGGAACCTGGATATTTTTTACTATCACATGATAGTAAATATATTTATTTAAATAATAATACGGATATAAATACGGTATTTAAAAATATAATATTTAGTAAAAATAATATTAGTTATACAAATGAAGATTTATTAGAAGTAAATATTGACCCAGTAAAAAAATATACTAAAATCTCATTAATAGACATACCACCAGAATCTTGTATAAATTTAGCATTTGAAAATAATGATTTTGATAAAAGATATCAAATTGCAAATAATAATTTATATAATAAATATGATTGTTTAGTAACAAATGTGGTAACTATGAAAGATAATGGTTTTACAAATATTGATATTAAAAAAACAGGTTTATTAGAAACATTGAGTTATTATATATCAGGTGCAAGTACACCATCTGAATCTAATCGTTCAGGAAATGCAGAATGTAATGTTAATATTATAGAAGATGTACATCAATATAATACTTTTTATGTGTATAGTTTAACATCATTAAATTTGTTATTTGTAATAATAATTATTATTATGATATTTAATATAGTGAAAGATTCTGAAAAAATGGGTCAATTAAATAAAAAATCAGATTTTGATTAAATAAATAATAAATTTAATATATTTATTATTTATGAGTAAAATAGTACAGACAGATAAATTAGACAATGGATATTGGCAAATTACTATTTTAGATCCAGTAACACAAACACCAAATAAAATTAGAGATATGCAATTTTATCAAGTATCTAATAAAGATATTAATTTAAAAAATTATCCTTATACATCATTGGATAATAAATATTTATATTTTGATAAATCATATACTCCAGAATTTATATCTCAATTGATATATTTATATACAACCTTTGCTTATACAAATGGTATATTGGATAAAGATGTTAATAAAATAAATAAAACATTAAAAGAACAAGGATTAAGTATGACCAAATATGGTATATCACAAATAAATAGTTCAATAGTTTTACCATGTATTAATATAGATCCATATCCTCTAGAATTATCATTTAGATGTTTAAATGATAATGGTGAAGTTAAAAAAGAAGATAAAATAGTACCATATAATAACTATGAATATTTAACAAATATATTTAATTTTGGTCAGAAAAAGATAACAGTTAGTTTATGGAATTTTTCTTATATTATTTTTGGAGGGTTGGCATTTTTTTTGATTATATTTTTATTGGTGTTAAGAATTGACAAGTAAATATTTATATTTACTTATTACAAAGAATGAAGGAACAAGTAAATATTTATATTTACTTATTACAAAGAATGAAGGAACAAGTAAATATTTATATTTACTTATTACAAAGAATGAAGAAACAAAGAATGAAGAAACAAAGAATGAAGGAACAAGTAAATAACAAGTAAAATAAATAATAATATAAATTATTATTTATTTTGGACATCCCCAACGATCAGACACTGCCAAAGCTAATAAAGCTATAGTAAGATTTAGTACAATAAGAAATCCACACAATACTGGCATTTCGTATGGAATCACCATTTTAATATATTATAATATATAGATATATTTTTATTTACACATTCTTTTACTACCAATTAACCAACTTAGAAATGAAATTGTAAATAAAATAGTAATACATGAAATTGATAACAATTTTTTACTCAAACCACCACCACCACCTGTACCAGGGATACCAAATAATCCACCTTTTTGATAATTTCCCCCATTTTGTACTATATTTAAAAATACATCAGATGTTTCAGTAATTGAACTTAAATCTATTAAATTCTGTGCATTTAAAATTAAATCAGTGTTAGACATATAATATAAATATATATTTTTATTTATAATAAATTTTTTTGGTTATTTGATGGTACAAACTAAAAGAATTTCTTGAAATTTCTTTTCAAGTGCTTCAAAATCATATGTTACGGATTGATTATCATATTTAATAAAGTCAGTTTTTCCGTGATAATGTTTATTTTCATCTATATATTTTCTGAAATAATCTTTATTTTTATTAAAATTATCAATCATAATTTGTTTAAAAGGTTCTGCATATTTTGGTGTTTGAACTATATTACTATAAATATTAAAATTTAAATTTTGGTAAGAAATTATTCTTCCATAAATTTCATTCATTGGATCTTTGTCAGAATATCCAGGTTCATTAATCAATGGTTTATCATGAAATAGATGAGCACGAATTGTTTCAATTACAGATGAAAACAATTGAATTTGTGACCAAGTTGATTCTGACCAAGTATTTAAAATACTAAGACAAACTTTTCCATTTCCATTAATTTGATATAAATTTGGATTAAATCTTGTTTTTCCATCATTAGTGAGAAATTTCCATTTTGGTGGTGAAAATGGATGATTCTCAGCAAATGTACTCTCAAAAAAATAGAACCCACCAAAGTATGGTGAATTTTCAACACCTAAAATCAATACATGACCTTCCTTGATATTTGTTTCATTTGAATTATAATAATAGGTTGTTTTACCATCCCAATTATTTTTGGGAGGAGAAACAGATTTAATATCTGCTAAAAGCCGTTTATTTGACATTTTTATAATTAATAATAATATATGTTAATATTATTATTATTCAATTTTATTAAAGCGGAATGAGTGATTTTGTTTCATTATATAATATTTTTTTATTATAATCATCTAAAATGCATGGTAATAAATTATATAATTCATTTTCTTTATTAAATGTTTCATATTTTTTAAGAACAATATGAAAATTATGTTTCAATCTTACAATATGGTGGTGATCTATAAACATTTTAACATATTCAGCTTTATATCCTATAAATGCTAATTCATCGTGTATAACAGTACCACCTGTAATTTCTTTTGCATTATTACAATAATTTTTATATTTTAAATTAGCAGTAGCTTTTTCAAATGCTTTATTAACTCCATAATTATCACGATGAGATACTAATAATGCTAATTCTAAATCATTCATTCTTCTTTTTTGAACATAAAATACATTATTATATTTTAATAGATCTATAAATTTATAGAAACAAATATATTTAATATCTAAAAATATTCCACCATACTTGTGAATAAAAGCATATTTTAAGTAATCAGATTTTAATTGATTTGAATTAGAAGAATTGTATGCATCAACAACATTACTATCAAAATCTTGTTTTAATAATTCTAATGCAGAATTATAATCAAATATTTTATATTCAAATTCAGGATTCATTTTAATATTATGTAAAATTGTATTATATAATCCAGATGGAACATCATTTATATCAGGAACAACTTGATAAACAATTTTAGGACATGGTGATTCTAATGTAGATATTATTTTAGGTGGGTATACTGGATCTAATTTGCATGATGGAGGGTAATCAAAATATTGTAAAAAAAATAAATAAATAAATACTGAATTAAGTAATATAATAACTAGATAATTATATAACATAAATAACAAGAATAATTATATTTTTTTATTTAACCCTATTGATTTAGCTTTTGGTTTTACTTTTACTTGTGTGAATAATTCAGGATCTAAGAAAAATATAAGATAGAAAACAAAGAAAATAAATAAATAAATACAAGAATGCATATATTTATAATATAATTAATATTTAATTGCTTCAAAACAAACTTCATTTGTATTTATATTTCTAATATTATAGCTTTCATCAACAATAAATTTTATATCATTTGGATAATGTTTAAAAACAACAGATGATAATGATTTTATAGAACCATTATAAAATGAATCAATTAATTCTTTAAACATCGGATCACCTGGTTTTGCTACTATAAATTTATTTGATATAGCATTACCTTGTTGAGTAAAAATACGTTTTGATTTTGCATCTTCTATTATTTTTAATAAAGGTTTTGTTAATTTTAAATTAATATTTACATATATTCCACCATTTGTGTACAATAAACAATATAACCATAAATTAATTTTATGTTTGTGTCCAAGAGTATCATAAATTTTTAATAATTCATTATCAAAATTTATTTGGATGAAATGACGAGCATCATTATTATTAAATAAATAAATATCAAATTCTGAACTATTTAATATATTTTTATTTATAGTATTTACAAAATTTAAATTAATTTTTGTTTTATTATCATAGTATTGATATAAAATTGCAGGTAAACCATCAAAATCTAATTTTTTAATTGGTACTAATTCATTATCCTTTTCATATCTTATATTTCTTTCCATTAAAAAAGGTACAGTAATAGTTGTTAAAAATGGACTAATTATAATATGGAATGTTATTAATCCAAGTGTAAAAACAAACATGTACATTGCAAATTTTTTAAATGTTTTATCATTAAAATTTTCTTCCATAATATTTAAATATATATATTTTATAAATAATTTATAATTTTTTTATCTAGGATAATTATATAAAATGTGGGCTTGGATTAACTTAATTTGCGGAGTTGTCTTTTTCTGCTGTGTTCCTGGAATTTTATTTACAATTCCTACAGAAAATGTATATTTAACTACAGGATTACATGCCGTTGTATTCGTAATTGTACATCATACATTAAATGATTATTTAAAAACAAACTTTGGTATAGAAGAACCTCGTTCATAAACAATTTTATTATAAAAAAATATATAATAAAATTAAACTCTAGGATAAGAAGGATCCATTTGAATACCACATTGTCCACTGGCACCATACTTGGCACCACGACCAAGAAGAATATAACCATTTAGACCCCAGTCAGCACCCCATGAATTCTTTACAATCCAATAATCTTGGTTATTTAATGTTCCGTATCCAACTGCAAGAACACCGTGATCAAGATTTGTTCCACATGTAGCAGTCATTACACCACCACTATACATTTGAAATGAACTTTGATCCGCTTCTACTGCTACACTAACTGGTTGACGTGCAATTGCTGTCATTAATGCAAGTTCAGAATTAGGTGGAACATCCGTAAATCCAATAATATTTGCAGCAACATTAGATGCTTTTTGTTTATTACATGTTCCATCTTTTGCAGTATAAGGATAATTATCTTCAGTTGTAAGACCATGGTTATTAATAATATATTGAAATCCATAATCCATTAAACCACCATTACATCCTTGATTACCTTCTGCACTAGAGCAATCTACAAGTTGTTGTTCAGAAAGAGAAACAGATTCATTTTTAGAAATAGACCAAGCACTTTCAGTTGAACCAGTTGTAGAAAAAGCCCAGCAAGAACCACACTGACCTTGATTCTTAACGGGAGTTACAACACCTTCAGCAGTCCAGTTTACAGATTGAGGAAGAGCAGTACTTTCAAGTTCTACAACATTGTTATACATGCGTGTTTGACGGTAGCATCCAGCATATTGTTGAGTAAATTCTTGTCCTGTTAAATCAGCAAATCTATTCACACCCATAGTCCATGTATGATTTTCAGAATTGTGTTGAGCAATTTTAATGAGATTTTTTAAATAAATTGATTGACGAATATTGAATTCAGTTATAGTGGGATATGATACATTATACATATTAATCCATGATTCAAAAGAAGGAAGAGATAAAAATGCAAATGCAGCAGCAAGTGTTGATAAACCAAAAACCATTATATATATTGTAATTATTGTTTTTATCTTTAACTCTAAAAATAAAATAATTTCTTTGCCATTAGCTTTTCAAGATTTGGTGACATTGTTTGTCCAATTTTATTGTAAAAATGCGTTCTACCCTTAATCATTGAAGTCATGTACTTTTTGCACTCTAGAATTACATGCCTATATTTTACATAAAATGCACGAAATTGATCAAAATCATTAGCAGGAACTTTATATACATGCTCAATAATAAACCTCCATTTATTATGAGAATCAAAAATTTGTTGTTGTTCAAAACGAATTGGATATCCAAATAAATAATTTGGATCGTTGCCAATGAGAAAACCTGCCCTATCTAGTAGACGTTGAGATGTAATAGTCATTTTTTCTTATATATAATTATATAATGTTTGTATAATTATATATTGTCAATTTTTAGAGATTGTCGATGTCAAAGACATCTGATATATCTCGTATAGTCGTAGATTAGAGATTGTCGATGTCAAAGACATCTGATATATCTCGTATAGTCGTAGATTAGAGATTGTCGATGTCAAAGACATCTGATATATCTCGTATAGTCGTAGATTAGAGATTGTCGATGTCAAAGACATCTGATATATCTCGTATAGTCGTAGACTAGAGATTGTTCTAGACTAGAGATTGTCTTCGAACATCTTCCAAGGATCATAAAATCTGTTCTTCGAACATCTTCCATGTATCACTATTAATAGGTATCTTTAATTTAGATTTAGTATGTAATTCTATTTTTTCTTTTAAAATTTTAATACATCCTCCATTTTTAATAGTAATTTCTTTCTCTGAACATGTATATTCAATTGATTTTGTATCTAAATAATCAATTGTTTTTTTAAGTATATTACATATTTTAGTATTTTTGTATTTTACTATTAATTCATTTTCTTCTATTTCATCAGGTAAGTTAGTAATATTATTATCTTTCAAACATGTAAAAATATTTTTAATTTTATTTTCCATATCCATATGATTATCTCTTAATTTTTGATAAAAATTATTTAATGAATTTCTAATTTCTTTTTCAGTATCTAGAAAACAACCACGTAATTTTTCATTTTCATTAATCTGTTCTATAAGAGTATTTAGTTTATCTTTTATTGTTTCATCTAATGTATATTCTTTATTTTTATGATTTGCATATTCACTCAATAGCTGAAGTAATAATATACCAACTTCTAATCTATGTAAATCTTCATTTAAATGAGAAATATAAAATTGATAATACGTCTGATTTTCATATACAAATGTTTTTAAATCAATTGTTTTCATCTTATTAATTTTAGTAGCAATACTTATAAATATTCCAAATCTTCTTTTTGTTGTCTTCATATCATATGTAAATTTATTAATTTCATCATCATTAATGATAGTTGAATAATTTTTAATTTCAACTAATATTTCAGAACCATTTGATAAAGTTAACAATCCATCACCTGAATGATCAGTTTCACCTGTTTGTTGATAACTCATCCCAATAAAATTTTTAGAAATTAATTCGTGAATATAATTTTCACCAAAGATACCTATTTTTTTAGAATTATTAGAAACCCCTGTTAATTTATTAATTAATGTTTCAACAATATCTAATTTTTTAGTTAGTTTATCATCATCACCATCAAAATTACTACTTTCATTAATATTTTCTATAACAGGATCAGGGAAATAACATTGATATCCAAACATAATAATTTTTTTAACTATAGATGGTAATGCATCTTCACTAAGTTCAAATAACCTAGGAAATTCTTGATCACTTAATTCTAAATTTATAGATAATACTTTACCAATATTTTCTGGTAATTTTAACCAATTGTCATTTTCTTCTTGATCATCATGTTCAATTAAATCTGGAATAATTGGTTTTATTTTTTTCTCTTTTTTGGACATCTTTATATAATAATATGTTTATTAGTTTAAATGTCTAAAATTTAAAATCCTTTTATTATAATATGTCAGATAAAAAAGGAAATCATAATGATACTTCAGTAATTCCAGGATTTTTACATAATTATTTTCCTGTTAGATCAACTGCTTTAACTAGAATTAATGATGCATTAGGTCTAACCGGAACATTAGTACCATTAAATCCAAGTTATTCATTAGGTACACAAGGTATGCCATTTAATAATATACATTTATCTGGAGGAATATATTTTTCAGGAGATACAGGTACATTTATTCAAGGGCCAACAGGAACTCTTGGATTTAATGAAGATGGAAGTATTAATACTAATATTGGATTTGATACACCATTAATAAATATATCTGGATTATCTGGAACTGAAATAACTAAAATATCATTATATCAAGAAAATAATATTTTATTTTATTCAGACAAAGATGGTGTTATAACACAATTAGGAGGTGTAACTGGTGGAACAATATCAATACGAGGTGCAACTGGTCCAACTGGTATAATTGGTCATACTGGAGTTACAGGAAATACTGGACCACGAGGTTTTCCTGGATTAATTGGATATACAGGTGCAACTGGTGATGTTGGATCTCCAGGAGTTACAGGTGTAACAGGAAATACAGGACCTACTGGTTCAACTGGTTCAACTGGTATGATAGGAGAAACTGGAATGACAGGTTCAACTGGATCAACTGGTCCTACTGGATCAACAGGTTCCACTGGAATGACAGGACACACTGGAGCAATTGGTAAGACAGGTGTTACTGGTCCAATTGGTCCAACAGGATTACAAGGATTAAGAGGATTGCAAGGTATTCAAGGTATAACAGGATATACTGGATATACTGGATATACTGGATATACTGGATATACGGGATATACTGGACCAAGTGGAGGACCTACTGGGCCAACTGGATGTACTGGATTTACTGGTCCAAGTGGTGGACCTACTGGTGATACAGGTAATACTGGAGATATTGGGGCAACAGGTTATACAGGATATACAGGTTATACTGGTCCATCAGGTGGTACTGGTAGTACAGGTTCACCAGGTGATACTGGTAATACAGGTAATACCGGTCCTAGGGGAAATACTGGTAGTATTGGTCCAACTGGTTACACTGGTAATACAGGACCAACTGGTAATCAATCTACTGTAACTGGTCCTACAGGATATACCGGATATACGGGTAATACAGGACCAACAGGTAATCAATCAACTGAAACAGGTCCAACAGGATACACAGGATATACAGGATATACAGGACCAACAGGAACTGAATCAAATGTAACCGGGCCAACAGGATATACAGGATATACAGGATATACAGGACCAACAGGTGCAGCATCAAGTGTAACCGGACCAACCGGATATACAGGACCATCACAATCAATTAGTTTAGTTGTAAAAGTTGATAGATTATATGGAAATGATTCAAATGCAGCACCAGGGGGATTACCATATGCAACTTTAAATGCTGCAATTTTACGTTTAACAACTGATGGATTAACTGGATATACAATTTGGATAATGCCTGGAATATATAATTTAATATCTGAAATAGTAATTCCACCTGGAACTGCAATTAGAGGAATGAATGTATTAGGAACAATAATTCAAATGTTAAACGTATCAAGTGATACAACATTAATAACTATGGGAGTTCAAAGTAGATTAGAAGATGTAACATTAAATTTAACATCAACAAATACAGTAAATTTAGTAGGTGTTTATTTTCCTTCTACAACAACTACAACATCAAAAGTAAGAACATGTGTAATAAATGTAACATCATCTTCAACATCGTCATCAAATGTATATGGATTATTTTCAGATGCATCAACATCAAATCCCCAAACAGTCCAACCTACATCAGTTGTAAGGGCAACAACAGTTAATGTAAATTCTACAACTACTGGAATAGTGAGAGGTTTATATTTAACAAATGCATGTCAATTTTCAATAAGAGATTGTATAATATTTTCAAGGGGTTCTTCTAATAATAATATTGGTGTTGAATCAACAACAACTGGTCAAGCGTATATAGCATTAAAAACATCAACTATATCAGGAGTAACAAATGATATTAAACAAGCAAGTGGATTATCAAGTTCATCAATATATTTATCAGGAACTGATTTATTAAATTCAAATGCAAGTACAAATGGTTTTGGAGTACTTTCAAATATAAATCAATTAAATTATTCAGTTATTGGTGTAATTGCAGATGGAACATATTATTTATCACCTGGAAATTGGATAGGAACACAAATGTCTCCTTTAACAATATTATCAATACCATTTAATCAACCATCAATATTATTTAGTGTAACTGCAAATAATTCAGTAGTATTAACTGGAGCTCAAACAATTACAATAAATTTATATAATACAATAACTCCAACTATAGGTGGAACAGGAACAAAATTTGCTACTATTTTATTTAATAGTTCATCATCTTCATCAACAATACGTAATTTTAGTTCTACATTTAGGCCAAATGTTCCTAATTATTTACAAGTTCAAATTATAACAGCTGGTATAACAGGTATAGGAGTTTTAAATTCTTCATTATTTATATCAATTTCAAAAATATAAAAAGTTTAAATTATAAATATATTTTATAATTTAAAAGTATGTCTGCAGAAAATTCAATTAATGACAAGTATACTATTCCTCTAATAAGACAATTAGATAATGATATTCAAGAAATATTAGCAAATGGAGGAAAAACGGGTGGAACTGGTCCAACAGGTGCAATTGGTTTAACAGGATCAGTTGGTCCAACAGGTGCAGTTGGTATGGGATTTACTATTTTTGTAAGTGTAGCAACTTTTCAAGATTTACCTCTTGGTGATATAAATAATATAGGACAATTTGCTATAATTACTGGTGGAGATTTATTTGTATTTTTAGGTGTAGGTGGAGGTACTACTGGACCAAGTACTAGTTACGATTTTGTAACTACTATTAGTGAACAATCTTTAATTCCAGGTCCTACTGGTGCTAAAGGTGATCATGGTGATCAAGGTGATCAAGGTGTTAAAGGTAATCAAGGATCTCAAGGTAATATAGGTAGTCAAGGTTATCAAGGGAATCAAGGTAATCAAGGTAATCAAGGTAACCAAGGGATACAGGGTGATCAAGGTAATCAAGGTGTACGAGGTAGCCAAGGTGTTCAAGGTAATCAAGGTAATCAAGGTTCTATTGGTTACAAAGGTATAGTTTTATTACAGCCAGTTGATGCAGCAACAACAGAACAATTAGGTGCATTTGGAATAACATTTACATATTATAATGGTCCTGCTAATAATGGTATTGGAGCAACTTTTACATCTAATTCAACATTAACTCCATATTTTATTGATGGAGTTGAAACTATAAATTTATCACGTATTTTAATCAAAGATCAACCATTACTTTATCAAAACGGTATTTATGATGTAACTTCACTAGGTGGTCAAATTATTTTTACTAGATCTAGTGATAATAATACACCAGTATCAATGATAAGTGCATATACATATATACAAGCAGGAACTATAAATCATAATCAAGGTTGGTTACAAACTGAAATAGTCCACGTTATTGGTGTACCAGATACTTTAAATAGCGTTATATTTGTTGAATTTATTGCTGGTGTAGCTGGTTATCAAGGATATCAAGGTCCTCAAGGTGATTTAGGTCCAGCAGGAGATACAGGTGCAACCGGTGATAAAGGTAATACAGGTGTTCAAGGACCTACAGGAGCAAACGGTAATACATTTACTTTATTAGAGACATTATCTCCTACACATGTAAATATTACATCAATTACATCATACTCTATTTTATCTGGAACACCCCAAAATACAATATGTGTTAGAACAGTTGAACAATTTGATACAAGAAATTCTGGATTATTTTTACAATTTACGATTGATAACCCCGGTTTCGAAATAGGATTATGGGGTATTAATAGTAATGCATTATTATATTTTTTTAATTTTGTTGATTCAAATAATAACGTAGCTGGATCAAATGTAAATTCGTCATTTATTGGATCTATAATACCAGGTGATTCTTTTGCAATATATGCAAATACAAATTCTGTATATTTTTATAAGAATGGTACACAAATATTGGTTGTTAATGAAACAATATCAGATACAGTATATTTATATTCGCAAACAAATAAACTCATAACAACTCAGGCAAATATTACAAATCTACTTTTTTATCCAACAGGTGCTATTGGATCATATGGACTAGGAACGTTTACATGGGTTCCTGGACCAGGTGCTAAGATTTTGAATTCAAGTGATGTAAAATGTGTGTCAAATAATGGAGACTGGACGTGTCATGCATACTCATTAGAGGGATATACAACTGCGATAACTGCATCATTTCAGATAAACAACATTTCTACAATTAGTATGGTAGGATTTAGTACAAATCCTGCAAATTTTACAGATTATAATAGTATTAATTACGCACTCTATCCAGATCCAGCTGGTGGTATTACTATATTCGAAAGTGGTACAAGTAAAGGATCTTATTTATCTTGGACTGAGAACTCTGTATTTTCTCTTATGTATGATGGTACTAACATATATTATTATGTAGATGGTATTCAATTTTATTTTTCTACACACACAGCAGGTGCGTTATATTTGGATGCAGCATTCCGCTCTGTAAATTCTAGTGTTAAAAATGTTCATTTTGGAATAATTTTGAAAGGTATCACAGGATCAACCGGTGCAATAGGAAATCAAGGAGATCAAGGTGTAGAAGGTCCTCAAGGATACAATGGAGTACAAGGAGATCAAGGTTATCAGGGAAAAGGTGATCAAGGTGATCAAGGTGTAGAAGGTCCTCAAGGTCCAGCAGGTAGTGCAGGAGATCAAGGTCCAGTGGGTGATCAAGGTCCTCAAGGTGTAACTGGTGCAACTGGAGATCCAGGTGTAACCGGGAATAGTGGTCCTACTGGTAATACAGGACCAGTGGGACCACCATTTACACTTCTCCCTACTGCAAATGACACTCTAAATGCATTTAATTCTGTCTCAAAAACTGCAAATAATAATGTTAATGATATAATTCTTACAAAAGAATCTTATAACTTTGCATATGTTTCTGCTCAGATTACTGTTACATCTACTGCATTCCAGTATTTTGGTCTTAATAATGGTACTTTAACTTACGGATTTTTATTTCATGTGAATGGTTTTGTATATGGATTACAAAATGGTTCAGCAGGTGGTGCAGGTTCTATATCTTATAGCCCAGGAAACACATATACAGTAGAATTGACTCCTGTAGGGGTTAAATATTATGTAAATTCTATTTTGATGCATTTTATTAATGGAACACCTACAACTGGAGCTTATACTGGTTATATAAGTCTGACAAAGATTGGAGATGCATACTCAAATATTTCATTTGGTTATGCAGCACTTGGTCCTACTGGTGATCAAGGTTCCCAGGGACTAGGAGACCAAGGTTCAGCAGGCGATCAAGGTCCAGCAGGTAGTGCAGGTGATCAAGGTCCAGCAGGTAGTGCAGGTGATCAAGGTCCAGCTGGTAGTGCAGGGGATCAAGGACCAGCGGGTGATCAAGGACCAGCGGGTACTGCAGGTGATCAAGGTCCAGCTGGTAGTGCAGGTGATCAAGGTCCAGCTGGTAGTGCAGGTAACCAAGGTCCAGCGGGTAGTGCAGGTAATCAAGGTCCAGCTGGTACTGCTGGTGATCAAGGACCAGCGGGTAGTGCAGGTAATCAAGGTCCAGCTGGTACTGCTGGTGATCAAGGTCCAGCTGGTAGTGCAGGAGACCAAGGTCCAGCGGGTAGTGCAGGTGATCAAGGTCCAGCGGGTAGTGCAGGTAATCAAGGTCCAGCTGGTACTGCAGGGGATCAAGGTCCAGCGGGTAGTGCAGGTAATCAAGGTCCAGCTGGTGATCAAGGACCAGCGGGTAGTGCAGGTAATCAAGGTCCAGCGGGTAGTGCAGGAGATCAAGGTCCAGCGGGTAGTGCAGGT
>Ga0209829_10002315_pt1 | contig 14513 bp, 14 predicted proteins | sample C_140205_EF_Meta_FD_187311 | JGI IMG/M metagenome (GOLD analysis project Ga0209829, IMG submission 187311) | Freshwater microbial communities from Lake Croche, Canada to study carbon cycling - C_140205_EF_MetaG (SPAdes) (version 2) | ecosystem: Environmental > Aquatic > Freshwater > Lake...
GCTGCGGACTTCGAGGTCGCGTTTTTTCGTGTCGTAGAGCCGCCGCTGCTGCTCCAGGCTCTCGATCTCGCGCTGCAGCTGTGCCGCCCGGCCGGCCAGGCGGGTTTTTTCGTCGGCGGAGATCTTCTTATCCTCCAGCAATGCCCTTCGCGTGGCGACGAGCTGTTCTTCGCTCGAGGCCTTGCGGCCGAGCACGTCGGTGAGGGCCACCTCAAGGTCGGTGTTGCGCAGCATGGCGAGCAAGTGCCCCTGCTTCACGGAAGCGCCGTGCTCGAGGCCTGGTTCCAGCCGCTCCACCACGCCGTCGATCCCGGCAAACACTTCGCGGCGATGGACCGGCTCCAGCGTGCCCTTGCCCTCCAGCCGCAACTCGGCGGGAACGAAGATGAGCGCCAGTACGGCGGCCAGGGCACCCAGAGCGGCGAGCACCGTGCGTGGCAGATTACGAGCCGTCGTGAGCACCCGCGACTTGCCCGCGAGATCGAGAAGGCCGTAGAGCGGCAGGCTGGTGTGGGTGAGGGAGTTGTTCAGGGCGACGCTGCCGTGCGCGGCCACCAGATCGACGCGGGCACGCTTGCCGTCGTCGAAGCTGCTCGAGGAAAACCACTCGGCCACGATCGCTCCGATCGGCTCGGGCATCGTGCGTGGCGCGGCCTCTGCCTGCGCCACCGCCACCGCGTCGTTGCCGCCGGCCTTCATCACCGGCGTGGGCCGCGGCTTCTCCAGAGGGATGATCGCCAGCGCCGCGGCGTGGGATTCGTCGATGTATTGCTCCAACTCCTCCTCGATCTGCGGGGGCAGCTCACGGGAGGAATCGGGATGCCAGAGGGGGTCGCCCGCGGTGGCCACCACGCGGACGAGCGACTCGATCGCCTGCACCGCCGACGCCCGCCGCTCCACCGACTCCTGGCCGCTCACCGCCTCCAGTCGCAGCTTCCGCCGTCGCCTGACGAGCACGCTCACTCTATCGCAGCCAATGATCCGCCTCGCCTCGTTGGCCAGCACAAAGGCCGTCGCGATTGGATCGAGCGACTCGTGCACCACCCGGCTGAATCGCTCCACCTGCGTGAGCGCCGACTGCTGGGTGTCGAGCGTCTTGAGCTGCCGCCGCTCGAGGAAGTCGCTGGCCACCGACGACACCTGCTCGAGAAATGTCAGATAGCCTCGCTCCACGTCCGGCATGTTCGGCTGGTGCAGCACCTCGATGAGGCCGCAGCGAACACCGCCCCGATTGATCGGCGCCGCGATCACCAGCAGGCCGGTTTCGTTGGTCGCCGCGGGCCGGCCCTCGCCGCCGGGCAATGCGGCGTACGGGGGCACAAGCTGACCCGTTGGGCTCGATACCAGCGCCTGCACGATCGCGCCGTGCGAGGCCTGCGCCTCGGGACTCTGCGCGATGCCGGTATGCTCCACGCCGGCATGGCAGACCGGCTCCACGCGGCCCCCCTCTCCGACCAGCCAGACGAGCCCCGCCACAGCCTCCATCGCGACGATCACCCGCTCGAGCAGCCCGCGGAAGAACTCGGCCTCGGCCAAGTCGCTCCGCGCGAGCTGCTCGATCTCGCCCACGAGGGCCCGGATCTGTTCGCGTGCCTGCTCGATCTCTACAGATTCGTCAATGCTCATCGGAACTCATTCGCCGTCGTGCGGATTCTGCGGTCGTCTTCGTTGGATCAAAGGGCATCGTTGGATCAAGGGCAAAGCGGAGGCCGGCTCACGCCCTCGGGCCCTGCGTCTGATGGATGATCCGACGCTGCACGTCGGTCTCCAGCACGCCGAAGGCCTGCTCGTGTCGGGCGACCGCCATGGCCAGTGCCGCAGCCAGCCGCTTCGCCGTGAAGAAGTTGACAATGATCCGCTGCGTGAGCTGGATCGTGTCCGGGGAGGTGCCAGCCACCTGCTTGTTGAGACCGAAATCGACGATCAGTTCCTCGGGGGTGCCGGTGACGCGGCAGAAATTCGCGTACGTGGCGAGGATGTGCGACTCGTCGACGGGCACGGGCATTGGCTCGGCGGGACGTGATTCATCGGCCATGAGAAAACTCCAGGAAAAGGGCAGAATACCCCGTCTGACATCCCGCTGGCCGAACGGCCGCAGAACCCGACGGGCCAGTCAGTTTACCGCCCTACTCCGGCGGGGGCCATGCAGCGCACCGAAAAACGTGTTTTTTTCAGGCGACACGAGTCATACCCAACGAAATATCCGCAGGGCCAACGCAAACGTCAGGATTCCCCACGTGAGCAGTGTGGCGACCTCGGGCCAGCACGCGGCAAGCGACACACCCTCCAGCATGACCGCCCGCAGGGCATCGACCAGCGCGGTCAGCGGCAGGGCCCGCAGCAGCGGCTGGATCGACTCCGGATACCGCTCACGCGGGAAGAAGACTCCGCATCCCACCCACATCGGCAGCATGATGAGGTTGAGAACACCGTTGACCGCCTCGAGCGTTTTGGCCCGGGAGGCCACGAGCAGGCCGATGCCCGCGAAGCAGAGGGCACCCAGCGGCACCAGCACCGCCACCGCCCACAGGCTGCCGAAGATCCGCACGCCGAAAGCCCACCGCGAGAAGCACACCATCAGGAGCATCTCGGGGATCATCAGAAACATGCGGCTGACCATGATCGAAAGCAGAAACTGCCACCGCCGCATGGGCGTGGCCAGGAACCGCTTTAGCAGCTTGCGGATCCGCAGCTCGACGGCCACAAAACCCACGCCCCACAGCCCGCCCGACATCAGCGACAGGCTCATCAGCCCCGGGATCAGGAAGTCGATATACCGGCCGCCGGGGACCAAGAGCGGCGCGTCCTCGACGGCGAGCAGGTCGCGGCGGCCGGCCGTCCGCTCGAGGGCATCGCGGGTTCGCTCCCGTGCCAGCACGCTCTCGGGCCGGGAGGGATCGAAGTGGTAGCGAACCGACGCCGCGGTGGCGGCAGCGCGGTCGATCACGAGGTCGGCCCGCCCGGTTCGCAGCTGCTCCATCGCCGCCGTCGCTGGCAGCAGGTGCGGTGTCACGCCGCTGCCCGCTGCCGACAGGGCCGCCACATCAGCGGCCGCTCCAGGCCCGTCGGCCACCAGCACGCGGGGCTTTGGCACCGGCTGCTCACGGTAGGCAACACCGAGCGTGAGCACCATCAGGATCGGAAACCCATACACCCAGAAGATCATCTCCGGCTCGCGGAAGAATTCGAGGAACCGACAACGCACGAGCTCCCAAAACGCGGAGAAGTGCTGCTGACTCGCCGCGGGGGTCGGCACGGGGCGTGCAAGGTCGCGAGGCTGGCTCATGCTCTCTCCCCGAAGCCGTCTGGGCCCGCCGACACCGCGGGTGCATTCGGGGCAGCTGGCCCAGAGTCGGTCCGGCCCGACTCTGTCAACCGTCGGCCCGCCAGCTTGAGGAAGACATCGTCTAGGCTGGTGACGCCGAAGGAGGCCACCAGTTCGGCGGGCGTGCCCAATGCGATGATCCGGCCCGCATCGACGATCGCTAGCCGATCGCAGAGGCGTTCGGCCTCATCCATGAAATGGGTGGTGAGCAGCACCGTGTGGCCGCAGGCCCGGCAGCGTTCGACGAGATCCCATATCTGCCGCCGCGACTGCGGGTCGAGGCCGGTGGTGGGCTCGTCGAGAAAGAGCAGTTCGGGCCAGCCCACGATGGCCGTGGCAATCGCCAGCCGCTGCCGCTCGCCTCCCGATATCGAGCCGACGCGGGCCGCTGACTTGTGTGCCAGCCCCACCATCTCAAGCGCCGCCATCGGCTCAAGGCCCGCTGCATAGAACGAGCGAAAAAGGCGGATCGTTTCGCCGACGGTGAGCCGCTCGGAGAGCCGTGTTTCCTGCAGTGACACGCCGATCTGCTCACGCAGTTGCCGTTCGGCGGTCGCCCACCGGAGCCCCAGTATTTCCACGGAGCCGCTCGTCGGCATGAGCAGACCCTCCAGGATCTCGATCGTGGTGGTTTTGCCGGCGCCATTGGGCCCCAGCAGCCCAAAGCACTCGCCCCGCTGCACCTCCAGCGAGAGCCCTCGCACCGCCTCCACTGGCGGCCGGCCGGGATAGCTTTTCACGAGGTCGCTGACCCGGATGGCGGGCGTGGAGGCGATGGCGGCATGCATGGCATTCATGACGGCTCCTGTCCGGCGTGCAGGCCGCCGGCAGCAGCATCGCGCCAGCCATGCCTGGCCAGCCATGCGTCGGTGACGAAGCGGCGGACGAGTGCTCGGAAGGCCCGCAGGGCGTCGCGGTGCCAGTGGGTGTCGGCGGGGTTGCCGTCGCTGACGAGCCCGCCGAATCGCAGCCGGCAGGGCCAGCCCCGAGCGGCCGCCACGGTGTCGAACCGTTCCGCGATCCGTAGGCTCCAGGCGGCGCCGAGCGTTTCGCGGAGTGCCAGAAACGGCGGGTCGATGAAGGCCGCAGCGGTTTCTTCCCGAGGAGTTGTGGTGCCTGTGGCGGGACGGTTTCTGCGGGCCGCGCTGGCCAGGGCCTGCACCGCGGCCCAGGTGGCGCCGATGAGAATCAAGCCGGCGGCGGCGGCATCGATGGCATCTCCGGTGGGTGAAGAGGTTGTCGTCACCACGCCTGGGAGAAACCCTCGCATGAGCATCAGCTGCCCGGCGGCCACGCAGGTGGCCGCCGCCGCACGGCGGGTGCCCGCGAAGTTGAGCCAGCCCACGAGCACCAGCAGCGGCAGGAAACAACGCTCGAGCATGTGGACATCCGGCATGCTGCCGGGCCGCACCAGCCTCGCCGACACAGCCGGCATGACGAGCACGACGGCGAGCGTGGCCACGATCAGCTGCCAGACGTTTTGCTGCGGCCGCTTGGCGCCCAGGAGCGACATGGCCGGGCAGAGCGAGAGCGATACGACGGCCAGACGGGCGGCGGCCGCAGCGGCCGGATCGATCAGGCCGTCGCTGGCGCGGGCCCCCATCTCAGCCGCGAGGGCGAGGCAGGCGGCAGCCGACCACAGAGCCGCGGGCACGGCCGTGGATCCACGCACGAGCCACACGCCCCCGGCGGTGATGCAGGCAGTCACGCAGGCACTCACGCAGGCGGCGATCGGGAAGAGGTAAGTCATAGAACAAAAGCCTAGCAGGCCGCAGGCCCGCACGTGGTGCGAGCCTGCGGAAGAGCGAACCAATGGCCCCGACAGTGGCCCCGACAGCCGTTGGACAAGAGCAGGCCTCGTTGACCCAATACAAAGATTACCTAGATGGTCAGGTCCTGCACTGGGAAGGTGAGAAAAAGCACCGGTCAGATCTCCGCATCGTTAACGCTCAGGCAAGAGGCTTCCAGATCCATCTGTTCTATCGGGAGATTCACCACTCGCTATTCAAATACTACGGGCAGATCAGTCTCGTGTCGTCGGCGTTCAGTCTCGACGCCCCGAGTTCGTTCGTATTCACCCTGAATCAGTCTGAAACCACGACCACTCTGCTCGACGAGTTGAATGCATGTAAGCTCGGCTTTTGCAGTTTTGGTGCCCCTTTTCCCATTGGCTGAAACTGCCCTCTGGAAAAGCCTACTCAGCAGAATCGGTGGGATATTTTCGGCTCGGGCAGGGTGCAAGTTGGAAAACTTGCAGCCACCTCTCTTTGTGGCGACAAGATTTCCATCTTGTCGGGGTAGTGCAAGTTGAAAACTCGCACCCACCTGGGATAACTTGTACCCACATCTCTTGTGGCGACAAGATTTCCATCTTGTCGGAGAAGTGCAAGTTGAAAACTCGCACCCACCTGGGAAAACTTGCACCCACATCTCTTTGTGGCGACAAGATTTCCATCTTGTCGGGGTAGTGCAAGTTGAAAACTCGCACCCACATGGGAAAACTTGCACCCACCTCTCTTTGTGGCGACAAGATTTCCATCTTGTCGGAGAAGTGCAAGTTGGAAAACTTGCACCCACATGGGAAAACTCGCACCCACCTCTCTTGTGGCGACAAGATTTCCATCTTGTCGGAGAAGTGCAAGTTGAAAACTTGCACCCACATGGGAAAACTTGTACCCACATCTCTTGTGGCGACAAGATTTCATCTTGTCGGAGAAGTGCAAGTTGAAAACTCGCACCCACATGGGAAAACTTGTACCCACATCTCTTGTGGCGACAAGATTTCATCTTGTCGGGGAAGTGCAAGTTGTGCTGACGAAAAGAGCTGCGGCTGACGAAAAGAGCTGCGTCCCCTTTTCGCTCCCTTTTCGCTCCCTCAGGTGGCCTTGGCCAACCGCTTCTTCGAACGAGTCGCAGGCTTCTCGCGAGCAAGTCCACGAACAATTTCAGAAGAGGGTGTCAATTCGAATTGCTTCAACCGGACTCGCCCTTGGGGAAACTGCACTGCCACTTCAAGTTCCCCGCCCATAGCCTTCATCACCTTCCGCAAAGTCGAGATCAGCATGTCCGATTGGGCTTCGAGTTTCGCAAGGCTTGGCTGCTTGATCCCAGCCTCACGGGCCACTTGAGTCTGGGTCTTGCCGAGTGCCTCGCGGATCTCGCTCACGATCATCTCAGCAACCAACTCACGGGTGCGCCGCTCAGCAATCTGCCGGGTCTTGGCGTTGCCCGTCCGCGCGACAAGTTCCTCAAAAGACTTGGCCATGTCACTTTCCCCGAGGAGGTTTCTTTGGTTGCTGGTGTTTTTTCGATGGCTTCAGTTTGGACAGATGCTCTGCAAACTGGATGTCGGCCTTTGCGATCAACTGTCGGTAAAACGGCTTCTGTGGCTTGTTGTGTTTGTCGCCACCGACCAGCAGGATTGCCTTCCGATTCGGGTCGAAGGCAAACGCTATGCGGAGAGTGCTGTGATTAAGGTCTGCCCGCAATTCCTTCATGTTGGGAAACTTCGATCCGCCCAGCGTGTCGGCGTGCGGTCTGCGGAGCGCTGGGCCAAACATTTTGAGCAGGTTGACCTTGGCCTCAATTTCGCCTCGTTCCTCGTCGCTTAGACCGGCGAACCACTCATCGAAAACATCGGTCGTTCCAACGCCCCACATGAGTCTTCTATAGCCTATAAGCTATCTCCTAGAAAGGCAAGCGACAGCCGCGATTGACCGACTATACCGTTTTCCAGCAGCAAAGTGTGCTTTGCGACCGGACTCGCGCCACCTAAGAGGGGGGTGCGGAAATGAGGGGGCGGGACAGGTAGGCAGTGCATCTTCGCACCACGATGGCCGCCGTCAGGCTCGCCTTCACGTGGCTGGGTGTCAGAAAAACCCTCGCCCCGGAGTAACGCACGACGGCGGCCAGAGCGTTTCAGGCTGACCGGGATCTGCTCTCGGCCAGCAAGTTCATCCTCGACCTCAAACATCCCGCCTACCGTGCCGGGGCTGCCGTCAGGTCGGATGCATCGGGCTACTGGCGCACGGTCACGCTGCCATTCCCTGAGGCTGGCATTCGGCTCTTGCCCCAGAACTCCCAACGTCACATCGGCGTCTTGTTGTGTGGCCAGCCAGAGGCCGGGCCGGCGGTGACGATCGTGACGGTCAAGCGGGATCCGTAGGAATTCATCCGCGGCGTCGGCAGGCGGCGTCGATGCCTCTTGCTGAGGCCGTCGTCGCCGGCTGGACCGATTCCTGGCACTGGATCAACTCAATGCTCGTCTCTTTTTCCAGACCAGTGCGGCGCACCGTGTGCCATGCGGCCCTGCTGTTGACCGCCCTCGCCACATCGTTGCCCTCCACGTCCTCCGCGATCGAGATGTTCACCTACTTCGGTGATGGCAGCCGGGTGGGGCTCCCTAACCTCGAAGTGCCGATCGAGGCCTATCCTGGGATTCCCCTGCGAAGCGATAGGCTCAGGGCGCGACGACGGGCCATGCAGGCCGGGCCAGGCACCGGCGTGCGGTTGGGACCGCCAGGCCTGCCCACGCAGCCGGGCGGGATCGTCATCCGGGCCATGCCCCAGGCGCCCCTGCCGCCTCCGACTCTGCCGCCAGCGACTCTGCCGCAGCCGGTTCCGCAGGCACCGTAGCAGTCAGCCGCGTTGCCCGCCCCGCGTCACGATGCGTCCGGGGGGAAACCGTGCGAAGACCACGTTGCATTCCAGCCCCGTCCTGCAGTCAGCTTATTTCCTCAGCGAGGCAAGGAGGTCGGTGGCATCGTGGCGCGTGGCAAACATCGCATCGTTGGCCAGCACCTCCTCGAGAATCTTGCGGGCACGATCCTTTTCTCCGCGGTCGGCTAGCAGCTTGGCCACGTAGTAGGCACCGTCAGTCGTGAGCTGGTTGTTCTGCGTGATCTGCGTGAGGATCTTCTCGGCATCCTCCTTCCGTCCCAACTGGTAGTAAACCCATGCCAGGGTCGTGAGGGCGTTGATCTGATTCGGAGACCCTTCCCGGTGCATGGAAGCATTGGCCTCAGCCGTTTCCAGGGCCCGCTGCCGCGACTCCTTGTCGTCAGCCTCGACCAACACCAACGCCAGCGAGTTGCTCGCTGGAAAATTGCCGGGCGACTGCACGTGCGCTTCATTGAAATACTTCTCGGCCGTCTTGTAGTCGCGGGAGACGCGGGCAATCGCCCCGCGAACAACCTTCCCCTCCAGGCTCTTGGGATCGAGCTTCAGTGCCTTCTCGACGTTGGTGGTGGCTGCCACAAGATCATTCTGTCCGAGATACCACTGAGCCGAAGCCAGCAGCACAGCCGGGTCCTGCGGCGATGATTCGACCGCTTGCGCGATCAGCTTCTTGGCAACGTCCCGTTGTTTGGCATCGTCGTACAGCCGCGCCATCGCCAATTCAGGATGCACGGCTTTGTCGTCGAGCTTGCGAGCCTCCCGAAACTGTTCAAGCGCCTCCTTCGGCTTGGTGAGTTGGAAGAGCACGATGCCCAGTCGCTGATGGGCGCTTGAGTTGTCGGGATCCAGGTCCAGCCAGCCCTGAAGATGGGTCTGCGCCACTTCCCACTGTTTTCGCGACTCCGCCACGGCGGCACTGCCCGCATGGCAGCGGATCTCAAAGTCGCGTTTGCGCTTGGTGTTTTCCGTGAACGCCTTCGTGAGCTCATTCGCCTTCGCGAACAAAACATCGGCATCGGTGATGCGACGATCCTGGAAGGCGAGGTCGCCCAGCATCAGATACGGCTCCGGATCGCCAGGGAATTTGACCGACGTGTCCTCCAATTCAGCCCGCGCAGGCACCAGTTGGTTTACTCCCAGCCAAAGCACGGACATCATCACGCCCGGCGGGGGCAGCTTCGGATTGTTTGAACGGGCTCGCTCCATCAGCGCACGGCAGCCGTCGATATCCCGATCACGAAAGCGGATGATGGCGTTGTTGATGTCGGCGTATTGGGCGTCGTCGGAGACGGCTTTCCCCACGAGGGTCTGGGCGGTGATCTGGCCTTGAGCGATGGTCCCCCAGCCAATCCCAGCGCCGAAGCATGCCACTGCCAGCGTCAGGAGCAGGCGGGCACCGCGTGCCTCAGAAGAAGTTGTTGAGAGCGTTGTCGATCGTGTGTTCATGACGTGTTCTCCAGTGGGAATCGCTCGGCGGCCGCTCCGTAGGGGAGTGCGGCGCGGCCCTAGGGGCCGCAGTGCCATCCACGAACCGAATGGCTGTGCTCTACTCTATAGATCACGCCTGATTTGTGCCACGGCTCTGTCAGGGCATCGACGTCTGATAGAGATCCGTGTTCTCATACGTGTTGTCATACGTGTTCTCGATAGTAGGCCGGCAGCAGGCTGATCGAGGGCTTGGACTGCTGTTGTGCGGAGCGAATCAATGCTGGGAGCTGTCTACGATCGGGAAGTGCAGGCCGTGCCGCGGGCCCGGGGCCTGTTTGTCGCCAGGGCCGTTTATTGCGGCACGCTTTTGGGCATCGTCGCCACCTGCTGGCTCGTCGTGACCGGCACTCAGGCCGTTACCACGGCGGGGGATACAGCCCGGTTCGGCGCGACACTCCTGCGGATTCTGGCGCCGCTGCAGCTGTCGCTGGCGATGCTGGCCGCCGCTCTGACCAGCACGGTGGCGGTGACCTCCGAAAAGGACCGCCGTACCCTCGAACTGCTGCTCATCAGCCGACTCACCGACAGCCAGCTCGTGCTCGGCAAGCTGGCAGGCAGCCTGCTCCGCGTGCTCCTGTTGCTGCTGGCGGCGGTGCCGGTGTTCGTGATCGCCTCGCTCTTTGGCGGCGTCACGATGCCGCAACTCGCCCGCCTGTTCATTGTGACCGCTGCGGCGGCGCTGGTCGCGGCCAGCGTGGCCACGTGTGTCGCCTTCTGGAAAGACACTACATTTCAGTCGCTGGCCATCACCACCTTCGCGATCGTGGCCTGGGTGGCGGTCGGCGAGGCGGCTGCCAGCCGGTTTGGGGCGGTGGTGGGCGCCGAGGTGTCGCCGGCACGGGCCGTGTTTGCGGCGCTGTCGCCCGCCGGAGGGGCCACGCTGCTGCCGTTTCTGGCCGTTTGCGGCGGGGCAATCGTATTGGTCAACCTGCTCGCGGTGAGGCGGGTGCGGGCCTGGAACACCACGCAGGAAGTTCGCCGGCAGCCGGAGGCCCGCGGCGCCGCCCGGCCGCACGTTGTGAAGCGACCGGCCCGCGTGGTCTGGGACAACCCCGTGCTCTGGCGGGAGATCTGCACGCGCGCCCACGGCCAGGCCATGCTGCTGGTGAGGCTGGCATGGCTGCTGCTCTTCGTGGTGGCCACGATGGGAATCGTGGCAGAGGCTCGGCAGGCCCGCCCCGACCGGCTTGCCGTGGCAGTGGCCGTGGTTCCGATGGCACTGGCCAGCCTGTTGGCCGTCGCTGCGATGGCCGTCACGAGCATCACCACCGAACGCGATCGCGGGGCATTTGACCTGCTGCTCGTGAGCGATCTGGAGCCGGCCGAATTTGTCTGGGGCAAGCTGCTGGGGGTTTTGGTGGCGGCCCGGGAAATCGTGCTGCTGCCGCTTGGATTATGCGGAGCGCTGGCCGTCGCACGGATCACGACCGTGGAAAGCGCCGTGTACCTCGCGGCCGGCATGGTGATCCTTCTTTTTTTCGCGGCTGTGCTCGGCCTGCACGCTGGACTGTCCTATCAGGCCTCGCGGCAGGCGATCGCGGTGGCGCTGGGCACCGTGGCGTTTTTGTTTGTGGGGGTGGCCACGGCGATGCGCATCATGGTGGCGTTTGGATCGAGCTTCGAACTGCAACTGGCGCCGTTTCTGGCTGTGATTGTAGGAGGGGCGGTCGGTCTCTACGCGGCGCTCTCGGCCCGCAATCCCTCGCCGGCGATCGGCTGGGCGTCGGCGATGCTGCCGGCACTGACATTCGTGGCCATCACCAGCTTCCTCCAAGGCAACAGCCTGCAGGTGTTCTTGGTGGCGGCAGTGGCCTACGGCTTTGCCACGCTTGCGTTGCTCGTGCCCGCGATCGGGGCCTTCGACCTGCTCACAGGCCGGACCACGACGGGGGAGTGACGCTATCGGCGGTCATTGCCGGGTGGCATCGGCGGGTGTCTCGGCGACGGCCGTCTGCCGGCGGTCAGTGGCGGTCTCTCGCTCGAGTGATGCAAGCCTCGCCGTGATCTCCGGCGACGAGAGCCCACGCGCGACTGCCTCCCGGTAGCTCTCGACGGCGTCGATGGGCCGCTCCAGCGCCTCCTGCGCCATGCCCTCGAGCACCAGCACCTGGGGCGGCGTTTGGTTCGGCCCGTAGCTCTCGCCGAGAATGGCCAGCGTGGCAAGGGCCCGCTGCGGCCGGCCGAGTCGCCGATAGACCTCTGCCGTGTCGAGCAGCAGGTCGCGGTCGTCTGGCGCGATCGCCAAGGCCCGGTGGAAATCCGCCAACGCCTCCTCAGCCCGGCCGCGGGCCAGTGCCACCTGCCCGTGCAGATGCCAGGCGCTGTCGGAGCCGGGAGCCACCCGCACCGCCTCGCGGGCCAGACGGTCGGCGTCGTCGAGCAGCCCGAGATCCATATACATTTTTCCGCCGTCGATGCAGAGACCGACGTCGCTGGGCGAAAGCCGCAGGGCCTCGGCGATCTGTGTCACCGCCTCCATCCGCTCGCCGCGTTGCCAGAGCACGTCGGAGTAGTGACGTCGGGCATCGACATCGGTGGGGCAGTTCTTGACGGCGGTTTCGAGGAGTCCTTCGGCCCGGAGGAGATCGTTGCGGTCGACTGCCGAGAGGCCCTCGTTGCAGAGCCTGCGTGCATCGGCCACGTCCTGTGGCACGGGGCCCGACCGCGGCATCAGTTTGCAGCCCGAGCCGAGCGCGGCCAATGTCACCACCAGCGCGAGCGTCCAGCCGACCGCGGAGCCCAAGGGCTCTCCGGCAGCGCTCGTTGCAAAGGAAGTGGTTGGTGAGGCTCTGGCCACGGAGCAGTCATCCGAAGGGGGCTGCAACAATAGGATTTCAGGCCCGCTGAAACAACGGCTCTCGGCAGCAGCCTGCCCCGCCATGCTGCCTCGTTGCCGCGACTTGCCCGCCTGCCGCAGCCCGCCGACCACGGCCTGCATTCACCATCCTTCCGCGCCGCTCATGACCGGCCTTGGCGCCCATGGGCGGCGGGCCTACCTACCTTCACCGTGCCGCCCGGTCGGCAACGCGAATCGATCCCTGGCATCCACCATGACCCAGACATCCACACCTTCATTCACGATCGGCCGGTGGACGACGGCCGCCGCCGGGACCCTCCTGGTGCTGGTGGCATGGGGCGGATGCGAGATCCGTGACGAGGCGATCGAGACGGCATCCCCTCGGGTCGTGCGGCTTTCGGCCGCGACCTCGGACTCGGGAAGCCCCGCCATTGAATACGTCGAGGGCTACGAGGCTGGACTGCGACGGGCGACGGCCGAGGGCAGGCCGATGCTGGTCGTCTTTCGGGCCGGATGGTGCCGATGGTGTGCCGAGTTTGCGCAGGGCACACTGGTCGACCGTCGGCTCGTGGATCTCTCCAGGCAGTTCGTCTGCGTCTTGGTCGATGCCGACCGGCATGCCGACGACTGCCGACAGTTTGCGGTGAAGGAATTTCCGACAGTGATTGTCGCCTCGCCCAGCGGCGTGGAATGCCGTCGCTGGCGTGGCTGCCCGTCCGCAGACGACCTCGTCTCGGCCATGGTCGGCACGCTGCCAACAGCCCGGGTGGCCACGGTGGAGACCGACGATTCCGAGGCCCTTCGGTGATTGGATAGGATAGGGAATGCCTTCCCGAGCCATACAACGGAAAAATACTATGCATCCGGCCCCGCCCTCTCCGCCGTCCACCTCTGCACGGCCGGAGAGAAAGCTTCACTCCTATCCGTGGTGGAGCCCGCGATTCTGGCATGGGATGCCGTTGAGAGTGTGGCTTCCGCTCGTGGCCGAACATCGGGCCAGGGCCAGTCTGAGCCGATGGGGTTTGATGGTGACGATCACCGCGGCTGCGGCCGCGAACTCGTTGGCCGAGGCCCTCTGCAAGGCTCGGTTTCGACGCCAACTGCGGTCTCCGCCGGTGACGCCGCCGCCGCTGTTCATCATCGGTCACTGGCGGTCGGGTACGACGCTGCTGCACGAACTGCTCATGCTCGACGACCGCCTCTGCTGCCCCAACACCTACCAGTGTCTTGCGCCGTGCCATTTCCTGATCACCGAGGGGGTGGGCACCGCGACGCTGAAGTGGATCATTCCGTCGAAGCGACCGATGGATGATGTGGTTACGGGCTGGGAACGTCCGCAGGAGGATGAGTTTGCGCTGATGAACATGGGCGCTCCTTCTCCCTACCGACGCATGGCATTTCCCGTGACGAGCCCCGATCGGCCTGAGTCACTCGATCTCACGAAGCTGTCTCCGGCCGACCTGGATCTCTGGAAGAAGACGCTCAGGCGGTTTCTGGCCATGCTGGCCGTGGCCGACCCGCGGCGTCCCGTGCTCAAGAGCCCGCCGCATACTGCCCGCGTGGCCGTGCTGGCGGAAATGTTTCCGGAAGCCCGCTTTCTGCACGTGGTTCGCGATCCATGTGTCGTGTTTGCCTCGACCATGCGGTTGTGGCGGTCGTTGCACGATGTGCAGGGACTGCAGGTGGACAGGGGCGAAACCCTCGAACGCTACGTGTTCGCGGCCTTCGAAGAGATGTATGCGGCCTTCGAGCGCGATCGGGCCGTTCTCCCTGCCGGCCGTCTGCACGAAATCCGCTACGAGGATCTCGTCGCCGATCCCGTGGGACAACTCGCAGAGGCTTACGAGCGATTGGATCTGGGCGACTTCGGCCGCGTGCGGACGGTGTTTGAAACGCAGGCCAGATCGATGAAGCGATACCGTACAAACACATACAACCACGACCCGCGGATCGTCGCGGAGGTCGCGACGCGTTGGCGGCCGTTCTTCGATCGCTACGGCTACGCCCTGCCCTCGTGACACGAACAGCACGGCAGATGGCTTTCCCGGGATTTCCAGGATGATTCCGCTCCGTGTGGCACTTGATGTGCGATTGTCCCATGAAAACAAGGGGCTTGCTGCCACAGTGTGCTCAGTGTGCTCATCGGATCGAAGAACCCAATGGACGACTGCCAGAAGTGTGCCTTGCGGGTCACTTGTGACCGTACTGCGAGGCTAAACTTTCTGG
>Ga0209829_10002317_pt1 | contig 14508 bp, 15 predicted proteins | sample C_140205_EF_Meta_FD_187311 | JGI IMG/M metagenome (GOLD analysis project Ga0209829, IMG submission 187311) | Freshwater microbial communities from Lake Croche, Canada to study carbon cycling - C_140205_EF_MetaG (SPAdes) (version 2) | ecosystem: Environmental > Aquatic > Freshwater > Lake...
TGAATGTATTCAGCGAGAATGATATCAGCCGTAATTGCATTCAAGTTGCCCCTGAATAAATTTCCTGTTAGCTTAACTATACGTTTGGTTTCCGTGGGGGTTAGAGTTAGAGGCGCTATTTCCTAACACCGACGAAGCTTCGCCTCGTTCCAAGCGTCGTCCATCTGCTCGGGCGTGGCGGCGTGGAGGCTGAGCCCTTGTTCTGTTAGAATCTTCTCCATGACGGCGAATCGCTTCTCGAACTTGTCGTTGGCGCGCGCCATGAGGATCTCGGGATCGGCTCCACGAAAGCGGGCGAGGTTGACGACGCTGAACAGCAGGTCGCCGATTTCCTCGGAAACGGCATCTGGATCCTCGGCATCGACTGCGGCTTCGATCTCCTGAAGCTCTTCGCGGATCTTGGCGATGACCCCGCGTTCGGTGGGCCAGTCGAAGCCGACCTTGGCGGCCTTTTTCTGAAGCTTGGCGGCGCGGGGCAGGGCGGGCAGGCCCTTGCCGACGCCATGGAGAAAGGGCTTTTCCTCGTCGCCTTTTTCGGCGCGCTTGATGGCATCCCACTGGGCGAGAACCGCGTCGGAAGTGCCGGCGGAACTGTCGCCGAAGACATGCGGATGGCGGTGGACGAGCTTGTCGGAAATTCCCCGCGCGACGTCGTCGAGGTTGTAGCGGCCCACTTCTTCGGCAAGCTCACTGTGGAAGACGACCTGGAGCAGGACATCGCCGAGTTCTTCCCTCAGGTGCTCGTGATCCTGGCGGGTGATGGCGTCAACGGCCTCGTAGGCTTCCTCAATGAGATTGGAAACGAGGCTCTCATGAGTCTGATCGGCGTCCCAAGGGCAGCCCCCGGGCGCGCGCAGGCGGTGCATGATGGCGCGGAGTCGTTCCAGTTGCCGCCCGTCATCCGGGCAATGGATCATCTCGGTGTCGTTCATGACGGGTGGTTTTCGGAGGCTTCGCGGAGGAGCTCGCGTTCCTCATCGGTGAGGCTCTGGAAGCCATGCAGGCTGATCTTGTCGAGGATGCGGTCGATCTCGGTCGCGGCGGCGAGGTCGATGGTGGTTCGCGGCCGGAGCTTGGCGTCCCAATTCGGGGCGGATCGCGGTCGGCTCACGCTGGAGGGCGGAGCACCGCCATTTTTCCCAAGCAGGAATGAGAACCTTACCAGAATGAAGCCGAGGATCGCGCCGCCGAGGTGACCGGCTTCTCCACCCTCGTTTCCGCCGAGGCTGAGAAGAATCGATCCGATCGCGATGGCGAGGACCACCATGGCCATGGTCCGGATTGACATTTCGATCGGCGGAAACAGCAGGGCGACCCGAAGGTTGGGAGCGATCACGGCGACGCCGATCAGGATGCCATAAATGCCAGCGGAAGCGCCGACCAAGCCGGTTTGGTAGCTGTCCGAAAGCAGGTGGCTGAAGACCAGCAGCGAGAAAAACGCGGCCCCGGCCGCGCCGCAGAGCAGGTAGAAAAGAAGGAAACGCCTGGAGCCCCACCAGCGCTCCATCCAAGGGCCGAAGAAGTAGATTCCGACACAGTTGAACACCACGTGGCCCAGGCTGGCGTGGATGAACTGGAAGGTGAGAAATTCCCAAATCCTCCCCTCAAAGATCGCGGACTGAATCGCGAACGTCCCGAACTCCATGATCTGGTGATTCAGGAAAAGCGTGTCGGCAAAGAAGATCCCGACGTTCAGGAAAATCAGCCATTTCGTCACCGACGGCAGCGCGGGAGTCGCGGGACGTTGGCGGGTATAATCTCGGTCGGCGGTTCCCATCTGGCTGGCCGTTACCATGCGGAGGAACCGCCCGCAAGTCCGGCTTGCCGGTGGCGCGGGCCAGCGGGGTGGGAAATGAGTTTCACTGAAAGAATTGATGCTGCCGGGGTGTGACTAGCCGCGGTTCCCCAAGGGACCGTCCCGGGCGGCCACCGCCTGACGTCAAATGGCGCTAGGGGACAGCCGGCCAGCTCCTTTTCAGGGGTCACGGTTTGCGAGCTCCTCCGCTTATTTCGAGAAAAACGCCGCAATTCTCCCATGGCGTTGCGTTGTCGTCCTGCACGCTTATCAATAACCCCGTGATGAAAGAAAACGTCCCGACCACCCACGAAGCCCTTCGCAAATGGGTCGATGAAATGACTGACCTCTGCACTCCGGATTCCATGGAGTGGTGCGATGGCTCACAGGCCGAGTGGGATCGGCTCACCGAGCTGCTGGTGCAGAAGGGCACGCTGACGCGGCTCAATCCGGCGAAGCGCCCCAACAGTTTCCTGGCCCGCTCCACGCCGTCCGATGTCGCCCGCGTGGAGGACCGCACTTATATCTGCACCCGCCGCCGCGATCAGGCCGGACCGACGAACAATTGGATGCAGCCGGATGAAATGAAAGTGCTGCTGGCCGGGAAATTCCGTGGCTCGATGAAAGGCCGGACGATGTATGTCATCCCTTTCTGCATGGGTCCGATGGATTCACCCCTGGCGAAGATCGGCGTGCAGGTGACGGATAGTGCCTATGTCGTGTTGAACATGCGGATCATGGCGCACATGGGGAAACACGTTCTCGATCGGCTCGAACAGGAAGCCGCCGGCATCCTCAAGTCAAAGCGTGACGGTGCGGGGCGTTTCATCCCGTGCCTGCATTCCGTCGGCGCACCGCTGGAACCCGGTCAGGCGGACAGTTCCTGGCCCTGCAGCGAGGACAAGTACATCGTCCACTTTCCCGACACGCGGGAGATCTGGTCGTTCGGCTCCGGCTACGGCGGCAATGCCCTGCTTGGGAAAAAGTGCCTCGCCCTGCGAATCGCCTCGAATATCGCTCGCGAGCACAACTGGATGGCGGAACACATGCTCATCCTCGGTCTGGAATCACCGGAGGGCGTGAAGACTTATGTGACCGGCGCGTTTCCCTCGGCCTGTGGCAAAACCAACCTCGCGATGATCGTGCCGCCGAAGCAGTATCTCGATGCGGGCTGGAAGACGACGATCGTCGGTGACGACATCGCCTGGCTGTGGCCGCATGAGGACGGTCGCCTGCATGCGATCAATCCGGAGACCGGCTATTTCGGCGTCGCCCCGGGGACTTCGTATGACACGAACCCGATCGCGATGGAGTCGATGACGGAGAACACGATTTTCACCAATGTCGGTCTCACGGATGACGGGGATATCTGGTGGGAAGGTCTCACGAAAGAGCCACCGGCGCACCTGATCGACTGGCTTGGGCAGGACTGGACACCGGACTGCGGTCGCAAGGCGGCACACCCGAACGCGCGCTTCACCGCGCCGGCGAAGCAGTGCCCGACGATCGATCCCAACTGGCAGAATCCCGACGGCGTGCCGATTTCCGCGATCATCTTCGGTGGACGCCGACCGGACACGATGCCCCTGGTTTACCAGGCCTTCAACTGGTCGCACGGAGTTTACATCGGCGCCACGATGGGCTCTGAAACGACTGCCGCCGCGATTGGTCTGGCGGGTGGCGTGCGCCGTGATCCGATGGCGATGCTTCCGTTCGTCGGCTACAACATGGCGGGCTACTTCCACCACTGGCTGGAGATGCGTCGATATATCACGCGGCTGCCGCGTATTTTCCACGTCAACTGGTTCCGCAAGGATGAAAATGGCAAGTTCCTGTGGCCGGGATTCGGCGAAAACATGCGGGTGCTGGAATGGATTGTGAAACGCTGCCATGGCGACATCCCCGGCCACGAGCGCCAGATTGGCTGGACGCCGGAGCATCAGGATTTCAACACGGCCGGGCTGGAAGGCTTCGATCAGGAGCGCTTTGAAAAGTGCATGGCCTTCAATCCTGAGGAGTGGAAAGCGGAAATCCTTTCGCAAGGTGAACTGTTCCTGAAGCTCTACGACCACTTGCCGAAGGAACTCGTCTTCCAGCGCGAGTTGCTTGCCTCCCGTTTGACCTAACATTCCATCGAGTGTTGGCTTCCAAGCGGTGACTCGGGAGCAGGCGCGGATTATTTTAGGAGACTGGAATGTGAAGAGTGTGCATGTTGGCATGACTCGCATGAAACGAATCGTTCTGTCCCTGTCGATGGTCATGGCTTCGGTCATGCTGACTGAAGCTGAACCGGGTAGGGAGACGCAGGCAAAGTTTCCGCCTCTTGATGCCACGGTGCTCGATTCGGCGCTGTTTTCCAAGAAGCTCGAGGACGTGATGACAATGTATCATCGCGACCCTCCCGCTCCCGAGAAAGTGCCGCAGGCTCAGATCCAAGCGAGAATGAAGGAGAACGGGATCGACATCCGCGAGGCTGAAGCGAGCGGCTTGCAGTGGCTCACTAGCGCCAAGGACGGCCTGCGGGCGAATCCGGGGACCCTCGAACTGCTGGGGCAGCGCGTCGGCGAGGTGATCATCCGCGCCGGTGCGCCGGGTGTCGTCGGCTCGGTGACCATTTCCCTCTACAATCGCGGCGACAATGGAGACATCACCGCCCGCGCTCTCCTGCAGAGCGTGGACTACTGGAAGGCCCGCATCAGCGCCGCTTTCGGCACCCAACCGGAGTCGCGAGATCAACGCGGTGCCGTCAACCTCGTCGGCTGGACCTGGCGCAAGGATCGCGTTGCCTGGTTGCTGGAGTCTTCCGTTAGCAAGGGCGACGAAGGGCCGCGCGCGGAATTCATCCGTCTGCGCATCGGTTCGCTCGATGCTCCTGCGGGAGGAGGAGGCCAGCCAGCGCGACGGTCCAGTCTCACCGACCATATCAAAAAGACCGCCTCAGGCGACGTTTATCTCGGAGGCGTGCCAATGGTCGACCAGGGTGAGAAGGGCTACTGTGCCGTTGCTTCCGCCGAGCGCATTGTTCGCTACTTCGGGCTCGATGTGGACCAGCACGAGATGGCGCAGATCGCCAACACCGGCCAGATGGGAACCAGCATGGAGGAAATGGAGGCCGCCCTCAAGAACGCGACCGGCAAACTCCATGTCAAGACGACCAAGCAATTCGACCTCGATCAACGGCAGTTCATCGCCGATGTGAAGTCATACAATCAGGAAGCCAAGAAACTCGGCGAAAAGGAATTCAACAACGAGCGCAATGTCTCGATCGTCAATCCGCTTTACTTCTGGCAGGAGGTCAAGCCCGAGATATTTCGCGAGCTCAAGATCAAGCAGGCGGGCTTCGGTCGCTTCACCACGAAAATTGAGGATTACATCGATCAGGGTATCCCACTGTGCTGGGCCCTTCAGCTCGGGATGTTCAAGGAGGATGGTCTTCCGCAGTCACGTGGTGGACACATGCGTCTGATCATTGGCTACAACAAGATCACCAAGGAAATCATTTATACGGATTCCTGGGGCAAGGGCCACGAAATGAAGCGGATGCCCGCCGCCAACGCCTGGTGCATGACCATGGCCCTCTACACGCTGGCCCCGACGAGGTGACGCCGGGCGGAATTGCCGCGACGGGCCGGGTGCTCCCCGTAGGAAGCACACCGACCCGCCGCGACCCATCCGCTAACCACGGGAATCCGCTAGTGAGCTCGATTCGGCCGAGACACACGAAATTGTTGTTGGTCGCAGGGGAATGCGAGGACCGGGTCCGAAGACCCGATCCATGACGCAATCAAAAACCACAAGCGAACCAAGACGAAACACAGATCAATAGCAGCGCATCGCGTGCCACATTGGACGGTTTGGGAATGATAAGTATTCCGGATCAAACTCGATTCTCAGAGTTTGCAGACAGACAAGGGGTTGCGACGTTTGAACTTTTTCAAGCTACTCCCACATGACTTGCCCTTGCGCGCAGACTGCGCCCTGGCTCTACGCAGCGAATTCATGGAAACACCGGTTTGGCATGCGTGGAATCGAGAGGAGCTTCAGCGCGGGGAGGCGGGTTTGCCTGCCTCAGATCGTGAAAAAGCCGTGCCAAGTTGCGGCGGACACGCCATCCTCCTCCCGCCATGCCGCAGTTCATCGCCAATGCCGACTATGAGGAAAAGGATCCGGACCCGCTCCAGCTCGAGCCGGGCGACGAGGTGAGCGTGGGCCCGACCGATCACGCCTGGCCGGGCTGGGTTTGGGCCGTCGATAAGGATGGCCGCAATGGCTACCTGCCCGAGGAAATCCTGGAGCCGCTCGGCGAGGGACGTTTCGCGACCATGGTCGCCTTCGATCCCACCGTCCTCACCATCAAGCGCGGCGATCGTCTGGAATCCCTGAAACAGATCCACGGCTGGCACTGGTGCCGCAGCGAGGCAGGGAAAGAAGGTTGGGTCGCCGGCTACCTGCTGAAGCCTGCCTAGAGTCACAGGTCTGAAAGTCAAAAGTCTAAAGGTCCCGGAATCCCCTGACTTTCAGACCTGCGACTTTCAGACTTTCAGACCATACGAGCTTGATCCCCGGCGCTGAGAGCGTCAAAACACCCGCCCCCTTTCCGCATGGCCATCATCGTCCAAAAATACGGCGGCACCTCCGTCGGCACCCTCGACCGGATCCGCAATGTCGCCGCGCGCATCAAGCGCACCCGCGATGCCGGAAACCGCGTGGTTGCGGTGGTCTCCGCCATGTCCGGCGTCACCGATGGGCTGCTGAAAATGGCCCGCGAGCTTTCCGACAATCCCGCTGAGCGCGAACTCGACGTCCTCGTTTCCACTGGCGAGCAGCAGTCGATCGCGCTCGTCGCCTTGGCGCTCCAGGAAATGGGCGTCGATGCCGTCTCGATCACCGGTCGTCAGGCTGGCATTTTCACCACCGGCTCTCACACCCGCGGACGCATTCAGAACATCGATCCGGCGCGGATGCAGTCCTACCTCGATGAAGGGAAGACGCTCGTTGTCGCTGGATTCCAAGGCATCACGCCGGACGGCATGATCCACACGCTCGGGCGTGGTGGCTCCGATCTCACGGCCATTGCGGTCGCCGCGTCGCTGAAGGCCGATGTCTGCCAGATCCTGACCGACGTTGACGGCGTTTATACCTGCGACCCGCGGATCGTGAAGAACGCCCGCAAGCTTCCGGAAATTTCCTACGACGAGATGTTGGAAATGGCCTCCTCCGGCTCGAAGGTCATGCAGTCCCGCTCGGTCGAGTTCGCCAAGAAATACGGCGTCGTTTTCGAAGTCCGCTCCTCTCTCAACGATCACCCCGGCACCCTTGTGCTAGAAGAACACACCAGCATGGAAAACGTCGTCATCCGTGGAGTTTCCATCGAACGCTCCCAGGCCCGAGTCACCATCACCGGCATCCCGGATGCTCCCGGCATGTCCGGCCGCATCCTTGGCGCGCTCGGGGATGCCGAGATCAATCTCGACATGATTGTCTCGAACATCGCGCACGACGGATTCGCCCGACACTCGTTCACGATGCACTCCTCGGACCTCGCCAAGGCCCAGGCCGCTCTGAAGGCGGTGCTGGCGGAAATTTCCTCGAATGCCAAGATCGAGACCGACGTGGGCATTGCGAAACTTTCCGCCGTTGGCATCGGCATGCGCACCCACTCCGGAGTCGCCGCCACGATGTTCAAGGCCCTTGGCGATGCCGGTATCAACATCGGCATGATCTCGACCTCGGAAATCAAGATCGCCGTGACCGTGGACGAGACCCGGATCGAGGACGCCGCCCGCGCCGTCCACGATGCCTTCCAGCTCGACAAGCAGCCGGTCTGAGGATTCCCGCGCGATTTCCCGCTGGCAATGACCGGGGAAATTCCCTCTGCTAGGTGGTCAACAACTCAGCATGATGAAAAAACTACTGATCCTCCTCGGATGCGCCGCCCTTCCCGCCCTCTCCCTCGCCAAGGAAAAGGAAGCCAAGCCCGCAGTGCCAAACGCCACCCTCGCCGACGTGACTTGGGCCGAAGTGGTCAACGGTGTCGCCTTTGACAAGGCCGCCCTCACCGGCAAGGTCGTGGTCGTTGAGGAATGGGGAGTCAACTGCGGCCCCTGCATCGCCAGCCTTCCAGAAATGGCCAAGATGGCCAAGTCGGGCGAAAAGAAGGGTCTCGTCGTGGTTGGCCTCGAGCGCCAGAACAGCTCCAAGGAAGACATCCTCAAGGTCCTCAAGACCGCCAAGGTCGAGTATCCGGTGATGTCCGGTGGATCCGCTCCCGGCAATACTGGTGGCATCCCGCACGCGTGTGTGTTCGATGTGACCGGCAAGCTCGTCTTCACTGGCCATCCTGCCGATCAGGAGTTCGAGAAGGCCGTGAAGAAGGCCATGCGCGACGCCAAGGCCGAGCCGAAGGCCTGAGCCGTTCGGCTGATTTTCTAACGCCGCGCCGGATTCTTCCGCCGCGGCCTATGAGCATGGCGACGCGGATTTCTCCCACGCCAATCTTCTCGGCGGCGCTGTCTCCGCTTCCGGTGAGGCCGGTTTCGACACCTATGGGATTGGCGCTGAGATCGGCTGGGGCTTTGCGTTCGCCGGACAAAAGGTGACACCCTTCATCGGCCTCAATTACGTCAATTCGACCCGCGAGGACTATCGTGACGGGAATGGCAATGGCTCGGTTCTGGACCCATTCAGCTTCAGCTCCTTCTCCGAAGCCTGCGCGACCAGCACACTTGGCATTCGCTTGAACGGACCGGTCAGCGGGAAGTTCAGCTACCGCCTGAGTGTGGGACTTGAAAATGTCCTCAACGGTGATGCCGATGAGTTCGGATTGAGCGGTGGATTCGGCACCGCATCCTATCGGAGCCAAGCTGGAATCAGTGGTTGCAGCCTCAATTCCTCCGCCGGCCTCAGCTACCTGATGAGCGATTGCCAGTCGCTGACCCTGGATGGCTTCCTCCGCCAGATCGATGGCGGAGTGACCCACAGTGGCATCTCGATTGGCTACAAGAAGGGATTCTGAATTCCGGGAACTCAACTAAAAGGCCGGGGTGTCCCCCCGGCCTTTTTCGTGTCTGCCCGGCCCATCGAAGAGGGGCCGAACGACACTTTTTGATGGGAACCTGGCACCATCAAGGGCTAAGGAATCCGCGTGGACGCCGACAGCCCGATCATCGACTTGCAGAGCGACGCCTATTTCATGGGCCAGGCGCTCAGGGAGGCGCGTCGTGCCTACACCGCCGAGGAGGTGCCGATCGGTGCGGTCGTGGTCCGCGAAGGCCGGGTCATCGCCCGCGCCTGGAACCAGGTGGAAACCCTGAAGGACGCCACCGCCCACGCGGAAATGCTTGCCCTCACGGCGGCCCAGCAGTCGGTGGGCGATTGGCGGCTGGAAAAATGCACGCTCTACGTCACGAAGGAACCCTGCCCGATGTGTGCCGGGGCGATTGTCCATTGTCGTCCGGAACGCGTCGTCTTCGGCTGCCCCGATCCGAAAGCAGGCGCAGCCGGCGGCTGGATCAATCTTCTCGAAGCGAATCCACCGCTCAACCACCGCTGCGATGTCACGCCCGGCGTCCTCGGCGAAGAATGCCTGCACCTCATCCAGAGCTTCTTTCGCGAGGCGAGGGAAAAGAAGAAGACGGAGCGGCTGATCGGCGGGGAAGAGGGGTGAACGGGGCCTTGACAGAATTCTGTCCATATGCGACACGATCTCTATGATCACGGTCAATTACACGGACGCCAGAAACCAGTTGGCGGGCCTCATGGAAACCGCATCTCGAGATCGCGAGCCGATCACCATCACCCGCAATGGCGCGGGCAAAGTGGTTCTTTTGGCCATTGAGGAATATGAAGCCATGGAGACCACGCTCCATCTTTTCTCGACTCGTGCGAATGCCTCCCAGATCCAACAGAGCTTGGCCGACCACGCCGCAGGGAAGATCGAATCCGGTGAGCTATGCGACTGACATGGCTGCCGAATGGCTGGAAAGATTACCTCTATTGGCAGGAGAATGATCGGAAAGTGCTCCAACGCGTGAACGAAGTCATCCGCGATGCCCAGCGGAATCCCTTTTCCGGAATAGGCAAACCCGAGCCTCTAAAAAACAATCTCAAGGGCTGGTGGTCGAGACGCATCACCCAGGAGCATCGACTGATTTACAAGGTCGAAGGTGAGAATCTTTTGATCATGCAGTGCAGGTTCCACTACGATGATTGAGTTCCGCTCGAGTCTTGGAGGCGGCAACTTGCAAAGTTGCGCTGCATGTCCCCACCATCTAAAACCCGGCTGTGGCAGCGAAAGCGAAGGCAGTTTCCAATGGCAATGTGTTTGCCGTGGTCGGGTCCGATGAGGGGCTGGTGAAGGAACGCGCCCTTGAGCTCTATCGCGAGCTGACGGGCGGCGTGGACGATGGTTTCACCCACGAGACGATCGACGGCGTGGCCGATAATTCCGACAAGGCCCACGAGATCTGCGGTTCCACCCTTCAAGCCCTGCAAACCCTGCCGATGTTCGGCGGCGACAAGGTGGTTTGGTTGCGAAGCGCGAACTTCCTCGCCGACGACGTGACCGGCCGATCCGAGCGCACGCTCTCCGGCGTCGAGCGGCTGCGGGCAATGCTGGAAGCCGGCCTGCCCTCCGGTGTGAAATTTCTCCTCACCGCCACCGGCATCGACAAGCGCCGGGCGTTCTGGAAAGCACTCGAAAAAGTCGCCGAGGTGCAGGTCCATGACCGGATCGACACCAGCCGCGAAGGCTGGCAAGATCAGGTCGGCAGTTTGGTCAATGCCCGCGCCAAGGAACTCGGACTGAAGTTCGAGCCTGCAGCGATGGAACTCTTCGTCATGCTCGCGGGTGAGGCCACCCAGCAGATCGGCAACGAACTGGAGAAACTCGATCTATTCCTCGGTGAGCGTCGCCTGGTGACCGAGCAGGATGTGCTGACCATGGTTCCTCTGAGCCGCGCCGGGATCGTGTTTGAAATCGGCAATGCCATCCAGAAAGGCGACGCCGGCCGGGCGATCGGGCTCATCGACCAGCAGCTCGAACAAGGTGAAAGCGCGGTGGCGATCATCCGCGCCTCGATCATTCCCACGGTCCGAAACTTGTTCATGGCGAAAGTCACCGAGGAGACCCTCAAGGTGCCGACCGGAAGCTATCCGGCCTTCACTGGAGCACTGGATCGACTGCCGGAATTGGAGCGGGCCTGGCTGCCGCAAAAGAAGACCGGCGGCGTGAACGTCTATCCCATTTTCCTGGCGATGCGCGGGGCAGCGGCCTTCACGCTCAAAGGCCTCACCGCCGCCATGGAGGCCACTCAGCGCGCCGATCAGGACCTCGTGACCACAGGCCTCGACAATCGCGTGATCCTGCACCGCCTGATCGCCGAAATCACGGGAGCCCGAACCGCGCGAAAGCTCGTGGCGAGGTGATCTTCGCTCGTAGTCATGCCTTCAGGCTGCTCTAACATCCCCCTGAAGGGATGAACTACGACCGGTTAGCACGCTCCAAAAGCCGTGCTTTCAAGATCTCGGCGCGCTTCAGGCAGTCTTCGGGGGTCGCTCCAAGAAAATTGACGTGACCCATTTTCCGGCGGCCGATGGCGCGGCGCTTTCCATAAAGATGCAGGAAGGCCTCGTTGTCCTCGAACAGCGGAGTCCAATCAGGGAGGGTGGTTTCGTCCGGCCACATGTCGCCTAACAGATTCAGCATGACCACCGGCGAAAGCAGGCGTGTCGACCCGAGCGGCAGGCCGCAGACGGCGCGGAGCTGTTGCTCGAACTGGCTGGTCGCGCACGCGTTGACGGTGTGGTGGCCGGAGTTGTGGGGACGCGGAGCCATCTCGTTGACTAGGAGATCACCGCTCGGCAGTAGGAAAAATTCGACCCCGAGGATGCCACGGTAATCGAGTGCCGCCGCGACGGATTTGGCAATCTCCTGCGCCCTCTTGGAAACTTCGTCGCTGATGCGGGCCGGGACGATCGAGACGTCGAGAATGTGATGGCGGTGACGATTCTCGGCGGGATCATAGGTGACCATCGTGCCGTCGCCGCCGCGCGCGACCATGACCGAGAGTTCCTTTTCGAAGGGCACGAAGCCCTCCAATACAGCGCGGTCGGCGTCGAACGCGGCCCACACGGCAGCGGCATCCTCGGTCCCTTCGAGCTTCACCTGGCCCTTGCCATCGTAGCCGAACGCAGCGGTCTTCAGCACGCCGGGACCATTGAGTTCCTTCATCGCGGTGGCGAGTTCCTCCGCCGAAGAAACGATGGCGAACCAAGTGCAGGGGATGCCATGCTCGCGGAGGAAGGATTTCTCCCGCTCGCGGTTCTGGCAGATCGCGATGGCAGCGGGTGAGGGAAACAACTCCATGCAGCGCGACACCGAATCAAGTGTGGCGCGCGGGATGTTTTCAAACTCGACAGTGGCCAGCGTGGCCGTGGCGCAGAATTCCTCTCGGGCGTCGGGATCGTCGAAGGGCTTGTCGATCACGTGGTTCGCGAGTTCGACCGCGGGCGCCTCGAGTCCGCCGGTCCACACCACGGTGCGAATGTTCATCCGCCTTGCGGCGAGTGCAAGCATCCGACCGAGTTGGCCAGCGCCAAGAATGCCCAGGGTAAAGCGTGGATCGCCGATTGCGGGTTGCGGGGTCATGCGTCCGGCGACAAGGGCGGAAGTTTGGCGGCCTGGACGTCGGCGGTCTGCTTCGCGCGGAAGGCGGCGAGTTTCTCCAGCAACTCGGGAGAGTCGTTGGCGAGCATCGCGACGGCGAACAGCGCGGCATTGATCGATCCCGCCTTGCCGATCGCGAAGGTGGCGGTCGGAATTCCGGCGGGCATCTGGACGATGGAAAGGAGCGAGTCGACGCCGCTCAGGGTCTTGGACTCCACCGGCACGCCGAGCACCGGCAGGTCGGTGATGGCGGCGGTCATGCCCGGTAAATGGGCGGCACCACCGGCACCGGCGATGATCGCCTTCAGTCCACGGCCTCGGGCGGCGGCGGCGTATGAGTAAAGCTTGTCGGGCGTCCGGTGGGCGCTGACGACCTCGGCCTCCCAGGCGATGCCGAAGCCCTCCAGCGTGTGTGCGGCATGGAGGAGGGTGGGCCAGTCGGAAGTGCTGCCCATGATGATCCCGACGAGTGGGGTGTCGCTCATGTCGGGAGCGTGGGCGCGGATGCCCCGGATCGTCAATGGCGGAGGCACCTTTGGAATCTCCGATCTCCGATCCGATCCACGGTCTCTTCCTCCCTCACCCCATGAACCCGAGCTTCTCGAAGTTGCCCTTGAGGATCGGTTTTGAAGGGGTCTTGAGCCAGTTCTCGAGGACGGTGGCGTAGATGCCGCGGAAGTCGGTGGTGAACTTCAGATCGCCCTGTGAAAGGTCGGTGAGGCTGGGGTGCTTCCCGGCGAGTCCGCCCTTGACCGGTTGGCCGAGGACGAAGAGGCAGGAACCCTGGCCGTGGTCGGTGCCGCCGCTGGCGTTCTCGTTCACGCGGCGACCGAACTCGGAAAACGTCATGACGACGACACGGTCGGCGTTCCCCTGTTCCTTGAGGTCGGCCATGAAGGATTTCAGCGAGGCATCGAGCTGCTGGAGCAGGCGCTCGTGGGTGCCGCCCTGGTTGTTGTGGGTGTCGAAGCCGCCGTGCGAAACGTAAAACACACGGGTCGGCAGGCCGCCGGCGATCATGCGACCGACCAAGTTGAGGCTGCGCGAAAGGGGAGATCCGTCATACTCGGCCTTGCTCTTGTGCTTGGCCGCGATTTCCAGAATTTTCGCAGAGCTGACGCGGGCATCCAGAGCGACGCGTTCAAGGAACGCGAGGTTGCTTTCGCCCTTCACGCCCCCGGTCTTTCCACCTGCGGGCATGGCGATCGATCCTCCTTCGGCGGGCGCGTCGTTTTCACCATCGGGCCGGTTGAGGTCGTCGAAGAATTCCTCCGCCATCACCTTGTCGCCGCCGCTGTGGATCCAGCGGTAGAGCTCTGGCGAAGACAGGCAGATGCCGGGATTGTTGATCGCGCCGAAGGACTCCGGCTGCGTCTTGTTGAAGCTGATGCCGACGGTCGGATCCGCGCCGGGGCAGGCGTTGTCGAAGTAGCGGCCGAGCCATCCGGTGTTCGAGTGGTTCGACGGATCGGCGGTCTCCCAGATCGAGGTGGAAACGAAATGCGAGCGGTTCGGATTGGGGTAACCCACGCCCTGGATGATCGAGAGGTCACCCTCCTTGAACTGAGAGCCGAGCCAGGGCATTGCCGAGTTCAGGCCGCAGTAATCGGAGAGCTTGATGATGTCCTTCTCGCTCTTGGCAAGCCGTGGGCGGGCTTTGTGATAGGCATCGTCGCCGAAGGGAACGAGCGTATTGAGCCCATCGTTGCCACCGGCGAGTTGGACGACGACGAGAATCGGCCCATCCTTGCCGGTCACGCCCTGGACAGCGAGGTCCTTGGAGGTGTTGTGAAGTTGGGCAAATGTCTGATCAACAAACATCGGCACCGTCCAAGAGGCGGAGGCACCCAGCAAGGTGGAGCGCAGGAAATCACGGCGAGTTTTCATAAAAATGGTTTCGAATTTCGAGTTATCTTCAGCACAACTGGTAGTCCGGCGTGCTGAGCATCAGGTGGATCAGCTCGGCGATCTCATGGTTGGTGAAGATCACGCCGGCTTTTTCTTCGGCGAAAGCGAGGAAGCGTTTGCGATGGGCCTCGGGCAGCGG
>Ga0209829_10002318_pt1 | contig 14506 bp, 14 predicted proteins | sample C_140205_EF_Meta_FD_187311 | JGI IMG/M metagenome (GOLD analysis project Ga0209829, IMG submission 187311) | Freshwater microbial communities from Lake Croche, Canada to study carbon cycling - C_140205_EF_MetaG (SPAdes) (version 2) | ecosystem: Environmental > Aquatic > Freshwater > Lake...
GGCGGTTTCGATGGCGATCGGCTCGTAGCCGAGGGGGCGGAGATCGTAGGGGCTGGCGCGCATATCGACTTCGCGGATGTCGCGGGCGAGGGCGAAGCAATCGGCGATCAGCTCGCTCGGGGCGTGCGGCGCGAGTTTGAAGGACCACTTGTAGAGGTCCATGTTGGCGTGGAGACAGCCGCGTTGCTCAAATTGCGGGACGAGTTCGCGGGAAGGCGCGAGTTTGTTGAGGGGACGCGCGGGGGCCGTGAAAAAACGAAACGCGTCGAAGTGCGAGCAGGTGATGGGGGAGGCTTCGACGATGCGGGCGAGTTCGTCGGGCGCGAAGCGGAGGCCGTAGGCGTTGTGGCGGACCTCGTCGGGTGTCTGCCGATAAACCATCGCCCATTCGTGCAGGCCGTAGCAGCCGAAGAAGGCCGGGCGGGATTGCGTGGCGAGCAGGAGCGCGCGAAGCCACGTGACGAATTGCCGCCGGGATGCCGGGAGCGGGGCGAGCGTGACGGCGGGCGGGTCGTCGCCGATGGTGGTCGTGTGGTATTCGGGCCAGCGAAGGAATTCGCGGGCGGATTCACCGGCAAGCGCGACGTCGGGGCCCGGATGCCACCGGCGGAGCCACGCGGGGCGAAATGAATAATAGCTGAAGAGAAAATCGAAAACGGGATGTTTTTCCCCGCGTCCAGCGCGGGCGATGTGCGGATCGGTCCACGTGCGCACGCGGGCCTCGTGGGCGGTGGCGTGGGCACGCCAGTCGGGTTCCGCCAAGAAGGAGGGTGCGGAGGGCGACGGCGTGGTGGTGGCGGCGGGCATGGGCGGACGGAGGCTGGCCGCAAAAAGGCACAGAAGGCGCAAAAAGGGGAGGTGAACTTGCGCAGAGCGAGGCGGGCGGGCAGGACCGGGCGAGCGAGGGCTAGCTGGCTTCTGGCTGCCAGACGGTGAGTTTCTTAAAATAGCCGCGCAGGTAGCCGCGGTCGCGGGCGAGGAGGCGCTCGGCATGGTGCTGAGCGTGGGCGCCGATCAAAAAATCTGGGACGACGCGGCCGCCTTTGCCGCCGCGCGCGAGTCGGGTGCCGTAGAATTTTCCGGCGAGTGTGGCGCTGGCGAGCGACGAGGGGACGAAGCGGATGTTCCAGTCGTCGAGAAACTCTTCGATGGCGGCGTTACCCAGTGCGGGTATGATTTCCGCGAGCACGCATTCGCAAATCACGAGGCTGCCTTCTTGGGACGCGCGGCGGAGCGCTGCTTCGGACGCATCGGCCCACCGAGGGTCATCCATGATGACGTCGAGGAGGACGGAGCTATCAACCGCGGTGACCATCGCGAGCTTGGGCGAGATAGGCGTCGACGCTCAGGCCACCCGGGAGGCGGCCACGACCGCGCCATTTTTTGAAAACGTCGCCCGACTCGGCGGTTTTGGCGGCGACGAGTTTTCCGCCGACGGCAGAAAACGTGAGTTCGGTGCCGGGGCGAATGCCCAGTTGGTCGCGCACGCGTTTGGGGATCGTGACCTGTCCCTTCTCGGAAACGGCGGTAGTCATACTTTGAACGTAGGAATTCCTACCTTGGGAGCAAGTGCCGTGATGCGCCTGGGCGCGGCGACGAAAAGTGAAAGAGCAGATTGAAGATAATACTTTTTCTCAGAACGTCCGCTCCAGCGACTGGCCAGGATTGAGCGGGCGCCACGCAGCACCGAATTCGCGGAGGGCTAGGCGGACCCGGGCCAGATCTTCGGCGGTGATCGTGGGTGGCGGAATGCGGCGACGGCGGCAAGCGGTGGCGAGTGTTTTGGCGAACGCGGCCGGGTCGGGGGCGCCGCCCCACTGGGTGGCTTCAAGGCATTCGACGAGTGCGGCGCTTTGGAGGGCGCCGACATTTTTTGCGCGAGCTGGCTTGGTGTTGCGGAGCGTGGCGTGAGCAGCGCCGGCGGCGATCTGACCGAAAAATGCGTCGCGCCAGCTGAGCGTGGTTTCGACAACGAAATGAAATGCGTCGCGCGGGAGAATGCCTTGGCGGGGCAGGTCCCCAACGGTAACCGTGCCGTCAGCACGCGTGCAGGTCAGCGTGTCGGCCGGAGCGGACGGAGTATTTTTCGTGAAGCGAACGAGCATGGGGCGGCGGCGGACGGTCGTCGATGGGATCACCCGCGCGGGGTGGGTGTTTGTTTCTGCGGAGTGGGAAACTTGAACGGGTAATGCTCCTCCACAAATACGGTGAGGACTTCGCCGGCGATTTTCGCGAATTTGGCGCGGTTCTCCGCGGTGTCGCGGAGACCGACGCGGTAGCACTCGATCTGGAGGCCGTCGACCTTGGGTGTGTCGGGGGCGGCGGCGTGTTGGCGAACGGTATAGCCACCGGCGAAGAATGCGTTGTTGCCGGGCTGCGGTTCCGCCGGGCTGGGGACGGCACGAAGGCCGCGGGTGGCAAAGAGGTCGCCGAGGCTGCGCGGGCCGCGCAGCAGGGCAGTAGGGCTGCCGCCGAGACGGGTGGAGAGATCGCGGAGAGTCGACAAGCCGATCAGACCGGAGGAGTCGAAGGCCGGGTCGGACTGGTTGAGTTGCTTGGCATCGAGGGCATAGCCCAGCTCGAGGCGCGGGATCGCATGACCATGGCCGTGGAGATCGACGAGAAAGGCGAAACCGTGGCGGGCAACGGCGGCGGCGAGGGCTTGGCGGATCAAGGTGTGATACTCGGTCCAAGCACGCTCGGCGATGGGGCTGCCCTGGGCGGCTTCTTTGATTTCGCGGTTTGGGTCGAGTTTACCGCGGTGCAGGTGGCTCGCGACGAGGTGCACGCGGTGGCCGGTACGGGCGAGAAATTCGTCGGCGACGGCGCGGGTGAGTTCCTGCGTGTTGGCGTCCATCTCAGTTACGCCGTTGGTGCGATCGGGAATCGCATCGGGTTTCAGGCGACCGCCATGGGGGGAGGTCAGGACAATCGGGAGATCGCCGGCGAGGTATTCGACGTAGCGGTCGGTGCCGAAAGGGGCTTGGTTGGAGGCTTGTTCAGTGGAGGCGGCGCGGGCGGAGGACGGAAGGATCGCTAAGGCGACAACGGCCAACGCGGTGAAGAGACGAAGAAAGGAAGTCATCGACGGAGGGTAGTTATGGAAAAAACGGCGGTTGGAAACCGCCGCTCCGTTGGAAAAAATCAGGAGCGCAGGAGGAGTAGGCGCACGCCTTCGATCGGCGGGGCGGTGATGGGGGTGAGACGGAGGGAGGTGCGCGGAGCGAGCGCGGTGGCGACGGTCGAGTTCGTCAGGAGCGCGCCGCTGAGGCCGGTGGGAATCGGGTCGAGCGCCGTGCCGGGGAAAAGCTTCGCGGCGACGCGATGCGCGAGCTCGAGGAGTTCCGTCGCGGATTCGATGAGGACTTGGTGCGCGGTGTGGTCGCCTTCGGCGGCGAGGCGGAGGATGGCGGGGGCGAGGGCGGCGATGATGCGGTTGGGCTCGGCGTGGGAATAAAAATAACGCGTGACGGCGCGGGCGTCGGCGGTGTCGCCGAGTTGCGTGTGGTCGCGCACGGTGGGCCCGAGCCGCGAGGCGGGGAGCCAGCCTTGAAGTTCGAGGAGGGCGCGGGAGATGGCGCGGCGGCCGAGTTCGTAGCCGCTGCCGGGATCGCCGAAACGCCAGCCGGTGCCGCCGGCGTAGTGGACCGAGCCGTCGGGTGCGCGGGCGGCAACGAAGGAACCGGTGCCGGCGTGGATCACGAGGCCGGGCGCGCCGTGCGTGGCGAGTTCGAGCGTGGGGAGTGAATCAATGGCGGCGGTGACGCGGCCGAAGTCTTTGAGCGAGGCGGCGTATTCCTGCCAGAAGCCGGGGGCGCCGGACATGAAAAGCAGCGTCGCGGCGACGCTGCTCGTTGAAGAGGGAAGTTGAAGATGAAGAGGGAAGGATGGGGAAGAGGTCAGCGCGGCCAGGGCGGCGGTGACGATGAGGCGGGCTTGTTCGGGGCCGACGACGTTGGGGTTGCAGCCGGGGGCGAGGTGGCGCGCGACGATGGCGCCGGATTCATCCACGAGGATGCATTCGGTCTTGGTGCCGCCGCCGTCGACGCCGATTTTGTAAGAGGGGGTGCCCACGGAACACACGGAATACACGGAACCCGGAACGGCGAAATTATTTTCTCCGTTTATTCTGCGGGAAACGCCTTAAGCGAGCTGCTTGCTCAGGCGGTGTTTGTATTTCGCGCCGACGGCGCGGTTGTGGTCGATGGCGCCGGGGATGTTTTGGCTGCGGAGGACGGGGAGGTCGTGGTTGTTCGCTTTGAGCCACTCCATCGTCGAGAGCATGAGCCAATTAAGGAGCGAACCGCCGATAAAGGTGCTCGTCGGACCGGTCGCGACGTCGGGCGTGAGCTGCATGATCGTGTCACCGGGGACGCCGCCGTTATCGAGCGTGTAGTCGCAGATCGCGTGGAGATTTTGGCCGCCCGGGTGGACGGTCTTGGCGGTCGTGGACATCGAGAGCGAGCAGAGGCCGACGACGACGCAGCCTTTTTTCTTGGCGTGGAGGGCGACTTCGAGGGGCGAGGAATTTTTGCCGGAGTTGGAAATGACGATGACGACTTCGCCGGCGCGGAGCTCGTATTGGCGGTCGTAGCGTTCGACGAGCTTCGTGCCGTAGCCGACGAGGTTTTCGATGAAGCCGGCGGTCGGGTCGTTGATGGATGTGATGCAGACGAGACCGCCGGCGCGGCCGACGATCTCGCGGGCGATGATTTCGCTATGGCCGGAGCCGAAGGTGTGGATCACGTCACCGCGGGCGACGGAGGCGCCGAGGAGGGGAGCGAGCGCGGCGAGGGTGGCGGCGTTTTTCTCGGAGGCGGTGGCGAGGAGCGCGAGACAGCGGTCGTAGTAGGCGGAGGAGAGCGGAGACATGGGGCGGAAGATGGAGCGAGGGAGCGATGGAGGGAAGGAGGGAAATGGGAAACGGGCGTTGCGACCAGAGAGTGGGCACGTAGGCTCGCCCGCATGATTCGTGGAATCGATCACATCAACATCGTCGTGGCCGACCTGGCGCGGTCGGTGACCTTTTATACCGAGGTGCTGGGGTTTCGGAAGACGACCGATGTCGTCATGGAGGGCGACTGGATTGAGGAAATCATCGGACTCAAGGGAGTGAAGGGTTTGGTGGCGTTTGTGGAGCTGCCGGGTGGCGGCGGACCGCGCATCGAGTTGTTGCAATATGTGACGCCGGCGGGTGTGGCGCTGCCGGAGAATTCGCGGGCGAACACCCGCGGGCTGCGGCATTTCGCGTTTCGCGTGGATAACATCACGGAGATGGCGGCGCGGCTGCGCGCGGCCGGCGTGACGATGTTGAGCGACCCCGTGAAAGTCCCCCAGGGGATCGTGAAATTCGCAGCCGGCGACAAGTCGCTGTGTTACTTTCTCGATCCGGATGGGACGATTTTGGAGCTCTGCGAATATGGGTAAGCGGCGCGTTGCTGAGATGGTGCGCCGAGCTACCGCACGACGGCCACGCTGATCGAGCCGAAGACGTCCCGTTGTTTTTGCCCGTAAAATTCTAGGGTGCGGTAGTTTTGCGTGTACGCGAGGTGGAGCCAGCCGAGGTAGAGCGCGAGGCCGAAGCTGCCATCGGCCACGAGGGGGCGTTTGCGCACGGTGCGGTTGCGGTGAAAGAGGTTTCCGTCCAAGAAGGCGTCGCGGGCGACGAGCCGCGCGTCGGCACTGCCGAACAGGAACGCGCTGAAGCCGTGGATTTTCTCTTCGCCGCCGCCGGCGCTGCGGATGAGGTCGGGGCCGAAATCATCGGGGAGATTCCAGCCGGCGCGGATGAGCGGGCCGCCGTGGAGATTGGTCGAGATATTGCCGAGGTTGGCGCCGAAGCGGCGGATGAGGTCGTAGGAAAATCCGGTGTCGGGGAGCGACGAGGTGGAGTTGCGGCGCGCGCGGTAGCGCCAGTCGTAGGCGAGGACGGCACCGGGCTCGTTGCGGAGTTGGTGCCCCCAGCCCTCGGCGTGCGCGACATGGATCAGGTCGTGAAAACCATTTTGGATCTGCCGGCCGAGTGCCATGGGACCGATGGCTCCAACTTGGAGTTCGATCGTTTGAAAGAGGTCGATTTCCTGCCGCTGGAAGGCGATGGAGCCGTAGAGCCAAGCGGCGTAGGGTCGATCGGAGGGTTGGGCCGCAGTGGTGTGAATTTCGGTGGGGGTATAAATGTTTTGGCCGAGGGAAAATGCGAGTTTGAGGTCAACGGGCTGACCGTGGACGGAGGGCGGTTCAAACACGCGGAGCTGGCGGCCGAAGTCATCCAGCGTGCGGTAGAGCTGCGAAGGAGGAGAATTGGGGACGGTGCCGGCGACGGTGAGTTTGGCGCCGTTGGTGTAGTGGCGGTCCGTGCCGGCGAAGTAGCGGTCGTTTTCCGAATAAAGCGTGACGGAGTGGTGCACGCAGCCGGTGAGGGCGACGCAGGCCAGGACCGCGCCCGAAAGAAGAGGGCCGAGCTTAGCGCGAAACGGGCTCATCACTCTGGCGAAACCCCTACGCTTCCCAACGCCCATAGATGCCGCAGGGGAGCACCTTGCCGTCGAGCTTGATCGGCAGGCCGACTTCGCCGGCGGTGATGCTGCCGCCGCGACCGTGGAGGAGTTCGGCGAGGAGATTCGCCACGACGGTCGGTGACAGCCGCGCGGTGTAGGCGTTGATCAAAAAGAAGAGCGGCTTGGGCGTGAGCAGGGTCCGGCACTCAGTGAGGAGAGGCCAGAGATGCTCTTCGAGTTTCCACATTTCGCCGGTGGCGCCGCGACCGTAGGTGGGCGGGTCCATGATGATCGCGTCGTAGAATTTTCCGCGCTTCTGCTCGCGACGGACGAATTTCAGGCAGTCGTCGGCGATGGTGCGGACGGGGGCGGCGGCGAGGCCGCTGAGCACGAGGTTTTCTTTGCACCATTTCACCATGCCCTCGGCGGCGTCGATGTGGGTGACGCTGGCGCCGGCTTTCGCGGCGGCGACCGTGGCGGCGCCCGTGTAGCCAAAGAGGTTGAGGACGTTGACCTCGCGACCGGCGGCGCGGGCGGCTTTGATTTTCGCGGAAAACCATTCCCAGTTGACGGCTTGCTCGGGAAAGAGGCCGGTGTGTTTGAAGGACGTGGGATGAATCTTGAAGGTCAGGCCGAGTGGCTCGTAGGCGAGTTTCCAGTGGTCGGGGATGGCATGGCGGAATTCCCATTTGCCGCCGCCCTGTTCGCTGCGGTGGTAAAAACCATCCCAGTTTTCCCAGCGGGTGCCGGCGGCTTTTTGGTGGCGGGGCCAGATGATTTGCGGATCGGGGCGGATGAGCGTGTGGGCACCCCAGCGCTCTTGTTTCATGCCGTCGCCGCATTCGAGCAGTTGGTAGTCGCGCCAACGGTCGGCGATGATGAGAGCAGGGCGGGAGACGTGGGCGGACATACGTGGTGGTGCGGCTGGGCGAGCGGTGCGGAAACGAGTGTCGCCCGAGGCAAAGCCCGGGGCGCACGTCTGTCGAGCAGGGGTTTCCGGCGAGCGCCATCATGGCCCTGGCTTAACTGCCGCCGTTGGATTGGAATATAGGGTAAACACACCAGAAGCTTGACAGGAAATTGTCCTAACTTACCGACCTATTCCCTCACACCCATCCGAATGAATAAAAACCTCCTCCTCCGGGCCTCACTCGCCCTCGTTGCCGCCGTAGTTGGCGTAGCGACTTTGTCCGCTGACGTCGTTGAAACCAAGAGTGGCGCTCGCATCGTCGGCAAAGTTACGAAGATCGATGGCGGTTCCGTCGTCGTATCGACCGACTACGCCGGGGCGATCACGATCAAACAAGGTGAAGTCACCTCGATCACGACCGATGCTCCCGTGGCCGTGCGCTTGGCGAGTGGCACGCGGATCGATGGCAAAGTCTCCAGCAACGCCGGTGCGGTGCAAATCACGGGCGCCGATGGCGTCATTGCGACCACCGTCGACAAAGTTGCGGCGAGCTGGGCGGCTGGCGGCAAAGACCCCGCGATCGCTGCGCTGGAGCGCGGCTGGGCCTACGAAGCGGCCGTCGATGTCGCCGGCAAGACCGGCAACAAAGAGCAACTCGCTACGGGTTTTTCGTTCCGTGCGACGCTCGCCGGTGCGCAAGACACGCTGCAATTTTACACGGCCTACGACCGCCAGGTTTCCGACGGCGTGAAATCCGCCGACCAGTTCAAGGCTGGCGTCGACTACGCAAATAACTTCTCCGGTGCGAAATCGTGGTATGTGCGCAATGAGGGTGGTTTTGATCGCGTAAAGGACATCGAGCTCTTCGACGTCGCTGCCGTCGGTCTCGGTTACGATATCATCAAAAAGCCGAAGCAAACGCTCACGGGCCGCGCGGGTTTCTCGTTCCGCTACGCCGGCTACAAGAACCCGAAGACCACCGACGTGCAGAGCGCCGGTTTGGATTTTGGTTTCTCCCACCGTTTGCAGATGGATAACTCGGTGCTCGTAAACCGCCTTTCCTACGTCCCGACGTTCGAGGATTTTTCGGTCTTCGTGCTGACCCACGAGAGCTCGCTGGAGCTGCCACTCCTGAGCACGCAGTGGAAGTTCCGCCTCGGCGTGGCCAACGACTACAACAGCAAGCCAGGCAAGGGCGTGAACCGGCTCGACACCACCTACTTCAGCCGTCTCGTGCTGAGCTGGAAGTAATCCACCCGAAAGAAAATCCACGGGCGGGAAAGCCCCTGCTCCGTTGCGCGGAATATTTCGCCAACCACGGTCTCATCCATGCATGAGGCCGTTGCTATTTTTAACTGCCGCGTTGGCCGGCACCGTTGGTCTTACCACCGTTCGCGCGGTTGAGCCCGTTCGTTTTGCGAGCGGCGCCGGGCGGGTGTCACTCGTTGAGCTCTACACGAGCGAAGGCTGTAGTTCTTGCCCTCCCGCTGAGCGCTGGTTGGGGCAACTGCGCGATGCACCCGGTTTGTGGCGCGATTTCGTACCGGTGGCGTTTCACGTGGACTACTGGAATCGCCTGGGCTGGCCGGATCGGTTTTCCACGCGCGGTTTCACGGAGCGCCAATCCGCAGTCGCTGCCGCGTGGGGCACCCAATCGGTCTACACCCCGTGTTTCGTGCGCGATGGCGCGGAGTGGCGGGCGCGGGCAGTGCCGAGCCCGGCTGCCGCCAACGGGGTGAAAGCAGGCTCGCTGACAGTTGACTATGATGGCGCGATCTTGCGGGCGGATTTCGTGCCGACGGGAGGTGCGCCGGCCGCGTATGAATTGCACGCAGCCGTCCTCGGCAGCGGCATCGTTTCGAAAGTCACATCGGGGGAAAACCGTGGCGAGATGCTCAAGCATGAGTTCATCGCGCTAGCGCTCACGCAGGGCATCCCCGGTCGTGATCTCTCGCTCACAGTGCCGAACATCGTCGGCGTGCCGCGTCATGCGCTCGCCGTGTGGGTAACGCGGCGGGGTTCGCACGTGCCGGTGCAGGCCACGGGCGGCTGGTTGGATTGAAAACTGGCTTGCGCGGTTACGAATCCGTTTTCCGTTTGCACCCTTCGCCGCAGGGCTGCGTCATACCGACGTGAAATCCCGCCTGCTTCCCCTCCTCGCGGCCGCTCTGTTTGCGCCGCTCGTTGTCTCACTGGTCGCTGCTCCCGCCGCCAAAGTCACCCGCACCGATGATCGCGTGCGCGTCGAGCTTGGCGGGCAGTTGTTCACTGAGTATTTATTCAAAAGCGGGCCGCGGCCCTTTTTCTATCCGGTTCTTGCGGCCGACGGCACGCAGCTCAACCGCGATTATCCGATGAAGAAGGACACGCCCGGAGAAGAGCTCGATCATCCGCATCATCGTTCATTGTGGTTCACGCATGGCGATGTGAATGGTTTCGATTTTTGGGCTGAAACCAATGGGGCGAAGCAAGGCACCATTATCAACGAATCGGTCAAGGCGAGTGCTGCCGGCAACACCGCCACCATCGAATCCCGCAATCGTTGGGTGAACGCCAGCGGCGCAGTGCAGTGCACCGACGAAACCACCGTGCGCCTCAGCGCCATCGCCGACGGTCGTCAGATCGATTATGAGGTCACGCTCAAGGCTCCGGCCGATAAACCGGTGGTCTTCGGCGACACCAAGGAAGGCTCGATGGCCATGCGCGTCGCGCAGTGGATGACGCCGCCGCACACGTTTCAGAAAAAGAAGGGCGAAACCAAGGGCACCATCGTGAATGCCGAGGGCATTCGCGACGGCGAGACTTGGAGCAAAAAGTCGAAGTGGGTCGACTACCAAGGGCCCAAGGACGGCAAGACCTATGGTATCGCGATGTTCGACCATCCGAAAAATCCGCGACACCCGACGTGGTGGCACGTGCGGGACTACGGCCTGTTCGCGGCAAATCCCTTCGGCAAGCACGACTTTGAAAAGGAATTTAAGAGCGACCCGCAGGCCGGCGCCCTCACCATCCCGGCCGGCAGCAGCGTGACGTTCCGCTGGCGTATCTATTTCCATATGGGCGACGAGAAAACCGGCCAAGTTGCCGAGCACTACCAAGCCTACGCTGCTGGAAAATAAACTACGGCAGGTCTCCGACCTGCCCTATTCTCAGGCTTCTTTCTCCTCAATCCCCATCCCTCCATGCCCCTCTTCGTCAATCACCTCACCCGCCGCGCCTTCCTGCGCAATACCGCCGTGGTCGGCGCGACGACGGCCCTCTCCGCCCGTTCGTGGGCTCAAATCGCCGGCGCCAATGGCGACCTCCGCGTCGCGGTCATCGGCCTCAATGGCCGCGGCAAATCCCATCTCGCCAGTCTCGCAAAAATCAAAGGCGTGCGGCTGGTCGCGATTTGCGACGCCGACACGGCGGTTTTGGAGCGCACGAAAAAAGACCTCGCTGCCTCGGTGCGCACCTACGTCGACGTGCGCGAGCTGCTCGCCGCGAAGGATATTGATGCCGTGACGATCGCGACGCCGAATCACCTGCATTCACTGCAGGCCGTCTGGGCCTGTCAGGCGGGCAAAGATGTTTACGTGGAGAAACCGGTTTCGCACAACGTCTGGGAAGGGCGCCAGCTCGTCACCGCTGCGGCGAAATACGGCCGCGTCGTCCAAGCCGGCACGCAAATCCGCTCGGGCGACGGTCTGCGCGAAGCCGTGGCGTGGACGCGGGCCGGGAACCTTGGAAAGATCATCGCGTCGCGAGGCTTCTGCTACAAGGCCCGCCCGAGTATCGGCAAGACGTCGGGCGCGCAACCCGTGCCGACGACGGTCAATTACGATCTCTGGTCGGGTCCCGCGCCGAAGGCCGAGCTCCATCGCAAACGTCTGCATTACGATTGGCATTGGGATTACCTCACCGGCAACGGCGACGTCGGCAATCAGGGCATCCACCAAATGGACGTTGCTCGCTGGTTTCTCGGCGAGCCGGGCCTGCCGCGTCACACGCTGAGCATCGGTGGTCGTCTCGGTTACGAGGACGATGGTAACACGCCCAACACACAGGTCGTCATTCACGACTACGCGACGGCGCCGCTCATCTTTGAGGTGCGCGGTCTTCCCTCGAAAGCGGCGGCAGCCGTAGCTGCGGCCGGTGGCGACGAGGCGTCCGCCGATGCGGCCAACGCCGAGGCTGGTGCCGGGAAAGCCAAGGGCAAAGGGCGGCGTGGCGGGGAAAGCCCGATGGATACCTATCGTGGCGTCGGCGTCGGGAACGTCGTCGACTGCGAAGGTGGGTATGTCGCGACCAGCAGTTATTTTTCCGCCACCGCCTACGACCAGGCCGGGAAGGTTGTGAAAGAATTCAAGGGCAGCGACGGCCACATGCAGAATTTCATCGATGTGGTGCGGAGCCGGAAAATGGCCGATCTCCGTGGACCGGTGCTCGAGGGCCACGTGTCGAGTGCGCTCTGCCATCTCGGCAATATCTCGCACCAGCTGGGCCGGGCCGCGGCCCCGGATGCACTGCGCGAAAAAATCAAGGGCAACGCGCCGCTCGTCGAAGCCTACGGACGCATGGTCGAGCACCTCGGGGCCAACCACGTCGATCTCCGAAAAACGCCCGCGACCCTCGGGGTAACCCTCACGCTTGATGCCCAGGCGGAGCGTTTCACCGGTCCCGACGCGGCACCGGCGAATGCGCTGCTGACCCGCAACTATCGGGCACCGTTTGCGGTGCCGAAGTTGACGTGAGCAGATGGGATAAACCAGCCGGCGGTGGGCAGGGCTCCCCGCTCTTTCCATGGTCCGTTTCCTTCGCCGCTGGTTTTTGCTGATTGCCGCCATGGCGCCGGCCCCCTGGGCGGCGCGCGCGGCGGAGGGAGCGGGTATCGTTGCGTTGCCGCCGTTTATGGTCGAAGAAGCGACCAAGGGGCCTCCCTGGCGCTACGCGCAGAGTCCGGATTTCGAAATTCTCTCGCGGTGTGACGACACGACCACGCGCGAGGTCACGGCCGCTTACCATCGGTTACATCGACTGCTCGCACTCGTCTTGCCGGAATCGTTGCAACTAAAGCAGGCGGTGCCGAAGACCGTTATTTACTACAACGAAGAAATGCGGCCGGCGGCCTCGCAGGAAATTATCTCGCAGATGATGCGCGGGGCCAACCGCACTCCGCCGCCGATCGACGACATCGCCGGTTTGGGTAGTCGCAGTTTTCGCGGAGGAGCGTCCAGCCAGACTCGTTACACCTTTCTGCCGAACATGCGGCTGTGGGACAAGGATGCGATGGCCATTTTTGCCATCGTGCGCAGCGGCGACCTCGATGCCGAAGGCATGTTTCTCACGCCGGACTACGTGACCTATCTGGTGAAAAATCGCTCGCCCGCGCTGCCGGCCTGGTTTGTCACCGGCTTGGTCAGTCTCTACCCGCAAATGAAATTTAGGGGCGAGACCATTACGCTGGAGCCGGCGCAGTGGATCTCGTTTGCGGAGACGGATCAGGTGAAGTCGGACCCGAAGAAAGCGCGTCCGCTCCTGCCCTTGGCGGATTTTTTTCGCGGAGATTCCTCGGCCAATCACCAAACCAAGGAAGAGAATCTGCGCGTGTGGATTTCGCAGGCGGAACTCTTGATCCGTTGGGGTCTCGATGGACGAGAGAGTCCCCGGCGCGCAGGGTTTTGGAAATTTGTCGAGGGCGCCGCAACCGGCGGGCAAACGGAGACGCGGTTGCAGGAATGTCTGGGGGTGGACTGCGCGACGTTGGGGGAACAACTCAGGGCCTTTTTGCCGACCGCCGTGCGCAAAGACCTCACGTTGCGCCCCGCTGCCGCGATCAAGCTGCCGCCACTCGCGCTGCGCAACGCCACGGACGGTGAGATCGCCCGCATCAAGGGCGACTGGGAGCGGCTCGAGATCGACTATGTGCGCCGGCGCTTTCCGGAACTCGCCGCCAAATACGTCGAGCAAGCCCGCCGCACGCTCTTGCGGGCCTACGATCGCAACGACCGCGACCCACGACTGCTCGCCATTCTCGGTCTCTGTGAAATTGATGCAGGTAACGAGGCCGGGGCGCGCGACTATCTGGAGAGCGCGACGCAAATGGGTGTGGTGCGTCCGCGGGCTTGGTTGGAACTCGCACGATTGCGTCTGGTTGAGCGACTCGCGTCTCCGGCCAGCGAGGGAAAGCTCAGCGCGGGCCAGGCCGCGGAAGTGCTGGCACCGCTGTTTACGGCGAAGAGCCAGGCGCCTCCCTTGCCGGAGGTCTACGAACTGATTGCCGAGGTTTGGGCCCACTGTGTGATCGCGCCCACGCGCGGCCACCTCGCGGTCCTGGGAGAAGGCGTGAATTTGTTTCCCCGCCGCTCGACCCTCGTGCGGCGCACGGCGGAACTGTTTCTCCAGCATGGCTACCTCGTAGACGCCGCCGCGTTCATTGAATTGGGATTGCTCACCGCAACCGATGACGTGGAGCGAACGCGCTTCAGCGAATTGCAAGGGCGCCTGCCAGTGGAGCCAGCCGCGAAGTAGCCGACGGAGCTCTTGGGTTTATCCGAGCCGCCACACGCGCATCCAGCCTTTCACCTGGCAGGCGGATGGCTCGCCGGATTTCGGCGTGCCGGTGGGAAAGTAGGGGCGTGGCTCGTCCACGCCCGTCATGAAGGGCGCGCACGAGGCGCGCCCCTTGTTGCTACGGGGAGAACGCCCAGCTATTTCTCCTCGTAACCACCGCAGCCGAGCGCCAATTCTCACCACGCGCTATGTCGAGTTCCGCGTCCGCATCCTCACCGAGTCCCGTGGGCGGAGCCGTCTTTCTGAGCTATGCGTCGCAAGACGCGGACGCGGTCCGGCGCATCGGCGAAGTGCTGCAGGCGGCGGGCATCGAGGTGTGGTTCGACCAAGACGAACTCGTCGGTGGCGATGCGTGGGATGCGAAGATCCGCAAGCAGATCAAGGACTGTGCGCTGTTCGTGCCGGTGATTTCGGCGGCCACGCAGGCGCGACTCGAAGGGTATTTCCGCCTCGAATGGAAACTCGCCGCGCAACGCTCGCACACGATGGCGGAGGCGAAACCGTTTCTCCTACCGGTGGTGATTGATGCCACGCGCGATGCCGAGGC
>Ga0209829_10002321_pt1 | contig 14494 bp, 11 predicted proteins | sample C_140205_EF_Meta_FD_187311 | JGI IMG/M metagenome (GOLD analysis project Ga0209829, IMG submission 187311) | Freshwater microbial communities from Lake Croche, Canada to study carbon cycling - C_140205_EF_MetaG (SPAdes) (version 2) | ecosystem: Environmental > Aquatic > Freshwater > Lake...
TAATGAAGCACCCAAGTTTGCAGAAAAGAACCAGTCGCTGAATCTTTAAAAGACATCGGTTTAAGCAAGAAAACTGAATCCGATTTGAAAATAAAGTAAATAAATTCGGAACAGTAAAACCCAGGATCTTGCAAACGATAGGAGTATTTATAGGGAGCTCCAAGTTGTTTCCGCGCTTTAGAAAGGGCTAATGTTAGCCGTTGAGCTGTTACATTTATCAGTCGATATATTACTAGTTCTGAATAAGTTGAACCCCCATTGATAAAAGAGGATAAGGTTTCTCTGCAAACCCCTTTTTTAGGTGCTGCATGAATAATCCAACTCGTGTCTCCCGAAATCTCAACAATGCCTACATGGTCAAAATGAGTTTGGATGGAGGTCTGGGTCGACTGATCGATTGCTTGTGAAAGTGGTGTTGCAGTTGCACCGCAGAAAATCAGATCCCCTTGACGAAGGTCCTGTTTTTTCAAATGCACATCTTGCCCACTTAGTTCCAATCCGGCAATGGTTAAAAAACAAAGAATCAAAAATCTAGTCAAAATCAAAACAGATAGGAATAAAAAGTCAGGCGCAACAGTGCAGCCGAGACAAAGAAACGAAAATCGAGCAAACGAAAATAGATCAAAGGGAAATCAAGAAATTTAGATCGTAGAGTCAGAAATAAATTTCGACCAATTAAATCCTATAATCCTACACCGTAATCCTGCACTGTATAGTTAACAAAAGTGCTGGATAAATTATGAGAATAACCAATTCCGACCTTCGTGTAAAGTTTATTTAACATGGTTATACGGTGACCTAAATCTGCCACACCAGCATCTATAATCAAAATCCGAACAAAATTAGTAGCCGCTAAAGTAGGATCAGCTATTCCATTGTATGCCTCGCTGGTAGAAGCGGCAATATTTTCTCCGATCGAAGAACCGGTATAACCCACCGTAATAGCTCGTTTAAGTGGAGTCCCATTTTCATTATGTCCCATCAAATTTTTCTCGGCCAAAAACTGAGCATAGGTAGAGGCTGCAATATTTAAAGCGTTATCAAACGAGAGCGATCCCACTGGGACAAAAGTTCGCATATAGGTATAACTCCCATTATCTGACCCATCATTAAATGCCGTTTTTAATCGAGTGTCAGAGTATCCAATCGGATTTGTGCGGGCAAAGTTCAACTCGTCTAGCATCTGCTTCTGGTAGACTGAAATAGTTTGATTTTCAACTTTTAATGCATCAGTCGTTAGACTTTTCTGGCAACCCAGCAAGACCATTAACAGTAAAGCAGTAAAAAGGTTAATACTTGTTTTCATTTGACTTAGTTTTTAATGTACTCAATCCAAAATTGGAATGGGGAATTGAACTACTCAAAAATAGATCATAAAGAAACCGAAAACAATAGAAAAGTAAAATATTTATTTAAGGTGGCATATATTATTTTACACTTTACAATATATAACAGCCCTAGAAAATTGTTATAGTTAAATAGAGCTTATTATTTAACAACCAACTAACTACGCAATAAAAAATCTTACAAAAAATAGAAAATTTGAATCACAAATAAACAATACTAGGAGTAGCGAAGAGATAAGAGTAAAGAAAGTTTATTTCAGTGCGAAAAATGAGCTTGAAATTTATAGCTGCTCGCAGAAATTCAATGCTAAATTTAATTTTTGAAATGTTAACAATACAGAAGGGATTGCGAGGATTCAAAATCGCCTAGAAATCCTAAAAAGTGGCAAGAAAAGACTAAACAAAGGGGAAAATAGATCCATAATAGGATCCATACAGCTTGACACGGAGCAAAAAAACGCGTATTTCGGACCTAAATATCAAAATAAAGGAAGTAAAAGAAAATTACTGAAGCTGGCACAAGTTGAAACTATGTCAAAAAAATTTACTTGCGGTTTATAAAATCAGCGTACGCATGATAGTTCCCATCAGAAGGGGTCTGCACGGCACTCGTGTTTTGCTTTATTTTCCAAGCAGTAGCCAGCTTTTTTAATTCAGAATCGGCATGACTAAAAAACAGTCTATAGGCTTCACAGAAGCGAGGCTGGCGATTATCTAAGGGGTCTTTAATTCGATCTTTCGTGCAACCACCATAACACTTGGTCAACCAAGGACAAACTCGACACTTACTCGGCAAAATCGCCTTCGCCTTCCCAAAATCATCCTGTCTTTTTGAGTTCAGCATATTTATAAGCTTATCGTGACGTAGATTACCCAACTTATGATTCTGGTCAACAAAGAAATCGCAGGAATAAACATTGCCATTATGCTCGATAACCACATAAGGACCGCACTCTTTCATAAAGGAACATTCAGGAATATCATATCCAACATAGGCATGAAAAAGCGACTCGAAATGACGAATAGAGGTCGTTGGCATCCCATCCTGAAAATCGGCTAACCACAAATCAAAAAGCGTATTCAAAAAGAGTCCATATTTCTCGGCAGTCACGGAGAAAGAGGCAGCTTTCAATGGATTTACAGGGTCTTTTTCAACAACAGGAATAAACTGCATCCAAGTTAATCCTAGGCTTTTATAATAATTGTAGAGCTCCTCTGCCCTATCAGCGGAATAATCAGTAATGCAGCACATCGCATTAACAGCCACACCCTCGTCTATAAGCATCTTAGCTTTTTGCTCTACATTTTTCCACGTTGGATGTTCACCTTTATCCAGTCGATATCGATCATGAATATGTTCTGGCCCATCCAAAGAGAGTCCAATCAGCCAGTCGTATTTCTTAAAAAAAACGGCCCATTCGCGATCTAGCATCGTCCCATTAGTCTGAAAACCATTCCCTACCACCTGTCCATGGCCATATTTCTGTTCTAATTCTATGGCTCGCTTATAAAAATCAAGTCCCATTAAAGCAGGCTCGCCCCCTTGCCAAGCGATTGAAATGGCATCCCCCGACTGTTGCATAACCTGTCTAATTAACTCTTCTTGAGTCTCTAAACTCATGCGATGAACCGTGGTATCAGGGAATAGGGACTCCTTTTCCAAATAAAAACAATAGGAACAACCTAGATTACAGTCAGGACCTGAGGGTTTAACCAAAACGGAAGTAAGAAGACGATGTTTAGAGGCCATAAGCGACGAGCAAGGAAATGCGAAGATACTGAATATGGATGTTTCCTCGGCTGCGAAAAAAGTGGGAATTGATTAATTAGAATCAGACTAAATAATTCATTATAAAACCCTAACGAGGCATACCATAGTAGTCAGCCAAGGTCTTGAAAAGAATTAAAATGGAAGATACAAAACGATTCACCGGTAAAATCAAGGCGTTCACCATTTGCACATACTCCTTCGCATTCCGAAAATACCCTTCCACTTAAAGTTAAGTCCTGTTTACTGAATTTAATTTTATTCGAACACCCGCTGAACTACTATTGTATCAGATTTCAAGCATTTCCTATCTAGCGTTTAGCGTAGATGACTTGAGACAAAACTTTTTACTATTCACCCTTTAAAATTGAAATTATGAAAACTAAAAGATTTTATTTATCCTTGTTGATGCTAGGCTTTATAGCCTGGAGTTGCAGCAAACAGAACACACTTCCGAATTCGAATACTGCGGTTTCGTTAAAATCTTCGATTACAAGTGGTGTTCAAGATCTTTCTACGGCCATGACAGCCATTACAACTTCTGCGGGATATCAGGTTGTAACTGGCCCTACGGACTTAGCTACCAAGAGCGGGGTTATCACACCATTAGATACCGCAACACATAGTATTTTATTAACGAACATTGCTGGCATATACGATTACAAAGCGACAACTATCAAACGAGGTTCCTCCATGATCCTTCAATATTTCACTAAAACTGGGACAAGTGCACAAGCGGTTTTTCGTATGCCTGAAGAAAAAGTTAAAGCTTCCAAATCTCTCTTGCAATACAAACCCAGTGATACCCTATTGGTCAATAACTACACCATTGCGCTATCTGATTATCAATATCGATTTGCTCAAGGAAATGGATGGGATTATAAAATGGCTTCTGCCATAAACATTAAAAATACAGATGTAGGAACACTGAAAATCCAATCATCGAACAGTCCAACACTAGGCTATAAATATGCCTCGGAATACCTATTTACCAATGGCTATCAAACAAAATTTAATTACACAAGTGGGGACACGGCCATCTCAACTTACGCCATTAGCAATGGAACCAAAACCTTGTACGAAGAGAAATACGTAGCAATTCGAACAAAAACAGATCCTAGATACAAGGAGACAACCTTTTCACTTAAAATTGGAGAGGTATTAATTGAGCGAGAACTTGGTCCAGGCTATACCTTAGATAGCGCGAAGGTATACGTTAGTGGGATATTGCAAGTAAAGTCCAAAGTTGAATTTGTTGATAAAGTTTCTGCCGCCACCGACAATTGCATCTCAAATAAAAAGAGAGAGTTAAAGATCACTTTTGATGACGGAACAACTTCAACCTTTACACAGCTAGCAGGCAATGTAATTACCGATATCACGTCACTATTTACTGCGATGCGACAAGGAAGTTTTGCGACAACCATTATCGACTGGATTGCATGGGACATCTATTCTAAGAAATAGTCAACTAAATTAGCACAAATGAAAAGTTAGAGGAAGATAATTACGTCCTCTAACTTTTCATTTTAAAACTCCTTTAACTACTTTTACCCTCAACAAGATAATTACGATGATCTTAAGCCGCTTAAAACAAAAGAACAAATACTAGATGAAGCAAATAAACACCAAGTCGCCGAACCTAAATACCATCGAACTAATTATCTATGTTGTAATCTGGGCTACAGCATTTTCTATTCCATTTCTAAACTATCGGATTAACAATCTTATAGCCTGGGATAAAATATTTAATGAGTGGTCTAAGACCACGGCGATGCTTACAATCTTTTTGATAAATGCCTACTGGCTTGTACCTCGCTATTTATTTCAGAAAAAATATCTTGCCTACATTACTACAGGTCTTCTTGCAATTCTAGTCATTGCAGGCATGAGTATTTTTGTTCAGGTATTTATCAACCCACCACCTATGAGCATGCCTCCGATGAATCTCGGACCTGGAATGCCTCCGATGGAACTGAGTGCCGGAATGCCTGCCCCAATAGGATTCAAACCCATTAATATGCCTGAGCCAAGATCATTATCCATGATCTTTATCACAAATCTCGTACTCTCGCTGCTTGTCGTTGGCGCAGGAACGGCTATTAAAATGGTCTCCCAATGGTTACGCGAAGAGAGCAGAAGAGAAGATGCTGAGAAAGAACAACTAAAGACTGAGTTGGCCTTCTTAAGACATCAGGTAAGTCCCCATTTTTTTATGAACACCTTAAACAACATCCATGCACTAATTGACATTAATGCAGAGGATGCAAAGAATACCATTATTGAGCTATCTACAATGATGCGCTACATGTTGTATGATACAGCTCAAGGCTATACCACCTTAAAAAAGGAGATCCATTTTATAGAAAGTTACATTGCCTTGATGCAGTTAAGATTTCCAAGAAAAGCCATAATTAATCTCGAAATTCCAGAGAATATTCCTGACATTCAGATTCCTCCCATGTTATTTATCTCATTCTTGGAGAATGCCTTCAAACATGGGGTAAGCTATCAAAAAGAATCCTTTGTTACTTTTAAACTTAATTTCATAGCTAATCGACTAACCTGCTCAATTATCAATAGCATCAGCAACGAAAATAAAAAAGTCGACATTAGTCAGTCGGGCATTGGACTCACCAATATTAAGAAGAGCTTGAAGTTACTTTATGGCAATGATTACACCCTAGAAATAACTGAGACAAAAAAAGAGTTTAATGTCAACTTATCCGTTCCTATTTAACTTGAAATTCAAATTTATCCAATGAAAATAAGATGTTTAGCGATTGACGATGAGCCTCTGGCACTCAATCAAATTGGTTCATACATTGAAAAGACGCCATTTCTAGAGTTAGTAGCTAGTTGTGAAAATGCCTTTCAAGCGATTGAAGTGCTGGCCAGCAATCAGATTGATTTAATGTTTGTGGACATCAACATGCCTGAATTAAGTGGAATGGATTTTGTAAAATCGTTAACACACAAGCCACAGGTTATTTTCACAACAGCTTATTCGGAATATGCGATCGAAGGATTCAAAGTTGACGCGCTTGATTACATCTTAAAACCGATCAGTTACATGAGTTTTTTGAAAGCTGCAAACAAAGCAAAAGCTCTTTCTGACTCCTCGAAAAAAACTGTTGAGCCGGAGGCAACTGCCAAGGATTGTATTTTTGTGAAGTCAGAATATAGATTAGTTCGAATTATGATTGCTGACATTAAATACATCGAAAGTTCTAACGAATATATCCAAATACACCTCACCAATAAAGAGACGGTCACAACCCTGATCCGACTTAAAGTTATCGAAGAGCAATTACCTCAAGATAAATTCATGCGAATCCACCGCTCATTTATTGTCAATCTTGAGCATGTGAAAGTTATAGAGCGAAGCAGAATCATTTTCGACAATTCGATTTACATCCCTATTGGAGATCAATACAAAGAGAAATTTCAATCTTTTATTGATAATTCCTTTGTCTAATCTAGTCAAATCTTAAGCAAAAGCAGGGTAAATCATCAGAATTCACAAGAATACACCTGATCGATTTACCTTTTTACTGATTAAACAAACCTGTTTACTGATTTCCTTCACCGATTAGATTTCATGTGCTTATTTTTGGGTTATAAGGTTAAGCAATAAAAAGTATTTACAATGAGACTTAAAAAGAACATAGCAACTAGTGGTGAAGGGTTTATTTTCAATCCCAGTACTGGAGATTCATTTTCAACCAATGAGATTGGATCTGAAATTATCGCTCTTTTAAAAGAAGATAAGCAACCTAACGAGGTCATTGAACGAATCTGTTCGAAGTACGAAGTTACCCCCAATCATTTTGAGAAAGATCTTGATGATTATTTAGCTCAACTGAAAGACTTTGCAATTTTAGAATAAGACCATGGGAAAGCCAGCAAATAAGAGTTCCAACTCGAGAAAGATCAAACTTGTGATTGCGGTCACGGCCTTAAATGCAATCGACAGTCCAGGTCCAGGTGTGGCCGTTATTCGCGCCATTCGGGAGTGTCCTGATTTTGATGTTCGAATAATCGGATTATCCTACGAGGCCCTTGAACCAGGGTTGTATATGCACGATTTGGTAGATAAAACTTACCAAATCCCCTACCCTTCAGCAGGTACAGACAGTCTACTTGGGCGCCTCATGCACATCCACAACCAAGAGCATCTTGATCTGATCATTCCAAATTTCGATGCCGAGTTATACAATTTCATTAAACTTGAGAAAAAGCTGCTGGAGAAAGGGATTCATACATTTCTCCCTGAATTATCAGCCTTTGAATCTCGAGACAAAATCAAACTCGTTGAATTTGGGAAAAAACATGGATTGAGTGTCCCTGACGATATGCAGATATATCGTGCAGAGGAGCTTAAAGAAGCAACAGAAAAACTAGGTTTTCCAATTGTGATAAAAGGAAAGTTTTACGATGCAAGTATTGCCAACACCTTAGAGCAGGCTTATAAAGCTTTTCATAAAATACAAGCTCAGTGGGGGTTACCAATTATCGCTCAGCAGTTCGTAAAAGGCTCTGAAATAAATGTTGCAGCCTTAGGAGATGGAGAAGGAAATACGATTAGTGTAATCCCAATGCGTAAACTATATATCACCGATAAAGGTAAAGCCTGGGCGGGAATTACATTAGATGACAATCAGTTTATCGAACTAGCGAAAAAATTTATTGCAGCCACAAATTGGCGTGGTGGTTGCGAGCTTGAAATCATCCAAACTGCGGAAGGAAAATCATTTATCCTAGAGGTTAATCCCCGCTTTCCTGCTTGGATTTACCTAACGGCAGCGGCAGGACAGAACCAACCTGCAGCCTTAGTAAAAATGGCTTTAGGGCAAAAAGTTGCTCCATTTGAAACCTATGAAGTTGGTAAAATATTTATTCGCTATGCTTGGGATCTGATCACTAACATTAGCGAATTCCAGCAAATTTCTGGAACAGGAGAACTAGAAAGACCATCAAAATCGATTTCTGAAATCAAAGATCTTCAGTCAATTGGTCTTAAAAAAATGAACCTAAATTAATCTTCCCATGACCACCAATAAACTAAGATACGAAAGACCCGTCATCCAAAAGATGAACACTGGGCTAATGAACAAATTCGGAACACGAACTGAATATGAACCAGTTACTCACATCGAAGGGGTTCCAGTAAAAAGTCTAATTGAACAATATGGATCACCCCTATTTGTCTTATCGGAGAAACAGATTAGACGGAACTACCAGAATGCCGCTCGAATTTTCAGCACCCGATATCCGAAGGTTCAATTTGCCTGGTCGTATAAGACTAATTACATGAATGCCGTATGCCAAGTTTTTCATCAGGAGGGTTCTTGGGCAGAAGTTGTTTCGGGTTTTGAATATGAAAAAGCGCTTAACAATGGTGTTCCTGGCAGCAAAATAATTTTTAATGGTCCAGATAAAACAGATGCGCATCTCATTGCTGCATCACAAAATAACTCACTAATCCACATTGATCACTTTGATGAGTTATATTCCTTAATCAGATTAAGCGAAGAGTTAAACTTAAAACCTCATGTTGCCATCCGCGTAAATATGGACACTGGTATTTTCCCTAAATGGGATCGTTTTGGATTTAACTTCGAGAATGGTCAAGCTTGGACTGCCATTACAAGAATTCTGAATTCAAAGCATTTAGATTTAGTTGGACTTCATTGCCACATTGGAACCTTTATGCTCTCGACTGAGGCATATGCGATGGCTGCCACAAAACTTTGCGAATTAGCTTGGAGTATTAAAGAGAAGTTCAATAAAACGATACAATACTTAGATCTAGGCGGAGGATTTCCTTCAACAAACACCCTTAAAGGCTCGTATCTACCTGGCTCAGACACAGTCCCTTCAATAGATCAATTTGCGGATGCCATCACCGATGTCATTCTAGGCTTTGGGTTCAAACAAGAAGATTTACCCTTGTTAATTCTAGAAACTGGTCGCGCACTAATCGATGATGCTGGCTATTTATTAGGTTCGGTGTTGGCGAGTAAAAGACTTTCGGATGGTAGACGTGCCACGATCTTGGATTTCGGTGTCAACTCACTATTTACTTCATTTTGGTACGATCACAAGATTAGTCCAGCTCAGCCTTTTAGTCAACAAACGGAAGAGATGGTTTTATATGGCCCATTATGCATGAATATTGACATTGTCCGAGAGAGCATAACCATGCCGATTCTTGAGAAAGGGGATCAAATAGTCGTTCACAAAGTTGGAGCGTACAATATGACTCAATGGATGCAGTTTATCACCTTACGACCAAATATTGTACTCATTGATCAGGAAAACAACACACACATCATTCGAAAAGCAGAAACACTTGAATATCTCGAATTAAATGAACGCATACCCGAGCATCTTCAACAAAATGCTTTATAATTAAGGAGCGAAAATTTATACATCAAGAAACAAACAACAATGACAATCCGGCAATCGATTAAAGATTTTAAAGAGACCATCGGACCTGCTATTTTAAATAGCTACTCGGCTATCTTTTTCTTGAAAAACAGAGTCCTGGCAACAGTCATACTTGCCGTCTCCTTTTTTAACTTTTTCGCTGGACTAAGTGGTATAATTGCGGTAATCACAACCGTATTATTTGCCAACACCATGGGATTTGATAAATTTCAAATTCGAAATGGCTATTTAAGTTTCAATGCGCTGCTTGTTGGTATTGGCATGGGGACCTTTTTTGATCCCGGATTTGTATTTTTCAGTCTATTGCTTCTTGCCTCTTTAACTACCTTGATTATTTCGGTGACCATGGGTGGTTGGCTATACAAATATGGACTACCATTTCTAAGTATTCCTTTTGTGATCACATTTTGGTTTATTACTCTTCCAGCCTCTCAGTTCACAAATTTGGGACTTACTCAACATTCGATCTTTTGGATTAATGAGGTCTATGCTGTTGGCGGAAACTCCTTGGTTGAGCTATTTCAAAAAATTGAGAATCTACCCATACATAATATGGTGAATATCTACTTAAGGTCAATTAGTTCAATCTTTTTTCAAGACAACCTAATTGCAGGTGTTTTATTAACCATCGCTTTACTGATCAGTTCAAGAATCGCCTTTAGTTTATCGATCATTGGATTTGTATCAGCCTATCTTTTTGCCAAATTCACGGGATCAGCAGCGGCAAGCTTAACCTACTACAATATCGGAGCGAATTACATGATGACAGCAATAGCTGTTGGAGGTTTCTTTACAGTACCCTCTAAACAGTCGTATTTATGGAGCATACTACTTGTCCCTTTAACCTCTCTAATCTTACTTTTTCTAAGTCAGTTAGCAGGGTATGTCCATTTACCAGTCTTCTCTCTCCCATTTTCGATTGTAGTGATCTTATTTATCTATTTTCTTAAACTGAGAGTTAACGCTTCAAAATTAATATTGACCCCTATACAATTTAATTCTCCTGAGGTAAGTCTTTATAGCTATCAAAATAATAAAGAGAGACTTTCGAACTTGCTCTATTTCCCAATTCACCTGCCGTTCTGGGGAGAGTGGACTGTTTCGCAGGGTCATGATGGCATGCATACCCATAAAGGAGATTGGGGTAAAGCTTTTGATTTTATGATCTATGATCAAGAAAATAAAACATATAAATCACAAGGGCTAAAATGCGAAGATTATTATTGTTATAACAAACCCGTCCTTGCTCCTGCAGATGGTGTTATAGAAGAAGTTGTCAATCACCTTTACGACAATGAAATTGGGTCCGTTGACACTATAAACAACTGGGGAAATGCAATTATTATTCGACACGCGAATGGTCTTTATACGCAGATGGCTCATCTAAAGAGAGATACTTTCAAAGTCAAAATTGGCGACTTTGTGAAGCGAGGCGATGTGATTGCACACTGCGGTAATTCAGGTCGATCACCCATTCCACATCTCCATTTTCAAGTTCAGACGACAGCCGTTTTAGGTGCTCGGACCATTGACTATCCATTTGCCTATTACTTTGAAAAAAAGCAAGAACAACATGAATTGCAACAATTTTCAAAACCACTTGAAGGTGATCTTGTTTCTGGATTAATTACCAATAAGTTGCTCTATAGCGCGTTTGACATTAATCCAAACTCGGTCTTAAAATATCACTACGAGAATGAGCGAGGAGAACAAAAAACAGAAGAATGGGAAGCCTTTACAGATGCATACAACAGTAAATATCTCTATTGCAAGAGTACCAACTCAAGCGCCTTTTATGTCAATGATGGGTCCATGTTTTATTTCACCTCCTTTTATGGAGATGAAAAATCATTGTTGTACTATTTTTACCTCTCAGCATTTAAAGTATTTCTGGGAGATTCAGACCCAATAGAACGAAACGATTCAGTATCCATCAATATTTTAAGGGGCAATAAAATAGCAATTTGGCTGCATGATTTCATTGCACCATTGAAATTATTTATTCAAGTGCGACACACCATTCAACCAATTTATCAAGAGCAATTAATTAACACAGATTCGATTGTTTTAAAATCAACTATCCAGTCCTCTATATTTGGTAGAAAAAACATAGAAAGTGAAAGTTCGTCAACGATTCAAGAGAATAGAATTCAGTCGTTTACTTATCAATCTGGAAAAACTAAAATCAAAGCAAAATGGTTAAATATCTAATTATTCCTCTGCTGTTTTTGTTCATAAAAGCAAGCGCTCAAGAGCCTATTAATTACGAATCAGCAGATAGCATAACCTACAACTGTTATCTTTCTGGCAATTGGGATAAGTTAATTAAGACAGGCGAAAATGCGTTGACACACAACATTAACTTCAAAAGATTGCAACAAAGACTTGGCTATGCCTATTTTGCGAAACACGATTATTTTGCAGCACAGAGTCATTACGAGCAAGCCTTGACCTTTGATCAATCGGACCCCGACACGCAAACTTATTTATACTATTGTGGGCTAAACACCAATGACCTAGGCAATGCCAATTTCGCTGCAGAAAAGATGCCTTTAGAACTGCAGCAAAAGCTAAGCATAAATAAATCAAAAGTTGTTGATGCCATAGATTTGGAATACAACTATAAATACAATACTACCCTTACGCGTTCTAATCCAACATACATGCGCTTTGGCATTAATTCGCAACTAAACTTAAAAACTTCTTTATACCAAGCGCTATCTAGTTATCAGCAGACGATTGATGGAACAGCCATTAAACAACCTGAGTACTTCCTTCTTTTAAAACGCAGTTTATCGGCTCACACCTCTTTAAATATTGGCTATCATTACATCAACACCAAAAATGGAAATGCAATGAGTACTGGAAACCTAGCTTATTTTGGACTTAACTCATCAGTAAACAGATACAAATTTGACTTGCATAGCTCCATCCTAAATGATGGAGGAACTAATATTTCTCAATTTGGCATCAAAGGAGGGGTTACCTTACCAGGAAAATCAGAAATCACGCTAACCAGCAGCTTAGACGGGATGTCAGGATCGGGTTACAATTCTCTTATATTTGCGCAATCAGCGAATATTCGACTATCAAAAAAAATATGGAGTGAAGGTTATGTAACTCTTGGGAATTTAAAAAACTACAACGACAACAATGGCCTCTATGTTTATAATCTTGTTGATCCAATAACATTTCGGACTGGAGCGACCCTCTATGTTAAGCTAACAAATAATTTTACATTGTTTGGAAATTACGGTTACGAATCAAAACAGATTGAAAAACTTAATAAAAATCTAAATAGTAATTACTCACAACAATCCTTTTCAATTGGTACCATATGGAAACTTTAAAAAGACCTCTAATAATCCTGGCTTTGCTTTTGATAACTATTCCAGGTTTTACACAATCGAATAATCAGACGCAGATCGCATTTGGAAAGAGTTATGAGGCAGAAAATGCCAAAAATTACTCCAGTGCAATAAATGAGATCAAATCTATTTATGACGCCACAAATTACGTCATCAACATTCGATTGGGCTGGTTAAATTACCTTGCAAAGCAATACAATGAGTCGATCACTTATTATGATAAAGCGATTGCGCTTAAGCCCTATGGTATTGAAGCCCGGCTAGGGAGTGTAAAGCCTTTGAGTGCGTTGGAGAATTGGGAAAGGGTAAAGAAGCAATACCTTGATATTTTAGCTATAGATCCGCAAAACACGCTAGCGAATTATTGGCTAGGAGTTATTTACTATAACCGGAAGGATTTTGCCAGTGCTTCGAAGTTATTTGAGAAAATTGTTAATCTTTATCCCCTTGACTATGATTCTATCATCATTTTAGGATGGTCGAAGCTCATGAGCAATAAACCACTGGAAGCTAAGGTTCTTTTTCAGCAAGCTTTGATTATAAAACCAAATGATGCATCTGCACTTAGTGGGTTAAAACTCATCCCATAGAAAGAGAGCATTTAAAGATCATTAACAGGGATAAAAAAACGCCTTGTAGGACATGATAGTCGTACAAGGCGTTTTTTATGCTCATTTGATAAATTACTCTTGAATCTTACCCACACATTTTACATCATAAGTGTCTGTATATTCAAGAACATAAAGCATTTTATTGATATACCCCCCAAAATCAGATGCCTTCTGAAAATTGTATGAAGACTGAAGAAGCGCAGCCTCTTTTATCGGATCAGAAGAAGGGAACTGCTTTCCGTATCTTGCTAATGAATTAATAAAATACAGAGCGATATCATATCCCTGAAAGCTATATGGAGAGGGCTCACCTTCAAATGATTGCCTGTAGGCATGCACAAAATCCGTTGTCTTAGCATCTGCATAATCAACAAAATAGGGTGTAAGGTATTGCAAATTGATGTTGTGAAAATATTCAATATCAACACTTTGCATCTTGATATATTCCTGCATACCGACCACCTTTATTTTATGAGTCTTTGAAAGTGTATTCAACCTAGTTACAGCTACGCTAACATTGGCTTCATTCTCATCGGCTAGAATAAAAACATTGTCAACATTCTCCTTGAGCATCTTTTCAACATTTAGCAGATCATCGCTCAGAATATTAAACTGATGCACTTTTGATGAGCCCAATTTTTGAATTAATCGATCGTGTAACAATTTCTCATCCGACGAAAGATTGGAATGATTCAGAAATATAAGGTTTTGCTTGACAAGTGTGGTAGAAATATAATCTGCAGTACTTGTCAATCGTTGTTTGCGTCCAGAATTAATCAGGTAATAGCCCGGAGTAACTGAAGCCAAATGATTATCAGAAGAGAGCGGCGAAACCATTGGAATATGATTTTTAAAACATAATTCAGCAACGACTTTCTGATCCTCTGGAAACACTGGGCCAATGACTAAATCGAGCCCCAAGAATTCAGGTTTTTTAACGACTTTATT
>Ga0209829_10002324_pt1 | contig 14488 bp, 16 predicted proteins | sample C_140205_EF_Meta_FD_187311 | JGI IMG/M metagenome (GOLD analysis project Ga0209829, IMG submission 187311) | Freshwater microbial communities from Lake Croche, Canada to study carbon cycling - C_140205_EF_MetaG (SPAdes) (version 2) | ecosystem: Environmental > Aquatic > Freshwater > Lake...
ATCGTAATGGTGGAAGAAATCACCTTCACCAAGAAGTTCTAATAACTGCTCAACTAAATTAATGAGGATATGTGCTTCATCAAGCGTGAGATCCAGCGAGTAGCCACTACCTAGTTTTTCAAAACTAGACATTATATTTTGTCATCTCGCTGCAACGTTGCCCAAAGACCACTTTCATGTAGCCGCTGCACATCGCGCTCCATCTCTTCACGAGTCCCACTCGAAACCGCAGCTCGACCTTCATTATGAACTTGCAACATTAATTCGTGAGCTCGTTCTTTCGAGTAGCCAAAGAGCGACATAAAAACATGAGTTACATAACTCATTAAGTTAACTGGATCATCCCAGACAATTGTTACCCATGGGCGATCAAGTAATTGATCCATGCTTATTTGCGTTCCAGTTAGCGTATCCACCATCAGGGAACTACCGTACTAAAATATTTATAAACTCGGAACTGGCCGCGTCTAATTTGCTATCGGGCACCGTAATGACTCTAAAACGTTTAACTCCCACATCTGGAACAGCAAAACTGATCGAAAATTTACCATCCGCGTCAGTAGTAGCCGATGGCATATTCGTTGAAACACCGGCGCTGCCTTGTGTTCCATCATCAAGAGTTACAGTAACTCCAGCAACTTTCGGCTGAACCTGGCCAGTAATTAGGTAGTTAACTCCATGCTTTATTGACGTTGGTGCGCTCCAAGAAATTATTCGCCGGACTGCAATAGATTTTTCTGGTGTCACACTCGCTAGTCGATCCCATGTTCCATCACTGCGCATACGAATTGACGTGCCTTGGCCAAGTAGGAGTTTGGTGGTGATGGTTCCATCCGCGCCAGTTGGCCCAGAAAATATTTGATGCCAATCCGTGGTTCCATTCTTTACTTCGACAAATACTGGAAGACTCACAATAGGCCGACTATCGGGCAATTTAAATGTTCCGACTACAGCAACTGTGCCACCTAGCGGAGTGCTTAATAGGTCAGAGGTGAGTGTCCCCAAAACTTTATCCGGTGCAATTGTTTTAGCAAACTCTCTGATATTAGTGTCCGCCAGTGCATCCTCCATGCCCATGGTCCATTGAGCAATTCCACCGATTCGATATTTTGAAACCAAATTTGCGCGGACGATAAAGGCTTGTGGGTCTTGATACCACGCAACTCGAGTTGCAGTACAAGTAGTAGGAAGGCCCGCTGCGGTTAACCCGCTATAACTTTTTTGATAGGTAAATGTAGTTTCCGCCATACTCTTGTCATAGGTCGGAGTTGCCCCGTAATCAGCCGCAAGTTTTGCGGCATCGCGCATGACAAATGTCGCGGCCTTAGCCTTAGTAGATATTGTTACCGCAACATCAACTGGACAAATACCTACAACGTTTGTCACCCAATCTCGGCCGTACCCAGCAACTCCAACAAATACTTTTGAAGCTGGTATGACAGATACTGCATACTTCACGGCCGACTCAGTCCAATTAATTGGGCCAATCGGCCCAGGCGTTGCTGTCGAGTAGTCATAAGTCATGATCCGAAGCCGGTCAATAAAGGGTGCTATTTGGGACCAGGCATAAACGTAATAACCTTTCTTACCAGTTGTTGGGTCAAATAGCACCGGACTAGTAACGGATAAAAGTTTTCCTTGTGCATGTAGTGCTGCTGAGAGTTCTGAAATAAATTGCACCCAAAGTGGTTGTGTTGTTGGCCAAGTGGTATTTCCATCAACGAAGGCAAAGTTCTCAAAATCTAGATCGATCCCGTTAAATTGATTTAATGTAACTAAGTTTGTTATTGCTTTCACCAAATTAGCTCGTGATCCTGGTTTTGCAAGAAGTGCAGCAAGAACGCCCTTGGTTGTTCCATCGGTAATAGTAGGAATAATTGTGAAATTCATACTTTGAAGCGTGGCTAGCGGAACTGAAATCGGAACGCTGGGATTTGCTGGTGTGTAAAGATCGGTAATTGTGTTCTCGTCTTTCAAGGTGTACCAAAATGGCGAAATATCTGAGATTAAATCTGAATTTGTAACGGCGCTAGGTAGGCCATTCTTCATTCCGTAATAAGCCAACCAACCAGTAAGTATTTTTCGGGGCGGATTATCTGCTCGTGCACTCTGGGGTGCTGCAAATTGAACACTCAGAACTAAGCCACAAATAAGAGCTGGGATTACAAACCAACTGCGAAAAACTTTTCTAATCTTTTTTGAGGCCGTCATATATTTTCTTGCAAGTAGGACAGATTGGAAATCTTTCTGGATCTCTAGATGGGACCCATTTCTTGCCACAGAGCGCACGAACTGGTTTTCCACTAACTGCAGATTCAAGAATCTTCTCTTTGCGAACGTAGTGGGCAAAACGCTCGTGATCACCTTCATCAGTTGACTGGTGTGTCTCATCTGTTGTTGGCTTTGTGAGCACATCGGAAAATGGTTCGATTCCAACACCATCAAGGCCATCAGATTTACGAGTAAAGATCCCCATGTTTAGAATTCTACCGATTTCCGCTTACTTTCTTGGTTAACTGCGCACAGTTGCCAAAGCAGTCATATTGCGGGTGTATCCCAGCGCTGATATTGGTTATTATCTGCTAATGAAAGATCTATTGCGCACCGAGCACCTATCACGCTCTGATATCGAACTTTTGCTCGATACTGCAGCAGATTTCGCCAAGAATCCATTTCGCTCCCGTGATGCATTAGCAAATCAAACTGTTGCGGTTTATATGACAAAGCCCTCTACACGTACTCGGCTTGCATCTGAAACTGCGATCGCCCACCTTGGTGGTACACCAATTTTTCTTCGTGGTGATGACCTTCAGATCGGCCGCGGTGAAACAATTTCAGATACCGCCAAGATAATTAGTGGATTTGCGAGCGCTCTAATAGTTAGGACATTTGCCCAATCCGATGTTGATGAACTTGGTGCTCACTCAACCATTCCAGTAATCAATGCCCTCACTGATACCGATCATCCAACTCAATTGCTCGCTGATTGGCTAACTATCCGCGAAGTATTTGGAAAAGATATTGCTGGACGTAAATTTACTTATGTTGGTGATGGAAATAATATGGCGAGCGCTTGGCTAACTATGGGTGCAATTCTTGGTGCTCATGTTGTTGTTGCAACACCTCCCGGAAAATGGGCTCCAAATAGCGATGCGGTTGCCAGCGCAACGCAAATTGCAAGTAAGAGTGGTGGGAAAATCGAAGTCCTAACCGATCCGGCGGTCGCAGTAAAAGATGCCAGTGTCGTATATACCGATGTCTGGATGTCTATGGGTGATCCCGAGAGCGAGCGCAACGAGAAGATCACCGCGCTCTCACCATACGCAGTTACCAGTGAGCTAATGTCCCAAAGCGCAGCTGATTCAATATTTATGCATTGTCTACCCGCCCATAGAGGCGAAGAGGTTGCCGCCGAAGTTATCGATGGCCCAAAGTCTGTTATTTGGCGCGAGGCCTATCACCGCCGGACCACAATTCAAGCGATTCTCTACCACTTGGTGCGCGGGGAGCTACTGGGTAACTAGTGGGTAACTAGTGGATAACTAGTGGGACGCTTTAATCATCTATTAATTCTAAGTTCACGCAAAAAAGGGCGCGAAGTATCGCAACTCTCGCGATAGCCTATGCGAATGCGAATTTCCGTAGCCAAAGAGATCAGACCTGGGGAAGCCCGAGTCGCACTCGTTCCCGACATAATTTCTAAATTAACCAAAGCCGGCTTAGATGTTGTTATTGAGTCGGGCGCAGGCGTCCTGGCCGGATTTACCGATGGCGAGTACACAGCCGCTGGCGCAACTGTTAAAAATGGAGATGTCCTTTCTGATGCAGATGTCGTCGCATCGGTCACCGCACTCTCACCCGAGCAGATGAAGTCGCTGAAAAAAGGTGCACTGACTATCTCATTCCTATCTCCAACTACATCAGTTGATTCGGTCGAGGCTGCGGCAAGTGCCGGTGTTACCTCGCTCTCCCTTGAGTTAGTTCCACGCATTTCGCGCGCGCAATCAATGGATGCGCTCACATCTCAAGCGCTCTGTGCTGGTTATCGAGCATCTCTCGTTGCCGCCGAACTTTCACCACGCTTCTTCCCATTGCTTATGACCGCTGCCGGAACAGTTACCCCGGCGCAAGTTGTTGTGCTTGGAGCCGGTGTTGCTGGCCTGCAAGCGATTGCAACAGCAAAGCGACTTGGCGCAGTAGTAAGTGCATATGACGTGCGTGCCTCATCTGCGGATGAAGTTAAATCAATGGGCGCGAAATTTATTACCCTCGAATTGGAAGCGCTCGAAGGTGCCGGGGGATATGCCCGCGAAATGACTGAAGAACGCGCTGCCAAACAACGCGAACTTCTGACTCCTTATTTAGCGGCCGCCGATGTTGTTATTACTACAGCTGCGGTGCCAGGTCGCGCAGCGCCAAGACTTGTTACAGGTCCGATGGTTGGCGCAATGAAATCTGGCGCAGTAATCGTTGACCTTGCGGCCGAAACAGGCGGCAACGTTGAAGGATCAAAACCCGGTGAAACAGTTACTACCTCAAATGGTGTTGTAATTTGGGGCGGCAAAGATGTACCAAGCCAACTGCCCTTCCACGCATCAATGTTGTTTTCCCGCAACGTCGTAAACCTTCTGCTGCTAATGACTAAATCCGTAGATGGAAAGCCAACGGGTGATGTGGTGCCAGATTTTTCTGATGAAATTATCGATGCTGCAACTCTCACCTTTAATGGCGCGCGTCGCACACCAGAGCTAGGAGCCAAAAAGTGAGTCACTCCATCGTTATCTTAACAATTTTCGTACTCTCAATATTTATTGGTTTTGAAGTAGTTTCAAAAGTTTCAACCACGCTTCACACACCACTGATGTCTGGTGCAAACGCTATTCACGGAATCATTCTCTTCGGCGCGATCATGGTGGCCGACAAAAGCACAACGGTCCTATCTACTTCACTTTCGATTGCTGCAATTATTCTTGCAACTATAAATATGGTGGGTGGCTTTGTTGTTACCGACCGCATGCTCGAGATGTTCAAGGGCAAAGGAGGCAAGAAGTGAATAGCAATCTTTATGCACTAATCGGTCTTGCTGTTGCCGTCTCTTTCATCATGGCGCTCAAAGGCTTATCTGCGCCTAAGACTGCGCGCCGTGGAAATTTAATCGGTGCTACTGGTGCAACACTTGCCACAATTGTGGTCTTCTTTGATCCAGCCCAAAAGACTCATCACAATACGCTTTTAATTTTAGGTGCGATTGCGTTTGGTGTAATAGTTGGTGTTCCGGCTGCTCGCCGAATTCAAATGACCCAGATGCCACAACTTGTTGCACTTTTCAACGGTGTTGGTGGCGGCGCCGCGGCGCTCGTTTCAATCGTTGAATACTTATCACTGAGCAACAGCAGCACAAGAGATACTGCATCGACAATTGCAACGGTCTTCACCGTCGTTGTCGGTTCGGTTTCCTTCTCTGGTTCAGTAATTACCTTCCTAAAACTTCAAGAGATCATGACTACTCGCCCAGTTGTATTTCCAGGTGGACGTTTTGTGATAGCAGCAACCTTAATTGGCGTACTCGGCACTGGCGTTTGGGTTGTTAATTCTGGCGGAAATTCACCACTGGCAATCATGGGCGTTCTCTCCTTGCTATTTGGTGTTTTATTCGTGCTCCCTGTTGGTGGCGCAGATGTCCCAATCGTTATCTCACTTCTAAATGCCTTTACCGGACTAACTGTTGCGGCCGGTGGTTATGTTTTGGATTCCACTTTGCTAATTGTTGCTGGAACTTTAGTTGGTGCATCTGGAACAATTCTTACGCGCTTGATGGCGGCAGCAATGGGTCGCTCACTCTTTGGAACACTCTTTGGTGCTTTCACCGCAAAACCACAAGCAGCTTCCGAGGCTGGCGAAGCTCGGCCAGTTAAATCCGGTTCCGCAGATGACGTCGCGATTCTTCTTAACTATGCCCAGCGCGTAGTTATCGTTCCAGGATTTGGTCTTGCCGTTGCGCAAGCGCAACACACTGTTCGCGAACTAGCAGACTTATTAACTGCAAAAGGTATTGATGTTGCTTATGGCATTCACCCAGTAGCAGGTCGCATGCCTGGCCATATGAACGTTCTACTAGCAGAAGCAAATGTTCCTTACGAGCAACTCGTTGAAATGGAAGAGATCAATCCAACCTTCCCACAAACTGATGTAGTTCTAGTTGTGGGTGCTAATGACGTAGTTAACCCAGCAGCAAAAACTACACCTGGCTGTCCGATCTATGGCATGCCAATACTTGATGTCGGTCTGGCCGGAAATGTAATTTTCCTAAAGCGCTCAATGCGTCCAGGTTTTGCTGGAATTGAAAATGACTTGCTTTACGAGCCAAAAACCACCTTGCTCTTTGGTGATGCAAAGGAATCGCTAACCAAGGTTGTTAGCGCACTTAAAAACCTTTAAGTTTTTGGGTCCGCTATCGGCTAATTAATTAGTTATTTCCTTCAACGACTTCGGTTGGTGCGCCATGCACATCACGAATGTCAGCGTTATTTGCCGAGTTATTACTTAGCTTTGAGCCTTCACCAGATCTAACTAGCGGCTTTATCGGCTTAACATGTTCAGCTGGGACAGTTCCAAGTAAACCCTTTTGAAAGTCATCAAATGCTTTTAAAACCTCGGCCTTGGTATTCATAACAAAGGGGCCCATCCAAGCAACAGGTTCGCGGATTGGTTCCCCGCCCAAGATAAGCACATCCATTTGTGGGGACCTGGACTCTTGGTTTTGATCAGCGCGGATTACCAGATCATCACCGTCAACTAGAACTGCAAGTTGTCCGAAATGAATTGGTTGCCCGGCATCACCAATAGTTCCGTGGCCATTAAGTGTGTAAACCAGCGCGTTATAGCTTTTCTTCCAAGGCAAGCGTAGTTCGGCTCCTGGTGCAATAGTTGCGTGAACCATTGTCATTGGTGTCTGAGTTGATCCTGGACCAACATGACCAGCGACTTCGCCAGCAATAACTCGAAGTAATGATCCGCCATCGTGTGAGGCAAGTAGAGCGACTTCTGAGGCACGTAGATCTTGGTAACCCGGTGTTGACCATTTTTTAACTGCGGGCAAATTTACCCAAAGTTGAAAACCGTGAAATAAACCACCGCTCATAACTAAATGTTCTGGTGGAGTTTCAATATGCAAAATACCCGCACCAGCAGTCATCCACTGGGTATCACCATTTGTAATTGTTCCCCCGCCACCATGATTATCTTTATGGTCGAAGATGCCATCAATAATGTATGTAACAGTTTCAAAACCACGGTGTGGGTGCCAAGGTGTTCCCTTTGGTTCTCCGGGTGCGTATTCGACTTCACCCATTTGATCAAGGTGAATGAATGGATCAAGCAGGGCGATATCAACCCCAGCAAATGCGCGGCGAACTGGAAAACCTTCGCCTTCGAACCCTTGTGGCGCAGTCGTGATGCTAATGACGCGACGAGCGCGTGCATTTGGCTCAGAAATAACCCGTGGTAAAACAGTTATGTCAGAAACGGTTACTGCTGGCACGATTGGATTCCTCTTTTCAAAAATATTCGGCTTAATTGAGCCTGATCGTCACTTAAAGTATAGAACCATAATTCTAGAGATTCTATTCCAGAATGCGCGTAGCATTCACCTCAAATGGGCGCAAAATTCAGTAGTAAACAATTTGGTCGTAAACAATTTTGGCTTATTCCAACGCTGCTCGCTGTGCTTGTTCTTACTAGTTGCGGATTGCCAACTGGTAATGAACGTCCCGAAGATTCAAAGTTGCGAGATGGCGTAAAGCTCTTAATGACGCAATTTGAGGCGAAGCATCCCAAATTAATAAATTGGGATTTTGCCAAGGTTTCGGCGCAAATCAATCGGCCATTCCCACTAGGCGTCGCAACGCAGGCGGGTTGGACTGTTCGGTGGCCAAATTATGCACCTGGTGAATTCCCACAGGTAGTTATTCCTTGGACAATTCTGGGTCAGTATCCGACAAGATATAAACAGGATGTAAACAATTATTCTGGTGGTTCCCCAGTTCCTAGTGTTATCGCGGTCCAAATTTCTCGGTTACAGCAAGGTGTTGACGATTACTTTGCCGCAATAGTAAACACTAGATTCTCCAAGGTCGATCGAACTTGGATTATTTTCACTTCCATCCCATACCTACCGGTCACCGACCCGGCTTACGGCTGGGCCCACTACGCAAACAATAAGTGGGCAATAAGTGATTTTGGTACTGCGACAGTCGGATGTGGCATTACTCCAATCGCGGTACAACAGGAATTTGGCTTTAGCTGTCCCAGTAATTAGTAAAACTATAGGACCGCGGCTAAGTACTTCTTGGGGTCAGTCGCAAAACTTTCCATACATCCTGGCATGCAAAAATAATATTTCTCACCTTCATACATATATGTTGCTGGTGCATTGGCGATCTCGACTTGCATGCCACATACCCAATCTTTGGCAAAGCCACTAGCTAAGTCAGTTCGGCTACGAGTTTTGTAGAGCCAAAAAACTAAAATCAGTACTGCAAGAGCTATAAAATTAAGTGTTGTAGTGAAGTTTAATCCGAAGTGATTTTCACTCATATTATTTGAAGTCATTGTTGACATGGAATTTGCAGCTGGAGTCGCTGCTATTAGCTTAAATAGATATTCGGTAATTAGACCACTTAGCGACATCACAAGCCAAAACACCAGAGTCAGTCGAATCGCCAATTTAGTGCCGTAATACTTCCGATATATTAGAACTAGTGGAAGAGCTATTAGATCGGCAAAAATAAAGGAGATAGTTCCCCCAAAAGAAATGCCACCATTCCAGAGCGCCCCCGCAAGTGGGACATTGCCAACCGAACAGACAAAACTAATAAACGCTATGAATGGTCCGATTACCACATTTTCAATTGACGATACCAACCCGTGTCCAGTAAGAAATAAGCTATTCCAAAAACTTGTGGGAACTAACGTGGATGCAAGCCCGGCCACGATAAAACCAATTACTAATTCACTTCGTAACATTGTGAAGTCACCAATTGTGTAGCCAGCCGCATCTCTAATGGTTGCCCTCGCAGGCTCGCCCATCTGGTTAGAAATCTCAACTTCATCTTGCTCTTGACTTAGCGCGTCAATCATCCGCGCTGGAATGAGTCTGGGAATCAGAAGAGCCAATAGCGTGATCATCACTGCGCCACCTACAAACTCTGCTGCGGCAAACTGCCAACCGATCAGAATCCAAATTACTAAACCAAGTTCTATAACCAAATTTGTACTTGCAAACATAAAGATCATCGACGCAGTGAAGTCGGCGCCCCTCGCGAATAAACTCTTTGCTAGTGCACTTGCAGCATATGAGCAAGATGAACTAACCATCCCAAATAGTGATGCCCGGGCGATAGTTCTTGGCTTATGGTCCCCTAAAAGTTCTCGCATCCGCTTGCGCGATACAAATGCTTGAATCAAGCCAGATAGCGTGAACCCCAAAACCAAGGCCCAGAAGGTATCAAAGAACATCCACCAGCCTTCAAGCAAGCCACTTCCAATTTTGCTCACACGATGATCGTACGCTTATTTCTAAATTGCTTTCTATTTATTGGCGAGTAATTTATCTCTAAGCAAGTTTGAACTCACGGTTCCATCGTGCCATTTTCTTACATAATCTCGCCCTGCTGCTATTTGCTCGTTATCAACTTTTAGCTCGCGCAAAACCTTTTCCAGCGTAGTTGGAGTGACCTCAAGAACCGGTGGCTTGGCGATTTTTTCATACGCCCAACCCTCTAGGTGAGTTAGAACTAATCGACCAGCCGCCATCGCTTCAAGTGGCAGCGCACCAACGATCCCAACAAATTGATCTACCAAGACATCGCAGGTACGCAGCAATTCTGGCAGCGCCTCATTGCTCACTCGCTCTGAACGAACCCAATTAATCACTCCCTCTTCATCCAACATGTTCAAAATTGGTTCGATAATTTCTGCTGATTTCACCCACGACTTACTTGGTAGATAGAGAACTCGAGGAGCCCCGCTGTGAGCAAACGCTGGAGCTTCATCGGCGACCTTAAAATACGGCGGCAGATTAATAGTTAACGGAAGCCAAATTGCATCCGGAACTTCGTGGAATAGATCCGGCGTCGTTATGAAAATTGGAATTTTTGCCCGCCGTAAGGCCGGAAGAACAGAACGCGCCTGCTCTGCACGAACTCGCACTAGCTCTGCATCCTGGCCAGCGCTGCGATATGGGGAAAAAGGATTTACTGACGCGTGATATTCCATGTCTCGAATATCACTTCCGTGAAACACAACCGCTACTTTCTTCTTATCCCGTATTAAAAGTTTCAAGTCTGCGATCGCATTTATTGCAGTAAAGGAGTTATCGACTTTAAGTGCGAATATTGGCCTAATTGATTCTAAAAGTACCCCCGAAAATTCGGTACCTATTTGTTTTGCCAGATTTAGACGAGTGGCAAATTTAACCCAATCCAACCGCGCTAAACTTAGATCAGCAGTAAAGAATTCTTCTTTGGAATTTACAATTCTCATGGACTGCGCTTGGACACCAGATTGCGTTAGCGCGCGCGCCCAACTTGTTCCTTGACCGGCAGAATTAGTTGGCCCAATAAATATTTGAGGGTTGGCACTTAAATATGTTTGGGAACTCTTTGCGGCCGCAATAACTTCTCGCCCAGCATGTACCTCTTTGCGCCAGCGCTTATATTTTCGACGTTGTGTTCGTAGCCCATTCACTTAGTGAGTATGGCATTGTTGTGCTATGAACATCCCACAAAAACGCTTACTCCCTGCACTGGATAAAACTGCAACTAAATATTCACATGGAAAAGTTGCAATTCTGGCAGGTAGCGCTAAATATCCTGGCGCCGCGGTTCTCTGTGTTGGCGGAGCACGACGAGGTGGCGCCGGCTATATAAATTATCTAACGCGGGAGGAACACCCGGCACGTTTAGTGCTTGCCGCCTACCCAGACGTTGTGCCAATTACAAAAGTTGCGGAATTTAGTGGGGATTGTTGGGTTATTGGGTCTGGCGCACCAAAGTTAAACAGGGGTTTTGATTTTCCAGAATCTAGATTTCTAGTTCTAGATGGCGAGGTAATGGCGATCGCTACAAATTCAAATACGCCATTCACGGTGATTACGCCGCACGAGGGCGAAGCCAAAAAACTTGGGTTTGAGATAAATGGTGTTGGTACCAAGCTTGCTCTAGCCCGCAAAGAAGTGGCTCTTGAAATGGCTAAAAAATTTCACGTCATAGTGGTTCTAAAAGGGAACCACACGGTGATTGCTAGCCCTGACGGAAAATCATTGGTTGATACTTCAGGTGGAAGTGAATTAGCAACTGCAGGGACCGGAGATATTTTGGCTGGCCTGATTGGTTCAATGCTCGCTTGCTGGAATCCGGAAAATTTAAGTCAGACGACACAAGTTGTTGCAAAGGCTGTGAAGTTACATGGTTTAGCGGGTGCGTTAGCGGCAAAGAGCCTTGTGCCGGTGGTCGCTACTGACATTCTTGATGCGTTGCCCCGAGTTGGTGCAAAACTATAATTTTGCCCCCTGCTAATTAATTTTACTTATTCTTACTAATTTTTAATAATTTTTACTTATTCTTCCTAAGACTTTGATGGTCAATATCTTTAGATTTTTCATGCACCTTACGTATTTGTAACTCTAGACTTTTTACGGCAGCATCAAAAGCTGCTAGGTCATTAAAGCCCGAACCGTCAGCTCGTAGAAATGGTCCAGCACCATGGCTTGTTAGTACAACAGTGTGCGAACTCTTGCCAAATCTTGGATTTGATTCATGCCGGACTTCCAACTTTATTCCCTCAATTAGTACGCTAAATCGATTTAACGAAATAAGTTTTGCTTTTGCGATCTCGGTGAAGTCCTCGGCTAGCTGGGCGTTTCTGGCATGAATTACGATCTCCATAATTTCTCCGATCCACTTCATAATTGCCGCTAAATTGAAGTTACACCTGTTAAGTTGCAATTACAAGGAATAGGAATTTGGCTGGCAATCTCAGGAAACGATTGGAATCTCAGGAAAGGCCTGCAATCTGAGGAAGGGCTAGCACTTAAGCCCAACCTCGATCGCGTCAATTGCTTCTCGCTACTTGCTACTAGTGACGACTACTTACGGAGCGCGCTTTTGCGAATCCGCTTCTTGGCAACTGCTTTCTTGGCAACTGCTTTCTTGGCAACTGCTTTCTTGGCAACTGCTTTCTTAACAGCAACTTTTTTAGTCGCAGCCTTCTTGGCTGAAACCTTAACTACCTTCATTGGAGTAGTCGTGAGCTCGCCAGCAACTGCTGGTGCTACCGGGGCAACTACGCCAGTTACTGGTTGGACCGCTTTGGTTCCACTTGTTGCGGCAGTTGCAATATTTTCTGAGAACAGAGCAGTGGCTGGAATCACCAATGATGCGCTGATCGCTGTTGCGATGATTAACTTCTTCATTTTTTAGCCTTTTCTATCTCGCCCAAGTTAAATTCGAACGCCGGCAGAGTTTCTGCTAGCTATTACTTGAACAATTAAGCGAATATTGCCCGTATCACTGTGGTGCGTGCCTGACGCGGCAGCGAAACTGTGCATTACTTGACCTGTTAATGGCAGACTTAGCCTTATGCCGGGGCCAGTAAAAAATTCAGATTTTGTGGCGAAGATTCAAGTCTTCGAGCCACACAAAGCAGCCCTTCCGCCACTCGTTCCTTACTTTAAGGAATTCTGGAAGCGCCGGGCATTTGCGACCGAACTTGCGCGCTTTGCAGATAAAGCAGAATATTTAGATTCCAAATTTGGAAAAGTTTGGCTTGTTCTGAATCCACTTCTGCTTGCGGTAGTTTATTTTCTACTCGTAACTGTTATTCGCGGAAGCGGCAGTAAAAACCTTGGATTAACTACCTTGGCTCATATTTTAATTGGCTTATTTACTTTTTACTTTGCTCAGAATTGCATCTCAGCTGGGGCTCAATCTATTACTGCCGGTGGGCGCTTAATTCTTAACCAGGCATTTCCAAGAGCTCTTCTGCCCTTTTCAAGCACCATCTCAGCCTTCCAGCAATTTCTTCCAACAATTCCGGTCTACATATTTGTCATAGTTGTGGGCAAGCAATTCTTTCCGACAACCCAAGTTCCTGGATTAACTTGGAATTATCTCTGGGTGCCCTTTATTATTTTGATGGTTGGGCTAACTGGTTTTGGTTTAGCGCTGCTATTCGCAACAATGAATGTTTATTTTCGAGATACCAACAAATTATTGACTTATATGACCAGAATTTGGCTCTATCTCTCGCCAATTCTTTGGCAACCGTCCATGCTTCACGGTTGGCATAAGTTGGCAATCTACTTAAATCCACTTGGGCCCGTTCTTTCTGCTAACTCTGATGTCTGGATAACCGGTAAATCACCGTCGCTCATAATAATTTTAGGATCAATTTTCTGGGCCGCATTTGCAATCTTATTTGGCGGTTATTTCTTTATATCAAGGGAGCGCGACTTTGCGGTACGCATCTAAAGCTCCGGTAGTAATGCCCGAAGAACTTGCGGTTAGAATTGAAGATCTTTCGATCAAGTATAAAATTAATGTTGACACGAAGCGCACCCTAAAAAATGCGGTCATGCGAGCAAGTAAAGGTGAGCGAGTTCGTACCCGCGTTGTTGAGGCGGTTAAACATTTAACGCTTGATGTGCCACATGGTTCGGTGCTTGGAATTGTTGGCGCAAATGGCGCCGGTAAATCAACCTTGATGCGCTCTATCGCAGGAATTCTTCCACCAACCGAAGGTCGCATAATTGTTAACGGCAAAATTTCAACCTTGCTTGCACTTGGTGTTGGTTTTAATCCGGCGCTATCAGGGCGCGATAATATTATTTTGGGCGGCTTGGCTTCAGGCATGACGCGAGATGAAATTGAAGCTAAGACGGAAGAAATTTCAGATTTCGCTGCCCTACCCGATGGCTTTATAGATATGCCGGTTCGAACCTATTCAAGTGGCATGTATGGCCGCGTGGCCTTTAGCGTTGCGGTAAATATGACGCCAGATATCTTGCTCTTGGATGAAGCACTTTCGGCTGGTGATGCCTCGTTCAAAGAGAAGTCTTTCAATCGAATGCGCGAACTCTGCAAGGAAGCCCGAACTATTGTGATTGTTTCACATGCACTTGCCACCATAAATGAGTTATGTGATAGCGCTATTTGGATGCACAAGGGAAATATGTTGGCGAAGGGTAAACCAGATGCGATTGTTGACCAGTATCTAAAATTCTTAGATGTTGGCGCACTTCCATCAAACTTTGAGGATATGTAATGGCGCTACTTAGTGGCCACGTCACGATTTTAAGCTCGGCAGATAACGTTGCCGATGCACGGATGCATCGCTTAACCAATTCCTTATTGCGCGCAAACATCTCAGTAGATATCTGGGCCTTGGGTAAGTCAACTGATGCGCCCAAGGGGGCGACTTTTCATCGTGC
>Ga0209829_10002325_pt1 | contig 14484 bp, 16 predicted proteins | sample C_140205_EF_Meta_FD_187311 | JGI IMG/M metagenome (GOLD analysis project Ga0209829, IMG submission 187311) | Freshwater microbial communities from Lake Croche, Canada to study carbon cycling - C_140205_EF_MetaG (SPAdes) (version 2) | ecosystem: Environmental > Aquatic > Freshwater > Lake...
ACTGACACTCACGCAGACCAACGCCGGCTCAAACTTCCCACGCTAATCGGTGGGGAGTTTTAACTGTCGTCAGCGGGGAGGTCTGGCTGTCGTCGGGCGGACGCGCGACGACAGTCATACCGCCCCACTGATGCTGGTTATTCCTCCCCACTGCGGAGCGTGGGAGTTTTGAACCCGCTTTGGTCTGGCGCCACTTCGGCCCTGCCTGCGCACCGTGCGCTCACCCCATTGCCCCACGGAGTTCGTCGGCGCCTGCGCGCTGCGTCACAGCCTACTGGAATTTATCGCTGCTTCCTCTCAGGGATCTTCCTTCGCGTTATTCCTCCGCCAACCCCTCGATCTCACTCGCTTCGAGGGCACCTGCCTCGCCGTCTTAACCTTCTCCGAACTCGGCACTCTCAAGTATAGCGGATTGGGAGTTTCGTTTGCTTGCTATGGTCGAAAAACAGGAATTTTATATAGCCGCTATGATTGAAAATAAACTTAAAGAAATTGAGGCTGCAAAAGCCCGAATCGCCGCGTTGGAAAAATCCGTGGCTGCCGAAATGAATCGCGAACTGGCATCATTGCCCGGTAAGTATGGATTTGTTTCGGTGAAGGCGTTCGCTAAAGCGGTAAAGGCTGCGGTTGGTAAATCGGGTGGAGTCCGCCTGGGAAAAAAGGGCGCGGGCGCCCCAAAAATTCGGACGCGGGCGGTGATAACCGACGAGACGCGTGCGGACGTTAGAAAAATGGTGGATGACGGAAAATCCGGAGCGGCAATTGCCAAAACGCTCAATATTTCAATTCCCAGCGTGCAAAATATCAAAAAGGCACTCGGGTTGGTGAAATCTCGCAGCAAATAGTCTGCACTAAATACGCAGATTATCCAGACGGCCTCCGCGGAGTGCGGGGGCTTTTTTGTTTGGCTTGGTCAGCGTGACGCCAGAGGTTAGAGATCTCGAAAAAATAATGCTGCACTATATCCAAGCCAATACCAACGGTCGGCTACAACCAGCAGATGAGCCTTCTGTCTCACCGCTGAATCGGGGGTTTTTGTATGGGGATGCCATCTACGAGGTATGGAGGACACATTTCGGGGTGATTTTTACTTGGGAGGAGCACTGGGCGCGGCTTGCGCGGTCGGCGGATGCGCTTTATCTAAAGTTGCCACTGATAGCCGACCAGATTTTGCACGAAATCAAGCGGACCGTCTCCGCCTATCGGCAGCATACAAAGGACGAAGGCGAATTGTATATCCGATTACAGGTCACGCGTGGGAACGGCGCGATTGGGTTGGATCCAGAGTTGGCGGATCGATCGGATTTTGTTTTGCTCGTCCAGACGTGCCCACGCGTGCCAGCGGAAAAACTGCGGGATGGATTCAAGCTATCGTTGGCCACTCAGCTTCGACGAAATCCAATTGATGCACTAAATCCGGCGTGGAAAACTGGGAATTATCTAAACAATATTCTATGTCTGCGGGAAGCGCGGGCGCGGGGTGCGGATGAAGTCGTAATCTTGAATCAGAGTGGAGCCGTGACTGAGGCAGCGGTGTCTAACATTGGATTTGTGCGCGACGGTGCGATTATTACACCACCACTTTCAGCAGGAATCTTGGGCGGAATTACACGAGGTATACTGATAACTGATATTGCGGAAGCGGCTGGGATGCCGGTTCGTGAAGAGACGGTTCGCGCACTAGATTTTCGAGAAATGAAGGAATGCTTTTTACTATCTACAACCAAGGATATAGGGCCTGTCTCCGCGATTGACGACGCCCGTTTCGAGGTGGGTGCCCACACGGCAACGCGTCGTCTGAAATCTGCTTTTGCCGACTACGCGCGGGATTACTCAGCCAGCCATCCGGAATTGCGCGTTTAGTTAATCGTTGTTTGATCAGTATCGGCGCATGGCGGGCGCGATTTGCTCTGCCCAAGCGTCAATACCGCCGGCTACATTGGTCACAGCGGGAAATCCGTGGTCGCGCAGATATTCCGTGACGCGCATGCTGCGAGCCCCGTGGTGGCACATTACAAGGAAATGGGTTTCTCGAGCTAGTGATGGTAAGTGCGATGGAATTTGCCTCATCGGAATTATTTCAGCACCCGGCACACTCGCAATTGCTACTTCGTAAGGTTCGCGAACATCGATCAGGCGCACGCGGCAAGGAGACTCATTGAGGAGACGGCTCGCTTCCGCGACAGAGATTTCCAGAGGAACGGTCATTTTGGCTATAGTCTGGTCCGGCGCGACCGGTACGCAACGCGCAGAGTGCGCTGAGGGTAATAGCGATTGAATGCGAGGAGTCGGGCCGCATAGCGGACAGTGCCGATCGGCCGAAAGATGAAGAATTTGGCTAGCTTGAGATAGCGCGTTGTAAGTCAATAGTCGGCCCACGAGTGGCTGACCTATGCCAGCGATGAGTTTGATTACCTCGAGTGCCTGAAGGCTTCCAATGACGCCGCAAAGTGCTCCGATCACTCCCGCCTCGCCGCAACCCGGAACAGTGCCGGGGGTAGGTGGCTCAGGAAAGAGGCAACGGTAGCACGGTCCCCCTTGATTAGGCGAAAAGACCGATACCTGACCTTCAAATTTGAACACACTCCCATAGACTAATGGTTTTTTGGCGAAGAAAGCTGCATCATTGTTGAGGTAGCGCGTCGGAAAATTGTCGGTTCCGTCTAGGAGCACGTCGTAGTGGCCGAAGAGTTCGAGGGCGTTGTCGACGGTCACACCGTCAGCGTGCTCGACGACGGTGATGAAAGGATTCGTTGCACGAAGGCGGCGTGCGGCCGAGGAAACCTTCGGTTCGCCGACTGAAGCGGTTTCGTGGAGCAACTGCCGCTGAAGGTTGTGGTCGGCGACTTTGTCGAAGTCGGCAATGCCGAGTGTGCCGACGCCAGCGGCTGCAAGATACAATCCCGCCGGACTGCCCAAGCCGCCGGCGCCGACGATCAAGACCCGCGCGGCCGCCAATTTCCGCTGACCGTCAACGCCCAGCTCGCCGAGCATGATGTGACGACTGTAGCGGGCGAGTTCGGCAGGTGAAAGAGTGGGCAGCGGATCGGCCATCCCGCCGAAAGAGAGCGCGAAGCGGATCCGTCGCAAATGAATTTGCTCTGCGCGGCTCGTGCAGCGGAAATCGCCCCATGCGATATATCGGCATCGACCTTGGCACCCGCCGTATTGGCTTAGCGTTCGGCGATGAGTTGGGCGTGGCGACACCTTTGCCGGCGCTCACTCAGGTCGATGAGACGGATCGGCGGGAGGGTTTGCTGAAGATCATTCACGATCGGCGGGCCGATGAGATCGTGGTCGGGCATCCTCTAAATATGGACGACAGTGCGGGGCCGAAGGCCAAGGAAGCCGAGGCTTTCGCGGCGCAACTCGAAGCCGAGTTGGGTAAACGGGTTCACCTAGTCGACGAGCGACTTACGAGCTACGAGGCCGAGTCCAGTATCGCGAAATCCAAGCGTCGCGATCTGCGGGCGAGCGGCATAATCGACTCGCGGGCCGCAACGTTGATCTTGCAGGATTACTTGAATCAAATTTTTCCTCCCCCAGAAGCGGACGTGCATCTGCCCTAAAGGGCGTAGGCCGCCGCGAAGGCGCGGAGATCAGGGAAAACGGGCGCGCCGCTCGGTTTGAGACGCTCGGCTGGGTGGTGCCCAGCGGAAATCACCGCGCAATGGACACCCAGTTCTCGGGCGACCTCGAGATCATGAAGCGTATCGCCCACGATGAGAATCTCGGCAGGCGAAACATTCACGCGCCTGACGAGATCGCGACCGAGTGCGACCTTACTGTGGGCGTGAATATTATCGAGGCCAGCGATGTGCTCGAAGTGAGCGGTCAGGCCAAAGTGCGAGACGATTTCGTTGAGCGTATCATGCCGATAGGCCGAGAGAATGGACTGGTGGAGGCCGGCCGCTGTAACCGCCCGAAGCACGGTCGGTGCGTGATCGTGGAGTTTGCTTTCAAGTCGGCGAGCGTCGTAGCCCGAGATAAACTCAACACTCACCCGGGCAAAACTATCTTTGACGGGGTCAAATCCCAGTCGCTCGTAGTAGGTCTGGACGGGAAAATCAAAAAGACGATGGTAACGCTGGCGGTCGAGCGGCGGTAGCAGACGTCGGACGAGCATCGCGTTCATGACGTCGATGCTGAGTTCCAAGTCATCGAGGAGTGTGCCATTCCAATCCCAAATAATATGGCGGTAGGCGGAGCGGATCATGCGGTGAAAACACTTTGGACACCCGGCGCTGCGCGCTGCAACCTTTCGACGATGTCCGTTTTAAAAAATACCCATGTCCGACGCTGGAAGTGTATTTGTGCTTATGACGGAACGGGATTTGTCGGTTGGCAGAGCCAGGCCGGCGGGGCCTCGGTGCAGGATGTTATTGAGGCGCGTCTCGCCGTGGTGTTTAAGACCGAGGTGCGCATCCACGGTAGCGGCCGGACAGATTCAGGCGTGCACGCCAGGGGTCAGGTGTTCCATTTCGACGCGGTCTGGCCGCACAGCTCGGAAAACCTTTGCCAAGCGCTGCGCAGCGGGCTTCCGGAGGCGATTCAGATCTCAAGTGCACGAGTCGTGGGGAATGAGTTTCATGCGCGGTTTTCGGCCACACGGAAGCGCTACGTTTACCAGATTCATTTGGGCGACGCGGACCCGTTTACCCGGCCCTATTGTCTGCAGGTGTTTCGGACGCTTGATCTACCCGAGATGGAGGCGGCCGCAGCGGTATTGTGCGGCAAGCACGATTTCCGGGCCTTTACGGCGTATAACGGAGTCGAGCGTGAAGATACGGTTCGCGATCTCAGCCGACTGGAGATTGTCTGTCGCGGCCGGCATTTGCGCATTACAGCCGAGTCGGCGGGTTTTCTCTACAAGATGGTGCGGAGCTTGGTTGGTGCGTTGTTGGCGGTCGGGGAGGGGAGACTAACGGCAGAACGGGTGAGGGAAATCTTGGCTTCGAAGGAACGCACCGCGCTTGTGAAAACGGCGCCGCCCCAGGGATTGTTTCTGGATCGGGTGTTTTATCGATGAACCCGGTGCTACAGCGTCTCGGGCGTGGGTTGAGTGATGCGGTCTTTCCGCCAACGTGCGTGCAATGTCGCGGTTTGATTACGACGGAAATTCCTGAGGCAGACGCCGTCGTGACGGATGCAGGCATTTTTCGCCACGTATGCCGACGTTGCGTGACGCAGATTGATTTCGTGAAGGCGCCCCACTGCACGACGTGTGGTTCACCGTTTTACGGGGAAATTGAGGGCGAACGCATCTGTCCACACTGCGAGGGACTACAGCCGGCGTTTCGTGAGGGACGCACGGCAGTTCTGTTTAAAGGGCCGGCCCGCGCTCTGGTGATCGAATTGAAGTATCATCGGGGGCTTCACGTGCTCGGGGATATGCGGGAAGTCTTTCGCCGGGCCGAGCACGTTTGTGAGTTGGCGCGCGGTGCCGTGCTGGTGCCGGTGCCGCTGCATCCCCGCAAGCACCGCGAGCGTGGTTACAACCAAACGGCGCTGTTAGCGGATGGCCTCGCGGCCGTCGCAGGAGGCGGCGCGCGGGTCGAGGCTTTACTGCAACGCACGGAAGACACCGCAACGCAAACCGCATTTGACCGACGCACACGAATGGCGAATCTGAAAAATGCCTTTGCTCTGGCCCGCGGGGTCTCCATTAATCCCGACTTCCATTATGTTATCGTTGATGATGTTTTCACGACTGGCTCCACGCTCAACAGCTGCGCACGCACGCTTCGTCGTGCGGGTTGCTTAAATCTAGACGTAGTCACCTTCGGCCACGGCTGAACCATCCTGCCATGCATTTCGATAAACCAACCTATACTGTCCGCAAGACCCGCAAAAAAGATATTCCCAAGGGAGTCTATACGAAGGATCCCGCGAGCGGGGAGATTATCTTTAACAAGGAAATCGAGGACAACCACATGGTCGTCCCGAAGAGTGGACACCATTTCCCCATCGGCGCCCGCGCGCGGATTGCCCGGTTGTTTGATGAAGGAACGTTTGTTGAAGCGGAAGCGGCCGTAAAATCCAGCGATCCGTTAAAATTTGTGGATTCGCAACCCTATCCGGAAAGGCTCAAGCGCTACGAGAAAGACAGCGGATTGCCCGAGGCGGTGGTATGTGGAACGGGGGCAATTCATGGAATCAATGTGTCAGTTGCTGTAATGGACTTTCGGTTTTGTGGCGGTGCAATGGGCGCAGCAGCCGGTGAGAAAATCACACGGGCGATCGAAACAGCCGCGAAGAAAAAGATACCGTGCATTATCTTCAGCGCCTCGGGTGGCGCACGGATGCAGGAAGGGATTTTCTCGTTGATGCAGATGGCGAAGACGAGTGCGGCGCTGGGGCGACTCGCGGCGGCCAAGCTGCCCTATATATCGGTTTTGACCCATCCGACGATGGGCGGGGTGACGGCCAGTTTCGCGACATTGGGCGACGTTATCTTGGCGGAGCCGGGTGCGCTCGTAGGTTTCGCCGGAGCCCGCGTGATCAAGGACACCACAAAGGTAACTCTGCCGGCTGGATTCCAGACTGCGGAATTTCTACTCAAACACGGCCTGATCGATCAGATTGTCAGCCGGTTGGATCTGCGCGATCGGCTACGTGATTTACTGCTCGCGCTCCACATCGGGAAGAGCGCTATCCTGGTTGACCCGGGCTCGAACTAAGGGACTTCACCCTTTCCCATGTCTACCGGCGTTCCGACCGACTATTCGGCGGTGACGGAATACCTCTTCGGTCTGAAGGCGAAAGGTGTGCGCTTCGGCATCGGTCGGATGGCCATGCTCGCTGCGGAAATAGGACACCCGGAGCGAATCGTGCCATGTGTTCACGTCGCCGGGACTAACGGAAAAGGATCCGTTTCAGCGATGCTGGATGCTATTCTGCACTCGGCTGGCTGGCGCACGGGGCTCTATACATCGCCGCATTTAGTGAAACTCGGTGAACGCGTTCAAGTGGAGCGCCATGGCCTCAGCGAAGCCGAAATCATCGATTACACGAGGGAGTTAATACCCGCGGCGCAGCGGGTGGCCGCGATTAGCGCGGATGATCACCCGAGTTTCTTCGAGTTCATGACGGCGATGGCGTTTTTGCAGTTCGCTCGTAAAAAGTGCGACGTAAGCATCATCGAGGTTGGTCTCGGCGGTGAGCTGGATGCCACAAACATCGTGGTACCGGAAGTGAGTGTAATCACCTCGATCGGACTCGACCACTGTGAATTTCTCGGCAACGAATTGAGTCAAATCGCGTTCGCGAAGGCGGGGATCATCAAGGCCGGCCGGCCGGTGGTATTGGGGAGAGTTCCGGACGTTGCGGAAAAAATGATTCGTGCGATCGCGGCCGAACGCGGTGCGCGTGTCACTTCGGTGACTGACGTTTTTGGCGATGAAATCGAACGCTATCCTCACACCAATCTTGAGGGTGACTACCAAAGGTGGAATGCCGCAACTGCGACATTGGCTGCGCGGACATTGGATGCGAAGTGGCGGGTGAATGATGATTCGATCGCGCAGGGACTCACCCATGTTGACTGGCCGGGGCGATGGCAGCGGGTTCGTGTCGGTGGACGAATCACAATTCTCGATGCATCGCACAACCCGGAAGGCGCACGGGTGCTCGATGCGAATCTGGCGCGGCTCGCGGCGGAAACGGGCCGTCGCCCGGTCGTAATCACCGGCGTGCTGGGCGCGGTCCGGGCGGCTCCGTTGCTGGAAACGATCAGCCGTCACGCGCGGGAGATTCATTTCGTCGTGCCGAATCAAGCGAGGGCATGCAGCTATGCGGAGCTGGAGGATTTATTGCCGGCGAATTTTGACGGCAAGGTCGTGCGTGCGACCGTCCACGGTTTGTTTCCGTCTGAGCAACGTTGCACGGCGGGTGGTCCGGATGACATCGTGGTGGTGACGGGTTCAATTTACTTGTTGGGCGAAGTCATGGCCCGGCTGGGACCGGGCGCCGATGCGGGCGAGGGACGACTGCAGGATTTTTGACCGAAACGGGCAGGTGGTTGCTTGATTCCGGCTCGCGTGCGGTTGGGAGATGACCCATCGTTGCATTAACTCGGGCGCATGAGGCATATCGTTGGAGTTTTCGTGGCGTGGTTGTTGGTCGTGCGGGGCATGGCCGCGGACGGACTCGCCGGCCGTTTGCTCGACAAAGTGGCCTGTCAAGCGGACCCCGCCCAGCAATACGCGCTCTACGTGCCGTCGAACTACACGCCGGAGAGAAAGTGGCCGATCATTCTCTGTTTTGATCCCGGGGCTCGCGGACAAGTGCCGGTTGAGCGGCTGCAGCCAGCAGCGGAGAAATATGGCTACATAGTCGCTGGATCACTCAACTCGCGCAACGGGCCTTGGGCCGCGAATGCTGCCGCAATCCGAGCAGTCGTGCGCGACGTCGAATCACATCTGTCCATCGACGTGCGAAGGCTCTATTCGGCGGGGCTTTCGGGTGGTGCCCGCGTGGCGACGCAGCTGGCGCTCGGGGGATTGGCCAAAGGGGTGATTGCGTGCAGCGCGGGCTTTCCGACGAGTGATGATGGCCTGCCGGGAAAGGTGCCGTTTGTCTTCTTCGGGACGGCGGGCTTGGAGGATTTTAATCACGGCGAACTTTGGCGGCTGGATGCAGAATTGGAGTCGCGGAAAGCGACGCATCGGATTGTGTTTTTCAACGGTGGGCACGAGTGGGCGTCAGTCGGTTTGCTGACGGACGCCGTCGAGTGGTTTGAATTGCAGGCGATGAAATCGGGCACGGCGGTGAGAAATGATCTCTTTGTCGCTGAGCTATGGGACAAGCGGTTTGCAAGCCTCCCGAAGGATCCGACGCTTGAACGGTGGAAAGCCTTGCAATCCCTCGTCGCCGATTTTCACGGCCTGCGAAACCTGACGGAGTGGGAGCGCGAAACGAAGCAGTTGGGGCTATCTGCAGTGGTGAAAACCGGACTCAAGGCTGAGCGGCGGGCGCAGCAGCAGGAAGACGATCTCCTGGCTGAACTCGGTGACTTGGCGGGAGGTGGCGCATCGACCCGCCTGAAGAAAATGGCGGCGGATTTACGCCGACAAGCTGCGTTGGTTGAGGATTCGCCGGAGCGACAAATGGCGCGGCGGGTAGTGGCAGGCTTTGGATCCTCCGGCCGGGATGCGACGCGCTCGCTCTTTGCCAGCGGCGACTATGTTGAGGCGGCAGAGTTGCTTGAAATGTTGGTAGAGTTTCGTCCGGGACAGGCACGCGGGCTCTACGATTTGGCGAGGGCCCGGGCCGGGGCGGGTGACCGAAAAAAGGCGCTCTTAGCCCTGACCCAAGCAGGGGAGGCGGGGCTTTCTGACGCAGCGCGGGTCGAGGCAGATCCGTTGTTTAAGAAGTTGCTCAACGAACCCGCCTTTCAAGCCGCATTGAGCAAGATTCGCGAGAATCCGCCGGAACTCGCCGGGAGCGGGCGGATTCGCTAGAATTTGTTTATGAACCTATGCGAGCTTCACAAGCTCGGCCGATGAGGGGACGTCTTTGATGATCTGAGATGGCTCCGGACCAACGCCGAGGTAGCGTAAATTGGGTAACTGGTTGGCGGCAGGCCACGCGGTGCCTTCGTAGGCAACGTCGAGCGTGGTCTTCATCATTGCAGCGACGTAGCGCTGGGCGTTCGCGGGGAGTTTGGCAAAATGGCGGATTTGCGAAATGTCCTCAGTCCAACCGGCGTGTTTTGTGTAGATCGGCTTGAGCGTTTTGCGAACGGCCTCATTCCGCGGGACGTGGCGATACACTTTTCCGGTGCTGTCCTGGTAGGAGGTGCAGATCAGGAGGTCCCCCTGCCATTCGCCGCTGTGCGTCAGGGCGTCGGACTTGTTGATCATGACGTCTTGAAAACCGCCGTAGCGAAGCGCGTCGCCCTTTTCGACCGCGTCGAACCAGCCGACCATGCGCTGGCGGCCGGTGCTCGTGCCGAATTCGATTTGCTTGAGCTTTACGGCGAGAGGATGCGCGTCGTCCATCTGCGTGAGAAACGTGTGCGTGCCGACCTTGGTGTCGTAGGCTTTTGCCACGCCAAAGGTATGGATGCGTTGCACCGGAACACCGGCGCTCTCGAAAAATTCGGGCGTGTAGGTATGCGAGGCGGTCACGTTGGGCGAAAAGCCGTGGCGTTTGTCGAGCCAGTAGGCTTGGCCGAACTCACCGATGATGGTGTGGCCGGCGTGGATTTCGCGGAGGATCAATTCCCGGACCTCACCGATGTTTTGGGTGAGTGCAGTGCCGGCGGCCCAATAACAGGCGGTGAGCGCGTCGAGATTGAGCGTGAACGGCGTGGCGCCGCGGAACCGGGTGAAATCAAACTCGTCGGTCGTGAAGACCCCGAGTTCGATGGCTTCGGCGTTGGCGCGCAGCTCGGCGGTCGTTAATTTGTCGAAGAATCCGGCAAACGTCTCGGGTTTGACTCGGTAGACGTGCTGAATGGTCCGCAGTGCGCGATCGGCACGTTGGGCGAGTTTGCGCGCAAAGTAGTTCGGCCCCGCGAGGAAGTCGGAAAAGGTGATCTGTTGTTGGCCCACTTCGTCGAGATAGGCGGGGGTGATGCCGCGACCGGTGGAGCCGCGTGGTTCTTCGCCGAGGACATTGACGCGGTAGTCTTCGGTGGCGAGGTCGAGCAGGCGATGGGTGACGTCCGAAACCATGGTGCGTTCGTCGATGAGCAGGCGAGAGAGGATCGCATGGCCTTTGAGCTCCAGCGGTTTTGTCTCCCACCAGATCTTACGTGGGTCAGCGACGACTCCGGACCCGATGCACAAGTAGGCAGCGTCCCGGACGACGACTCCGGCGGGAAGGAGGTTTAGTTTGATGCCACCGGCAGTATGGCCGGAGTTGGCACCCCCGTTCACTTTGAGGACGACGGAAACCGATGCAGGCGTGCCACGGAGTTCCTCGGCGACTTCGGGAATAAGACGGCCTTTACCTTCGTCGCCTAGGGAAATTCCGACGTCGGCGATGAGTTGGCTGGAAAATGGAATGAGTGACATGGGTTGCAGGGGTGCAACCGGGTCAAGTCCGCGAGAGGAACAGCCCCTGTTGCCGAAAAGGAAAAACGCGCCGACGGGGTCTAGCGCAAACAAAAACCCGAAGGATGACGCAGGAGTCATAGGGCTTCGGAGCCATGGTTGGAGTGGTGCAGTGAATGGCTCGCTACGTGAAAATGGACGGACGAAGGATGACGTCTCCCGAAATACCCCAAAACGGAGCCAGCATAGCGCGCGTTTGGTCCTCATAATTGTCGCGCACGTAAACTAGCGTTTTGTCGAGATCGATCCAGATCACAGCTTCAACCCTGCACTGCGGCGGATCGAGGTCAACGGACGGAATCACAGGTGAAAAACGCAGAAGCGCCCGACAACGAGTGCACGGTGCGCGCGCACGCAAGTCGCGGCAATTTTGCTTGAAAATGCGGCATTATTGCCACTTGGTAATCTAGTGCCACTCTCCGCCTTCCAAGTTGCCAAAATGCCGCCGACTTCCGCCATCGACCTCATCCGGGTGGGGTTGCCTGCGGGATCTTTCGACGCCGCAGCCAAAGTTCTATCCCTTACGGTCGATGAACTCGCGGCGAAACTTGGGATATCCCCCCGAACCATCCGCGACCAACGTAAGAAAAAGGTGCGGCTTTCTTCTGAGAACTCCGAAAAATTGGTTCGGATCGCCCGGATTCAAACGTTGGCCCGCTCGATCTTCTCAACGGATGCGGCCGTCGCCGAATGGCTCAATGCACCCTCGCCGGCGCTCAACGGGATCAAACCTATCGACTTGGTCGACACCGATACCGGGGCCCGCGAAATTGAAGCCGTCCTCCACGGCATTGCGTATGGCAATGTCATGTGAGCGGCCATGCGATTACACCGAATCGCGCTCGCGAAACATTCCGCCACTGCGGCCGCGGCATTCGATGGCCAAGGCGGGCTTCACGGCCACGGACGATGGCATGTCCGCGGCAAGTTAATTGTCTACACCGCCGATTATACGGCACTCGCAATGGCCGAGGCTCTCGTCCACCTCCAACGCTCGAACAGCATTGAGGCATTCAATCATTGGGAGATCGAGGTTCCCGATGCACTCATTCTTAGCACCCCGGCCCTGCCTGCAGGATGGAATAACGACGTTCCTTTCACTCAGGCCTTCGGTGAGGCTTGGCTGAGCGCCAGGAAATCTGTCGCGCACTTTGTCCCCAGTGCACTCGTGCCAAATGATTTTAATTGCCTGATCAACCCAGCCCATCCGCAATTCGACATTCGCTGGGTTGTCGCAGGGCCAAACCCGTTTCATTTCGATCCACGTCTCACGCGTCCGTAACGATAATCGCAGGACGCAGAGAGAGCGTGGCATTCAACTGCATACCCCGTAAAAACGATCGTCGTGACTTTTGGCGCGTGAAAAGTCGGAGCCCACGATGGTTTACTCGAGAAGACAATCGCCGCTTCGATGTCGAGCCGCCTGCCCCTCACCTGTCGGCGATACGGCGCAAAACTAACCCACAATCTGGCAGGTTTTTACGTCAATCAGTCCATCCCGCCAGCTTTGGGCCGACGTTTCCATAACCTTGGATTTGTAGACAGGCAAAACCAGACGGAAGGAAACTGGATTTTCAGGGGGATTGGATCCGGGCGGGGTTTATTCAATTGCAGCGAAGCCGCGTCCGGAGGCCGGCCGTCTATCGCGCGTTCGACCATCGCAGCTTCTGCACGCGCTGGCCGTTGATGTCACCGACGTAGATGTCGCCATCCCGCGAGAGCGCGATGTCGTGCGCCATCATGAATTGCCCGTCGTGGTTGCCCCAGCGGCCGAAGGTCGCCACGACCTTTCCCTCCAGGTTGAGCACCGCTAGCCCGGAGCGGTTGGGCGGGGACTTCGGTTGTTCGCCGCCGTCAGCCACGTAAAGCATTCCGTCCTTCCCAATGCGCACGCCGTAGGGTCGGCCCATCGCGGGCCTCTTCCACTGTGTGAGGAACTCTCCGGCCGCAGTGAAAACCTGCACGCGATCATTCTGTCGATCCGCGACATAGACTTTTCCCGTCGCATCCACCGTGATGCCGTGCGGCACGATGAACTCCCCGGGACCGTTTCCCCTCGTGCCCCACTGAAACAGGAACTTTCCGTCGGCAGAAAACTTCACCACGCGGCTGTTAACGTAGCCATCGCTGACATAGAATGTGCCGTCGGGCAGCACCGCCACGTCGGTCGGCTTGTTGAAATGCCCCTGGTCATTGCCCCCGACCCCGTTAACGCCCCACGCCCGCAGGAGCGTGCCGTCGCGATCGTACTCGAAAATCTGATGACGGCCGACATCGGTGAGCCAGACGTGGTCGCGCTGATCCACGAAGAGCCCGTGCGGAAGCAGAAACGTGTTCGCCCCCCACTTGGTGCGCAGCTTGCCGGACTTGCCTTCAAAGCAATACACCGCGGCCTCAGCGATGGGCCCGGCTTTGGAGGGATCAGCAATCCACACCCGGCTGCCGCGATGAAACACCCACACGTCGCCGCGCGAGTCGCAGCCAATACCCGCCACTTGGCCGATGATGTCGCCCTCCGGCAGTTGCGGCCAACCGTGGACCACCTGAAATTCCGCTCCCCTTGCGGCAAGCCGGAACAGACAAAGGGTGGCCAACACCAGAAAAAGTCGCGGCATATTTGGAAATGCAGCGCGCCCACCCTGAATGTCAACGGCCGTACTTTGGGTCGTCCACCTTGTTTCCACAGTAGCCGGCCAGATCGCTTGCGAGCGCCGTCTGCGGCGCGCCGCGGTTTTGAGCGGACTGATGAACGGCGACTGTTCACCGATCTGGCGCGTTTCTTTACCAACCGTATTTGAAACGCTCGTTCCCAGCAGGGTGCCACGACGTAGGGTGTTCATCCCGAGTGATGGGGGGATTTAGAAACAGGGGATTTCAAGGGCTATTGGCCACACTTGAAGGCGGGTTCCGGCATCATCAGTTGCTGGTATTTAGCCAGCAACGGTCGCTAGAAGCAAAACATCAAGCCAATCAGACGATTACAAGATTTCACGTCAAAATCTTGGTAGGTCTTTCTGACGCGAAATAAACTTTGGCAGGTCTTTACGTCATTGGAACGGCTGCCCGCGACAAAGGAGTGTGTAATTTTGGCGGTTCTTTCTGTTATTCACCCCGAAATCATTCTGTCAGTCACCACCGCTTACTGCTTGGGATTCGCGGCGGCCAGCAACGGGAACCTCACAACGTAACCATTGCCCCGGCCTCGCCAACCCGGCGCACCGGACGATGACAGATTTCGGCGTTCGTGAACTGCTTCAGTTCCTCCAATCGGCAAACGTGCGAGTTAAATCTGAGTTGGAATTGCGCTATTTTTCCCTCGGCGCAGCGCACTCTCAAATAGCACCCTGATTCAATTCCCGCTCCCGAATGCCTCGAGCACTTAAATCTGACAGCTCGGGTTCTATCCAAAAAAATGGCGGAGGAG
>Ga0209829_10002327_pt1 | contig 14478 bp, 13 predicted proteins | sample C_140205_EF_Meta_FD_187311 | JGI IMG/M metagenome (GOLD analysis project Ga0209829, IMG submission 187311) | Freshwater microbial communities from Lake Croche, Canada to study carbon cycling - C_140205_EF_MetaG (SPAdes) (version 2) | ecosystem: Environmental > Aquatic > Freshwater > Lake...
TCGCCCACCACCCGGGCACTTTTGACAGGGCGAGCACCCACCGCGCCGTTGGCCCCACCAAACCCCAGTCCCATGCGAGACATGGAGTACAAAATTCGCCGTTGAACGGGCTTTTGACCATCGCAAATGTCGGGCAAAGCGCGCCCCTTGACCACCGACAAGGCATATTCCAAATACGCCATTCGGGCATAGTCGCCCAGTCCCAGGTCCTCGTCTTTGGAGGGCAAGGCCAGTGCGTCGATCGTGTCGTCACTCATTAAATATCCACCTCAATCGCGTCCCCATGCAACTCCATGAGCTCGCGCCTGGCTTGCGCTTCACCCTTGCCCATGAGTTGAGACATTAAAAACTGTGTCGCCAAAAAATCCAAATTCCCAAGTTGAACCAACAGCAGTCGACGCGTGTCGGGGTTCAAGGTGGTCTCCCACAACTGCTCGGCATTCATCTCACCCAGGCCCTTGAAGCGACTCACGGACCAAGCGCCTTCGCGCACACCATCTTTTCTGAGTTTGTCCAGGACTGTGGTGAGTTCGCTTTCATCCAAGGTATAAATTTTGGTGGCGGGCTTTTTCCCCCTGGCAGGCGCGTCCACGCGAAACAAGGGCGGGCGCGCAATGTAGACGTGACCGGCCTCAATGAGCTTGGGGAAATGCCGAAAAAAGAGGGTGAGCAAGAGCACCTGGATGTGGGAGCCATCGACATCGGCGTCACTCAAGATACACACTTTGCCGTATCTCAAACCACTCAAATCGGGCGTGTCATTGGGGCCATGGGGATCCACCCCAATGGCCACCGCGATGTCATGAATTTCGTTGTTGGCAAAGAGGCGGTCGCGTTCGACCTCCCAGGTGTTGAGCACCTTGCCACGCAGGGGCAAGATCGCCTGGCTCTCTTTGTCTCGTCCCATTTTGGCGGATCCTCCCGCAGAGTCTCCTTCGACCAAGAAGACTTCGTTGTGGGCCAAATCTTTGCTCTCGCAATCGGTGAGCTTGCCTGGCAAGACGGCCACGCCCGAGCCTTTTCTTTTTTCGACCTTTTGCCCCGCACGCTGTCGCGATTGGGCCGCCTTGATGGCCAAATCGGCCAATTTTTTACCATACTCGACATGTTCATTGAGCCACAACTCCAGGCTCGGCCTCACAAACGAGGAGACCAAACGAACCGCATCGCGCGAATTCAAGCGCTCCTTGATTTGACCTTGGAACTGAGGATCGAGCACCTTGGCACTGAGCACGTAATTGGCCCTGGCAAACACATCCTCGGGCAACAACTTCACGCCTTTGGGCAAGAGGGCATGCAAGTCGATGAAGTTCTTCACCGCCTGAAATAGGCCCTCGCGAAGACCGCTCTCATGGGTGCCCCCGGCACTGGTGGGAATCAAGTTGACGTAACTCTCCCGCACGGCTTGGCCGTCTTCTGTGAATGCCACGCACCACGTGGCGCCCTCGCCCTCGGCAAAACTTTCATGTGCGCTGTCAGCAAACCCCTCTCCCTCAAACAAAGGGATCACCGGGTCGGTGACCAAGGTTTGCATCAAATAATCCCGCAAACCGGCCTTGTAGAGCCACGTTTGCTCTTCTTTGGTTTTTTCATTGACCAAGGTGACCGTGACACCCGGCATCAACACGGCCTTGGAGCGAAGCAAGTGGGTCAAATCTTGCAAAGGTAAGTGCGCACTTTCAAAATATTTGGCATCAGGCCACACCCGCACCAAAGTACCGGACTTGGGGTCTTCTTTTGCGGCGACTTTGAGCTTCAAGGGAGTCACCACATCCCCCGCTTGAAAGACCAAATGGGCCACTTTGCCTTCTCGGTGCGAGGTGACTTCCATGCGAGTGGACAAGGCATTGGTGACGCTCACCCCAACCCCGTGCAGGCCGCCAGAGAAACTGTAGGCGCCACCCGAGCCTTTGTCGAACTTGCCGCCAGCGTGCAAGCGCGTAAAAACCAACTCGATCACCGGCGCGCCCTCGTCGGGGTGCATGCCAAAGGGGATGCCACGCCCGTCATCTTGAATGCTCACCGAGGAATCGGCGTGCAAAATCACTTTGATTTTTTTGCCGTGTCCAGCCAAGGCCTCATCGGCCGAGTTGTCCAGCACCTCTTGAATGATGTGCAAGGGGTTGTCCGTACGGGTATACATCCCGGGACGCTGTTTGACCGGCTCCAGTCCTTTGAGAACACGGATGGAGCTTTCTGAATATTCTGGGTTTTGCTTGGTTGCCATGCGCTCGATTGTAGACAAGAATTGAGAAGGTCTGTATGAATTCACAGTCCAAGACCCAAAGCAAGTATTTTAAGACTTGCAATATTGCCCAGCATCCAAGACTCTTTTCACCCCATGCTAAGCGATAATGGGGTTTGAATTTCTTGAATAAAAATCACACTTTAATCGCTTTTTGGCTCTTCAATGACCACGCCCCACCCCCCCTCATTGCTGGCCCCCCATGCAACGCTCGCACCCAGTGCCTGGGTTGAGCGTTGGAGCCACTTGCTGGCCCCAGGCGCCCGGGTCTTGGATGTGGCGTGCGGCAGTGGGCGACACATGAAGTGGCTCAAACAACAAGGAATCAATGCCCTTGGGGTCGACCGAGATGAACAAGCGCTGGCTGATTTAAGGGCACTCGGCTTTGAGGTCTTGGTGGCGGATTTAGAGCAAGAGTGCTGGCCCTTTGAGCCCCACAGTGTGGATGCGGTCCTCGTCACCCACTACCTTTGGCGAGCGCTTTGGCCCGATTTGAAAGCCGTGCTCAAACCCAAAGGAATGGTCATTTATGAGACTTTCTCAATGGGACACGAGGCCCTGGGGCGACCTAAAAATCCCGATTTTTTACTCCGCTCTGGAGAGCTATTGACGGCCTTTGCCGACTTTCACATCATCGCCTTTGAAGAAGGCCTGGAGTTGGAGCCCCAACGCTTGCTGCAACGCTTGGTGGCACAAAAACCCGAGCCTGGGGCCCCTCGAGAGGCCAGCCCCTTGAGATCGTTAGAATGACACCTTGGCAAGCGACATTTCACCTTAAACGTTAAAACGAAATCACCATGGCACCTATCACTGGCAGTATCGTGGCGTTGGTCACCCCCATGAACCCCGATGGAGCGGTGGACTACCCCACTTTGCGCAAACTCATCGATTGGCACATTGAGCAAGGCACCGATTGCATAGGCGTGGTGGGCACCACGGGCGAGTCCCCCACGGTGAATGTGAACGAGCACCGCGAAATCATTCGAGTGGCGGTGGAGCAATCCAACAACCGAGTGCCGATCATGGCTGGTTGTGGAGCCAACTCAACGCGTGAGGCCATCGACTTGGCCACATTTGCTTCCCAAGTGGGCGCCCACTGTCAACTCCAAGTCGTGCCCTATTACAACAAGCCCACCCAAGAGGGCCAATACCAACACTTCAAAGCCATTGCCCAAGCGGTGGACTTGCCCATGGTGCTCTACAACGTACCGGGCCGCACGGTGGCCGACATGCACCATGACACGGTGATGCGCTTGAGTGAAATTCCTGGCATCGTGGGCATCAAAGAAGCCACGGGCAACATTGAGCGAGCACAGTGGCTCATCCGTGACAAGCCTGCGCACTTTGCGGTCTATTCGGGAGACGACCCCACTGCGGTGGCATTGATGCTGTGTGGAGGTCAAGGCAATGTGAGTGTGAGCGCCAATATTGCGCCTCGATTGATGCATGAGTTGTGTGTGGCGGCGATGAATGGACAGGTGGCAACAGCCATGGACATTCAATTCAAATTGCTGCCCATTCACAAAAACCTTTTTCTCGAAGCCAATCCGATTCCAGTCAAATGGGCCATGGCTCGCATGGGCCTTTGTGGACCCACGCTTCGCTTGCCAATGACCCCCATGGCCTCTCAATTTGAAGCCACCTTGGAAGCAGCATTGAAGGCCAGCGGCCTACTTTGAAGCGTTTTTTGACCCAAGACCCAAGACCCAGACCCTCAACCGCATTGATCAACACCACCTCCTCGCTCACTCACCCATCGCACTCGATGAGCCCTAACTCGGAACCACACCCCAACATGAATCGCTTCTCTCTGACATTGACCAACCGTGTTGTTCTCATGCTTGCCACTTTGGGGCTTCTTAGCTCTTGCAGTCTTTTGGACAGCAACAAAGTCAACTACAAAGCGCAGGTGACCAAGCGGCCCATCACGCTCGACATTCCACCCGATCTCAGCCAATTGAACCGCGAGACGCGGTACATGATCCCCGGTGACACGGTCAGTGCCAATGACATGAAACAAATCGCGCCCAGCAAAGACACCATCGCGCCCAGCCAACTCGCAGACATTCGCATCGAACACTTGGGCTCAGAGCATTGGCTGGTGATCAAACGTTCAGCCACCAGTGTGTGGCCTTTGCTCAAGCAGTTCTGGTTGGACAATGGCTACACCTTGCAAAGTGAAGACAGCCAGACGGGCTTTCTTGAAACGGGCTGGTTGGACAACAAAAAAGACCTTCCCCAAGACTTGATCAGTCGAACACTCAACAAGTACCTCTCGAGCGCAACGAGCTCAGGCATTCGTGACAAATTCATCACCCGCGTTGAATCCAAGGACAGTGAGGTTGAAGTCTCCATCGCCCACCGCTCCATCGAAGAGGTCCAATTCAACGCGCTTGTGCCTGGAACCGCTTGGCGCGCACGTGCAAGTGATCCTGAGGCAGAAAACGAATTTTTGCGCCGCTTGATGATCGCTCTGGGTGCTCCTGAGGTCCAAGCCCAAGAACTGATGGCCAAGTCCCAAGCCAACTCGGCCAAGCGAGCCACTCTCCAAAGCTCCACCACCAGCACCGTCATTGCCTATCAAGAAAGCTTTGACACCGCTTGGCGTCGTGTGGGCGTGGCACTGGACCGTTCGGGCTTCACCGTGGAAGACCGGGATCGCAAATTGGGGCTTTATTACGTGCGATTTGTCGAGAGAACTGCCGACGGCAAAGAGCCTGGATTTTTCAGCCGCCTGTGGGGCGCGAGTTCTACGCCCGAAGGCCCACAACGCTATCGTTTGAAGCTTGAAAGCGTGAGTGATCGCGCGTCAAGCATTTCGATCTTGAACGCCACCGGTGAGGCAGACCGCTCCAATGCCAGTCAAAAAATCGCCCAACTCTTGATGGATGAATTGAAGTGATGTGAGCACCAAGCGGTGTTGCGATTTAAAAATCTAGGCAGTGGTAGCGCTGGCAATGCCACTTTGGTTCAAGCGCAGTCTGGCCAGTCCACCACGCAAGTTTTGATTGACTGCGGTTTGTCCATGGCGCAATTGAGCGCAAGGTTAGAGCTCATCGATTTGGAGCTCAGTGACTTGGACGCCCTTTTCATCACTCACGAGCATTCAGACCATGTCGGCCATGCACGGCAGTTTGGCCTGAGAACGGGCAAACCCATTTGGTGCAGCCAAGGCACACAACTGGCCAGTCAAACGATTGACTGGGGCTTGAAGAGCGATCAGTTGTGTTGCGCCAGAGACGGTGAAACCATTGAAGTGGGCGAATTGCAACTCACCCCCTTCACAGTTCCCCACGACGCGCGCGAGCCACTGCAAGTGTGCATGAGCGACGGCAATGTGAAGCTGGGATTGGTGACCGACTTGGGACACGCAAGCGCCCATGTGCTCCAAAGTCTGCGGCAATGCCAAGCGCTGATTTTGGAAGCCAACCACGATCAAGACATGCTCAGGCTCTCCAAATACCCCTCGTTTTTAAAGTCCCGAATCTCTGGCCCCTTGGGACATTTATCAAACCAAGCCTCAGCACATTTGCTGCAAAGCGTGATGCACGACCAACTCAAAACCGTGGTGGCGGCGCATTTGAGTGAAAAAAACAATACCCCAGAATTGGTGGGTCTGGCCTTTGGTGCTGTCTTGAACTGCCCTGCCCACGAAGTGATCATCGCCCACCAAGAGCATGGCACCGATTGGTGGGTGGTGTCATAGCGAGCAATGCTTGACGCGAATGACCCCAGCTTGATCTCACCAAAAAATCCCAAAAAAAAGCCACCCGAAGGTGGCCTGATTCGTCAAGAAGTGATTACTTCTTTTCTTCTGCAGCAGGTGCAGCAGCAGCAGGAGCGGCGGCATCAGCAGCAGGTGCAGCAGCAGGAGCGGCAGCGTCGGCAGCAGGTGCAGCGGCAGGAGCGGGTGCAGCTTCAGGAGCTGGGGCTTCTTTTTTACCACATGCGACCAAGGCAGCAGCTAAAAGAGTTGCCAAAAGAAGTGTCTTTGTCATGTCAGTTGTCCTTTGAGGGTGAGGTAGGGTTAACTATTTTCGGAAATTGCCACAAATTAGGCTGTGACTGAGCTGTTGGTTTTTTTATCAAGCTCCTTCAACTCAACTGCAGATTATAGGGTAAATCAGTAACGTTCACAATGAAGGCACCACATTTGACAAATGACACGCATGGCTCAAGCACGATGGGTGTGTCTCTTGGGTCCGAGTCCTTGTCAACTTGATGGACAGTTGACAAGAATGACTCACCAACATGCGCCCTTGCGGTTTGCCGCTCAGTCCTCCAAGTGCAACCAGCCTGATTGCATCCATTGGGCGAGAAGACCGAGCAAGGCGTCCAAACGACTGGCCAAACGACTGTCAAGCAGCGACGACGCCAAATGCTTTTGCTCACTCTGCAGCGCGCGAGAATGCCGCTTCATCAGTGGCGCCAAGGCCTTGTGCGACAAGGTCCGATCGTTGGCCAAGGCTCGTAAAATCTTGGCTTCTGCGCCGCTCACACCAACACTTTCAGCATTGATAAAGATAAATTTCGCATCAAACAGCATCAGTGTTTGACGATCGAGTCTGATCTCCTCGGGACCCTCACTCTCAGCCCAACGCTTCAAGCGACTCAAGCACTGCGCCTCATCCAATTCAAGGTCCCCTTCGAACCAAACATGGGGCTTGGGCTCGGTCAAGCTCTCACCCAAGGCGCGTTGAAAGTGTTGTTCATTGAGGGCCAAACGCTGGTAACTTTCATAGGCAAAGTTTTGTAAAGCAAGCGGAATCTCGCCAGGATTTTGGGTGGCACCTTGGCCTTGATCGGTATAAAACTGATTCCTTTGCCGGGATGATTTGATGGAATGGGCTTGACGAGTTGGGCTGGATCGATCGTCATCCCCACCGTCATCGGCCATCCACGCCATCACTCCTTGCGCCAACGCTGGCCCCTGGGGGGCATTGAATCCGATGGAGTAGGTCATGCACTCGCCCATGGCAACGCCCTCATGGGCGTAACTTGGAGGCAGGTAAAGCATGTCGCCGGGCTGCAGCACCCACTCCTGATCGTGCTTGAATCGGGACAAAATTTTGAGCTCAGCACCTCGCACGAATTGATCGTCCACGCCATGGGCAATGCGCCATCGACGCTCACCCTGGGCTTGCAATAAAAACACATCGTAACTATCAAAATGGGGTCCCACACCGCCTCGATCGCTGGCATAAGAGATCATCAAATCATCGAGCCTCACCCTTGGAATGAAGCGAAACTTCTCCAAGATGTCATGGGCCCTTGCATCAAACAAGTTCACACCTTGGACCAACAAGGTCCACGCCTTTTGCGTGAGTGCGGGCAGACTTCGACGCTGAAAGGGCCCGCGCTTCAAGGTCCAACTGCGGGCGAGATTTTTGGCCCCCGCTTGCACCACCAACCGCGACTCCACGTCCTCCCGTTGGGCCAATGCAAAGAGCTCTGAGCGTGAGATGGGCGCCTCAAAGCCTGGCAATGCGCCTCGGATGAGCAAGGGTTTTTTTTGCCAGTAGTGGCGCATGAAGTGGTCGGGTGTGAGTCCACCCAACAAGGTGGAGGGTTGGTCAATGCGGGTCATGGAGGTGGGTCAAAAAATGATTAAAAATGGTCAACAACATGGGTGGGCTTGCGTGAAATGCGACAATCGCTCACCATGAACATCACTATACCTTGCGTGGTCGAACTGACCTGGACGCTCAAAGACACTTTAGGAACCCTCCTGGACGAGCTTCATGAAGGCGTTGAATTTTTTGTGGGGGGGCATGATTTGCTGGCCAAAATCGAAGAAGCCTTGATCGGTCTTGCCCCTGGCGCCACCTTGGATTTGCACTTGGAGCCCGAGGATGCCTTTGGCGACTATGATGAAAATTTGGTCTTTCTAGAGTCCCGAGACCTGTTCCCCGCAGAAATCGAAGAAGGCCAATGCTTGGAGGGCAGTGCCTTGCCCAAAAACGGTTTGGCACAAGCCCCTGAAGGCCATCTCTACACCGTCACAGAAATCTATCCAGAGCATGTGGTGCTCGATGGCAATCACCCGCTGTCAGGCATGGCCTTGCGATTGCAGCTCACCATTCATGGTGTGCGCAAGGCGAGCGAGTCAGAACGCAAAGCAGCCAGCATGGGGGTGGGATTTTTTTACTCCCCCGAACTCGCACCCCCTCAGGCCCAGAGGCATGCCCACAGCACAGAAAGCGCCCATGAACCCTTAGAGAGCGAGCCCATCGATTTGGCACAGATCAATCCAGCGCTGGCGGGCTTGGATGCCATCTTCGACTTCGAAGAGGATGAGGTGGACAGCGATGGTATTGAACCCAGTGACAACGCCTCTGAGCCCACTCACAAGACCCATGGCAAACGTTTGCACTGAGCGCATCTGAACGCGACTTTGCTCTTCAGGTCTTCCCCGGGCCTTTTACCCCTAAGGCTCAAGCTTTTCCGGTGGAGCCGTAACCGCCCTCGCCCCTGAGGCTTGCGCCAGAAAATTCTCCCACCACCTCAAAGCTCGCTTGCACCACCGGCACGATCACCAATTGAGCCAGTCTCTCCATGGGATTCAACACATAGGGAACCCCCGAGCGGTTCCAAGCACTGACCATGAGCGCGCCTTGGTAGTCGCTGTCGATGAGCCCCACCAAGTTGCCCAAAACGATGCCGTGTTTGTGACCCAGGCCCGAGCGCGGCAATATCATCGCCGCAAAACTTGGATCGGCCACATGCACCGCTATTCCCGTGGAGACCAGTTGCCACTCGTTGGGCCCCAGAGTGATGGGCGCATCCATGCAAGCGCGCAAGTCCAAACCCGCACTCCCAGGTGTGGCGTATTGGGGCAAATGGTCTTTCATTCGCTCATCCAAAATTTTGAGTTCTATTTTCATATCATCGTCCGAAAAAAATCCGTGCACTATGCCGTTCGAAAAAAAGCGGGCAAGCTCTTGGCAATGTGATCGATCAAAGACTGGGCCAATTCCTCTTTGCTCGCTCTGGGCAAATGGTGGGTGCCCGCCTCGTCGACCAACAGCAACTCGTTGTCATCCAAACCGAATGTGGCTGGCCCCAAATTGCCCACCATCAAAGGCACGCCTTTGGAGAGGCGTTTTTCTTGGGCATGCTGGGCCACATCTTGGGTTTCTGCCGCAAAACCCACGCAATACAGCGCTCTGGCTTGGGCACGAGGCCCACCAGCAACGCTGGCCAAGATATCAGGGTTTTGAATGAATTCGAACTCGGGTGTGGGAGAAGCCTTGGTTTTTTTAATTTTGTGCGTAGCCGCTTGCTTGACACGCCAATCGGCCACGGCTGCCGTTGCGATGAACACATCGCTTTGCTGAGCAAACGACGCGACCGCCGCATGCATCTCCATTGCCGACTCCACCATGATGCGCTTGACCCCTCGTGGACACGCCAAGGCCACTGGGCCGCTCACCAAGGTGACGTCTGCACCCGAGAGCCATGCGGCGCTGGCCAAGGCGTATCCCATCTTGCCACTGGAGCGATTGGTGATCCCTCTGACTGGGTCCAAGGCCTCAAACGTGGGGCCCGCACTCACGAGGATGCGTTGGCCCAACAGCGTTTTGGGTGTGAGCACTCGCGCGACCTCTTGAACGATCTCCCAGGGCTCGAGCATGCGACCGTCTCCACTCTCGCCACACGCTTGCTCACCCACCCCCACACCGAGGACCCCAGCCCCGTCCCCATGCAACTGCGCGACATTGCGCTGGGTGGCCGGGTGCTGCCACATCTCGCGATTCATCGCGGGCGCCAACACCAAGGGGCAAGACTCCAGGGGTCGGGCCAAACACAACAGACTGAGCAAGTCATCGGCTTGGCCGTGTAGCAGTTTGGCCATGAAATCTGCACTCGCGGGTGCAACCAAAACCAAGTCGGCTTGGCGGGTCAAGTTGATGTGCGCCATGTTGTTGGGCGCTCTGGCATCCCACTGCGATGCAAACACCGTTTGGTTGGACAAGGCCTGCATGGTGACGGGTGTGATGAACTGGGTGGCGGCCTCGGTCATGACGACTTGAACCTGGGCGCCCGCTTTGATGAGCAAACGGCACAGTTCAGCCGCCTTGTAGCACGCAATGCCTCCACTCAAACCCAAAACAATTTTTTTACCCAGAATCGACTTCATGCCCGCTCCAACCCCATGCCTTCACTTCAAACAAGCCCTATAATCTCACTTTACCACCTCCTTGGACACTCGTCCCCGATTGGCATGACTAAATTTGTCTTCGTCACTGGCGGTGTGGTGTCCTCCCTGGGTAAGGGAATCGCCTCAGCCTCCCTTGCCGCGATCCTTGAGTCTCGCGGCTTGAAAGTCACCCTCATCAAACTGGACCCCTACATCAATGTAGACCCTGGGACCATGTCTCCTTTCCAGCACGGTGAGGTGTTTGTCACCGAAGATGGCGCTGAAACCGATTTGGATTTGGGTCACTACGAGCGTTTCATCACGACTCGCATGAGACGAGCCAACAACTTCACGACGGGTCAAATTTATCAAAGCGTTCTTGAAAAAGAACGCCGTGGGGTCTACTTGGGCAAAACCGTCCAAGTGATTCCTCACATCACCAACGAAATCCAAGACTTCATCAAGCGTGGCGCTGGGATGGACACGGAGCGAGCGGTCGATGTCGCGATCGTGGAGATCGGTGGCACCGTGGGTGACATCGAGTCCTTGCCGTTTTTAGAAGCGGTGCGTCAAATGAGCCTCAAAATGGGTCCCCAAAACGCTGCCTTTGTGCACCTGAGCTACGTGCCCTGGATTGCTGCCGCAGGGGAGCTCAAAACCAAGCCCACGCAACACACCGCGCAAAAACTCAGAGAAATCGGAATCCAAGCCGATGCGCTCATCTGCCGCGCCGACCGCCCCATTCCAGAGGAAGAACGCAGCAAGATATCACTCTTTTCCAATGTGGCCGAGTCGGGAGTGATCTCGATGTGGGACGTCAATGTGATCTACAAAGTCCCCAGGATGCTGCACGAGCAAGGCCTGGATGACCTCATTTGTCGGAAATTGGACCTGCACACACCGCCAGCCGACCTCTCGCGCTGGGACCGATTGGTGAGTGAAGTTGAAGACCCCAAAAACGAAATCACCATTGCAATGGTGGGCAAGTACGTGGACCTCTCCGACAGCTACAAGTCCTTGAATGAAGCACTCCGGCATGCGGGCATGAAAAACCGCTCACGCGTCAAAATCCAGTACATCGATTCCGAGACGTTGACGCATGACAATATCAATCAGTTGTCCCACGTGGATGCGATCTTGGTGCCTGGCGGATTTGGCAAGCGTGGCATTGAGGGCAAAATCGCGGCCGCACAATTTGCCCGAGTCCACCACGTGCCCTACCTGGGCATTTGCCTTGGGATGCAAGTCGCGACCATTGAATTTGCTCGCCATGTGGCCCATTTGGACAACGCCAACAGCACTGAATTCGAACCCAACAGCCCCCACCCCGTGATTGCCTTGATCAATGAGTGGAAGGATGCCGATGGCAGCATCAAAAAGCGCGACGCCAACTCGGATTTGGGCGGCACCATGCGCTTGGGCGCACAATCGTCCGATGTCAGCCCCAACACCTTGGCCTATCAGATTTATGGCAGTGTGGTCACCGAACGCCACCGTCACCGCTTTGAAGCCAATGTGAACTATTTGGAGCAATTGCAAAAAGCCGGTTTGGTGATTTCTGCCATCACCCAAAGTGAGCACCTCACCGAAATCATTGAGTTGCCCCAAAGCGTGCACCCTTGGTTCATGGGGGTGCAGTTTCACCCCGAGTTCAAATCCACGCCATGGGATGGTCACCCGCTCTTTAACCACTTCATCGCCAGCGCCTTGGCATTGAAAGCGGGCAAAGCGCTCCCCACCCCAAACACCGTCTCCACTTGAGACACCCGTAGCCTTCAACACAGCGAGATGAGCGGCCCCAAGCCCAACACCCAGCCCCGTTTGCCCATGAATCTGGATGCCTTATGAAACTTTGTGGTTTTGAAGTCGGTTTAGACCAACCCTTTTTTTTGATCGCTGGCCCCTGTGTGGTGGAGTCCGAGCAGTTGCAAATGGACACCGCTGGGACACTCAAAACCTTGTGCGCAGAGCTAGGGGTTCACTTCATCTTCAAGTCGAGCTACGACAAAGCCAACCGTACGTCTGAGAGCGGTTTTCGCGGGCCTGGCATGGACAAAGGCCTGGAGATCTTGGCCAAGGTCAAACGCGAGCTCAACTTGCCCATCTTGACCGATGTGCACCGAGAAGAAGACATCGCCCGCGTCGCTCAAGTGGTGGATGTGCTGCAAACCCCTGCCTTTTTATGCCGGCAAACCGATTTCATCCACGCCGTGGCCTGCTCGGGCTTGCCCGTCAACATCAAAAAGGGCCAATTTCTCTCGCCCCATGAGATGAAAAACGTGATCGACAAGGCCCGCTTTGCCGCGCAAAGGGCGGGCTTGGACCCCAATGTGTTCATGGCCTGTGAGCGTGGGGCGAGTTTTGGATACAACAACTTGGTGAGCGACATGCGCTCCTTGGCCATCATGCGAGAGTGCCAAGTGCCGATTGTTTTTGATGCCACCCATTCGGTGCAATTGCCTGGTGGTCAGGGCCAAAGCTCGGGCGGCATGCGCGAGATGGTGCCGGTCTTGGCGCGCGCGGCCGTGGCGGTGGGCGTCAGTGGTCTCTTCATGGAAACACACCCCAACCCCAAGCAGGCTTTGAGTGACGGGCCCAATGCGGTGCCACTCAAGCACATGCGCGCACTGCTCGAGAGCTTGATGGCCCTTGACCAAGTGACCAAACGCCAGCCCTTTTTAGAAGACCATTTTGAGGCATGAGAGCAGTTTCCCAGTTTTTTTCTTGTTCATTAACTTTGTGAAAGTTTTTCATTCATGAGCGCTATTGTCGACATCGTTGGCCGTGAAATTTTAGACAGCCGAGGCAACCCCACCGTGGAGTGTGATGTGCTCCTTGAAAGCGGCACCATGGGACGCGCTGCCGTGCCTTCAGGGGCTTCCACCGGTTCACGCGAAGCCATTGAGCTCAGAGATGGGGACCCCAGTCGCTATCTTGGAAAGGGTGTTCTCAAAGCGGTGGAGCACATCAACACTGAAATTTGTGAAGCCGTGCTGGGCTTGGACGCCAGTGAACAAGCGTTTTTGGACAAAACCTTGATTGACCTCGATGGCACCGAGAACAAATCCAAACTCGGCGCCAATGCCACGTTGGCGGTCTCCATGGCCGTGGCCAAAGCAGCAGCCGAAGAAGCCGGCCTCCCGCTCTACCGCTATTTTGGCGGGATGGGCAAGATGCAAATGCCCGTTCCCATGATGAATGTGATCAATGGGGGGGCGCACGCCAACAACAACTTGGACTTGCAAGAATTCATGATCATCCCGGTGGGTGCCACGAGTTTCAGAGAAGCGCTGCGCTACGGTGCCGAGGTCTTCCATGCGTTGAAGGCCATCTTGCATAAGCAAGGCATGAGCACGGCCGTTGGTGACGAAGGCGGCTTTGCCCCTAGCGTTAAAAATCATGAGGCCGCCATTCAGTTGGTGCTTGACGCCATCGACGCAGCAGGCTTCACCGCAGGGTCCCAAATTGTGCTCGGCTTGGACTGTGCGTCCAGTGAGTTTTTCAAAGACGGGCGTTATGAGCTCTCGGGCGAGGGTTTGAGCCTTGAGGCACCCGCTTGGAGCGACATGCTCGCCTCTTGGTGCGACAAGTACCCCATCATCAGCATTGAAGACGGCATGGCCGAAGGCGACTGGGCTGGCTGGAAAACACTCTCGGAGCGCTTGAAGTCCAAGGTGCAATTGGTGGGAGATGACCTCTTTGTCACCAACACCAAAATTCTCAAACAAGGCATTGACCAAGGCATTGCCAACTCCATTTTGATCAAAATCAATCAAATCGGCACCTTGAGTGAGACCTTCGAGGCCATCGAAATGGCCAAGCGCGCGGGCTATACCAATGTCATCTCACACCGCTCCGGCGAAACCGAGGACACCACCATTGCTGATATAGCGGTGGGCACCAACGCGGGTCAAATCAAAACCGGCTCCTTGAGTCGCAGCGACCGCATTGCCAAGTACAACCAACTCCTGCGCATTGAAGAGGATTTGGGCGATGTGGCCTCTTATCCTGGTCGCCAAGCGTTTTACAACTTGCGTCAAGTCTAAAGCGAGTTTAATATGCGCACTGTCATGCTCTCAGGCCCGTCTTGGAC
>Ga0209829_10002328_pt1 | contig 14473 bp, 10 predicted proteins | sample C_140205_EF_Meta_FD_187311 | JGI IMG/M metagenome (GOLD analysis project Ga0209829, IMG submission 187311) | Freshwater microbial communities from Lake Croche, Canada to study carbon cycling - C_140205_EF_MetaG (SPAdes) (version 2) | ecosystem: Environmental > Aquatic > Freshwater > Lake...
CCACACCCGGCCTCACCACACCCGGCCTCACCACACCCGGCCTCACCACACCCGGCCTCACCACACCCGGCCTCACCACACCCGGTGCAGCCGCAGTTCCTTCATTGACCGATCCCGGGCTCACCACACCCGGCCTCACCACACCACAGATCGGCGCCAATCCGGCGCTCACCCTTCCGCCAACCGGCATTATCGGACTGCCCACCGAGCAGCCGATCAGTGCTCCACTTGGCCCGGTGGCCGGTACGTATCCGATTCTGGGCGACCCATCGCTGGGCTTTCCGGCGGCTCCGGCCGCCAGTACCGGCATCATCGGCGATTTGAGCAGCGCTGCCAATCAGCTGGGAGTCGGCCAGGCGATCGATCTGTTGAAGGGCGTCGTCATGCCGGGTATCACCCAGGCCATGCAGGGCGCTGCCGCATCAGCCGCCTCGGCTGCCTCGGCCGCGCCGGTCGCGGCTGCTCCCGCCGTTGAGGCTGCGGGCGACATCGCATCGGTGGGCTGAGCGGCGTAATACCTGTGAGAAACGGCACCGCAGGGTGGGTCCGGCCGGCAGGCCAGCCCGGTAAGACCCCTGCGGTGCCGTTGCAAATCCCAATAGTCACATAGTCATCATTAGTCCGTGTCGAAACGTCCGTAACAGCTGACTCATACGTAACATCGCGGTGTGACGTTCCGTCGTCCAGTGCCGACGATTTTCTTCACCGCCATCGCGGCAACCGTGGTGGCGGTTCCATTGGCGATCAACGGAATCCCCGCAATGGGCGGGCAGCACGAACCCAGTGCCGATGACACCGTCCTCACACAACAACCGTTGACCGGGGTGGGCGGCGGGGAGACGGTCCGCGAGATCAGTCAGCCGACCCCGTTCTCCATGGTCGCGCTGACCGGAAACGACCTCACAGCAACCTCCGCGCGGTTGCGAGCCAGGAAGAGCGACGGCACGTGGGGGCCGTGGTACGACACCCACAACCTCGAATCCAACTCAGACGACACCGTCGACGGCGGTCCGCGCGGTACCGACCCCGTCTTCGTGGGTTCCACCACGGCGGTGCAAATCGCACTCACCCGACCGCAGGACGCCCCCATGACCGTCGCCGCGCCGGACACCGCCGTTGATGCCGGCCGGGAACTCGGATATGTACCGGCGAACGCCGAACAGCCGATCGCACAGAACATTTCGGCTGTCCTGATCACCCCACCGGAATCGCCGGTGGACACCCAGTGGACACCCCCGACCGCCACGCTCGGCCCGGGGCAGCCACCCAACATCATCAGTCGCGCTCAATGGGGTGCAGGCACCAGCATGCGGTGTGGAGGACCGTCGTACGGCAACGGAATTCGCGCGGCCGTCGTGCATCACACCGCCACCGGAAATGACTACTCGCCAGAGGATTCGGCAGCCATCGTCCGATCGATTTACGCGTACCACACCATGACGCTTGGGTGGTGTGACATCGCCTACAACGCTCTTGTGGACAAGTACGGCCAGGTATTCGAGGGCAGAGGCGGCGGCATCACCAAAGACGTACTCGGCTCTCACACCGGTGGTTTCAACCGCGACGTATGGGGCGTGTCGATGATCGGCGATTTCGAGGACGAACCCCCACCCGAAATCACCATCAAGACCGTGGGCCGACTACTCGGCTGGCGAATGAGCCTCGACCGGGTCAACCCACTAAGCACCGTTCAACTAAAGTCTGCGGGCGGTCAGTACACCGTCGTCCCGGGCGGGAGTTCGGTGACATTGCCCGAGATCTTCGCGCACCGGGATGTGGGTAACACCGAGTGCCCCGGTAACGCCGGTTACGCCGCACTGGGCCAAATTCGCGCTATCGCGGCCGGCTTCACCGGCCCCCCAGACGTCATCGAATCCCTCCGCGGCGGGGCAATACTCGCCCGATGGGAGGCCGACGGCGGTCCGCTGAGCCCTTTGCGCCTGCCAACGTCACCAGAGGCCGCAGGCAGCAAAGGCACCCGCTATTCCACCTTCGAGCGGGGTGCCATGTACTGGTCACCCACGACCGGCGCTCAACCACTCACCGGTGCCATCTATGAGGCCTGGGCCGCGCTGGGCTACGAACTCGGCGCCCTGGGCCTACCGACCAGTGCCGAGATTTCCGAGCCCGAGTGGATCGTGCAGAACTTCCAGCACGGCACCCTGAATTTCGATCGGCAGACGCACAACGTCCTTCGGGTGATTGACGGCGTCACACTGTTGATGCCCCCAACACCCCTCGACGGACCACCGGCACAGTTGGAGCGGTTCAGCCGAATCCCATTGTCACGCTGAGATATCCCGCCTTTTACTCCGGAGTCCCGACCAGGACACCCTCCATGACACCGTCGTTGGCGACCAGAAGTCCACGACCAGGTGCCAGTTGTGCGGCGCTTGTTCTTCCAAACACCTTTACGTTCTGTGGATCGTTGTCCATGAACAATGTCGGAGCGCGCGAGCCGGTGAGCTTCTGGATGAACGGGTTCATTGCCGAAACGCCGGCCCAGTTTCCCGGGAGTCGGGTGACGAAGACATGAAGTCCGGTCTCCCGGCCACGTTCAATCAGATTCCACAACGGTGCCGTCGCAGCCTGCTTGCCGACGACTCCATTGGCACGCAGTTCATGTTCGTCGTCAATCAGTACGAAGTGGTGCGGACCGGTCCAGGTCGGCCGAGTCAGCAACTCCCGCTGCGTCAAACCCGAAGGCGGCAAACGATCGCGCATGATCTCAGCCACCTCGGCCAACGTCGAATCGATGCCGTCGGGCGTGTACGCGTAGGCACGTATGTGTGGCCCTCCAAGCCTGCCGATCAACGTCGTCTTTGGATCGATGATCGTGATCTGTGCCTGTTCGGGGGACCGTCGCGCGGCAATCGCCTGGCCCAGCGCGGCCAACGTGGTCGTCTTGCCGCAGCCCTGGCGGCCGACCACGAGAAGATTCGGCAGCCGTCCGGTATCCAGCGCCACCGGTTGCAGCGCGCTTTCACCAATGGCGAACGGGAGGTCCAGCGGATCGTCCCGCCTGGCGCCTGCGCGGTGTCCAATCAGGATGTCGCGCAATGCGATTTTCGCCGGGAGCCGCACCAGAGTTTCGACCTTGCCGACCCCGGTCCGTTGGGCGATGACCGCACCTACCTCACGGGTGGCAACTCGTGAACCGTCGGCCCCGAGCACCTCGGGAAGTCCGATCAATAGCTCATGACCGGATCGCGTGACACCAAACCCTGGCTGATCAGGAGTCTGCCGCGCCGCACGCCGGTGCTCCATACCGGTGCCCATCTGGGTCTCATCCGGATTGCTCAGGCGCAGCTGGATGCGGGAGTTGGCCACATTGAGCAGCGCCTGTTTCTGGCCCACGAACCAACCACTGGCGCTGGTAATCACATGGACGCCGTAGGACAGGCCCTGCCGAGCTATCGCAATCGCACGATCCCCCAAGCCGTTGTCCTTGTCGTAGAGGTCGCCGAAGTTATCGATTACCAGAAATACGTCGCCAAATTTGTCCTGGGTGTCAGTGGCACCTTCGCCGAATCCGAAACGCCGTACACGAAATTCGGTGATGTCCATCCGATGCCGCTTAAAAGATTCCTCCCGCGCACGGATCAGCCCTTCGATAGTGGCAATCGTCCGCGAAACCCCTTCACCATCGGCGAGGCTGACCACCCCGGCGACATGCGGGAACTCGGCCACCGGATCCAGCGCAGCACCCATGCAGTAGAACGTCACCCTGGTCGGGGTGTACATCAACGCGGCCGTCGTGATGAGCGTCATCAGGGTGGTCGATTTCCCACGCTGAGCTGTCGCCACCACCATGACGTTGTCCATCTCGACGTCAATCACATGCACCCGCTGGGCGTGGTCTTCCGGGACGTCCTCGATTCCTACCGGGAATACCAATCCGGTGTTCTGCCCGTAATCGGTCCACCACGGCTTTCCGCGCCATCGCTGCACCAGGCTGTCAGCGGTTTCACTGGCCTCCAACGGCGGAAGCCAGATCTGGTGCGGCGGCCGCGCAGGATGTGTCCGAAGCGATTCCCCCAACACGTCGAGAAGCTTCTTCTTCCTGAATCCATCACCGTGATAAAGGAATTCGTCAGGCTCCTGCAGATCAGCGGCAGCGGTCAGGGAACTGCTGTCCTTCGCGCTCGGCGGTTGATACTCCCAGGTGAGCGGACGCGGTTTGGTGAAGCTGACGGCGACATCTCCGTGATCGTCAGCAGACGTCCGAGGGACCACGAACGGCGCCGATACGTAGAAGCAGCGGAACGGCTCAAGGTCGCGCGGGCCGACCTTCAGCAGCGCATGACCATTTTCCTTCGACGGCAGGTGGAGTGCGGCATCGCTGCCGATAACATCGCGGGAGTCTTCGGCGGTCTCGGCCCGAAGGGCCACCCGGAAGGCAATATTACTCTTCGCCTTACTCAGCGACGACAAATCCAGGCGCTGGCCGCCGAGAGTGAAGAACACATTGCAGCCGCGTCCCTCCTGTCCGATATGGATCACCAGATCGATCCACTCGGGATGGTGGTGAAACAACTCCAGGTACTCGTCGATGATGACAAGCAGGATGGGAACCGGTTCAAGGTCTCGGCCGGCAAGGCGCATTTCCTCATACTCGTTCGCGTCCCGAGCGCCGGCATCCTTGAAAAGCCGGTAGCGTCGGGCGATTTCGCCATCTATTGCCTTACGCATACGCTCAGCGAGATGCCGGTCGTCTTTCCCTAAATTCGACAGTGAGCCGGCGACGTGCGGCAGACCGGCAAGGTCCTGTGCCGCTGACTCGAACTTCATATCGACGAATATCACGATGAAAGTCTCCGGCGAGTGGGTCAGCGCGATCCCACTGCACAGCGCCAGGAAGTACTCCGACTTGCCGGCACCTGACGTGCCGATCACCACGGAGTGGAATCCGTAGCCCGCGAAATCCTTAGCGCGCAGGATCACATACTGCAGATCGCCACCTGCCTTGACTCCGACGGGCACCATAGCCCACCGCGGATCTCCTCGACCTCTGCTGTGAGCCCACAGCCGATCCAGATCGAGCTTGCGGGGATCGCCGATGCCGAGAGCGCGCAGGAATTCGCCACCGTGGCTGTCGACTCCGGAGAGTTCGCCCGCATTAGCCGGGGACCACCGGGCCAGCGCCCTGGCGTACCGGCCGGCCGTGCTCTCCGCGAGCATGTCGGCGACGGCGTAGAAGGCGCCGCGATGATGCAATCGGCCTTCGCGAAGTTCGAAGCACTGTTCGTCGTGGGAGAAGCCGACACCGACGCCCGGCCGGGTCGCCAGGCGCAGCACCGTGATCCCCGCCATTCCTTTTTGGCCAGTCACCGATTCCCAGTGCTCCGGTGTTCCGGCGCTATCGTCGACGATGATCCAGTGCGGACCAAGTGCGGGGGCGACTACGGACTGACCCGAGGGCGACGGGATAGATCCCGACGGGGGTGTCCACGGTCCTCTGCCCTTGCGGTGCAACTCCGCGTCCAGGGCATCCTCAAGTTCCGTCGGCGAGGTGAACACCAGCCGCCGCATACCGCAGGCGTCGAACATTTCGTCGTGATGGTTGTGCGGAAGCCAGACCAGCCACGACCATTGATCGGGGTTGCGGGTGACAACCATCAGCTTGATATCGCCCGGACTGTGATAGACCGCAAGTGCGGACAGCACGGATCGCATCAACGCGTGCAACTCCCTGAGGCTGTCGGCGACAAAACTGAAACCGGGTTGGGAAATCAGACTCAAGACTTTGCCGACGTCGCGAATCTTGCTCTGCTCCACGATGAAGTCCCGAAGTGCGCGACCGGTGACTGGTTCCAATTCCTCCCCGACTGGAACCTCCGGCCATTGCAGTGAAACAGCGGAATCCGCCGTTGACTGCAAGCCGATGCCCAGCCTGACATCCAGGAAGTCCGGATCGCCTGCCCGACGCTCCCACATCCGCGGCCCACCGATCACCGTGTCGTAGGTCTGCGGGTCCCCGTGCACGAACTGTTGACTGCGGCGCTGCTGCTGTGTGATTCGCTGGATTTCGTCACGATCCTCATCGAGGGAACGGAGATACATTCGCCGCTGCTTCTCCTGTTCACCCCAGCTGACCCGACGCCCACGGCCAAAGCGACCGCTGAACGTCAACGCCCCGAAGCCCACGAGACCGATCAGAGGGAAGAAGCCGGACTGCAACGATCGGGTGCCCGAGGTGTACATGACCACCAACGTTCCGATGATGCCCACCAGCAGAGCCGGCGCAGCAATCATGAGCAGAATGTTGCGCGGTTCCCGCTCAGGTAATGCCAACGGCGCCGCAATCGCTATCCGTACCGGCGGCACCACGGGTGCCGATGTGCGGGCACCCCGGACGAAACCCCTCTTCGACATCGTTATCCTCCCGCTCTGGTGTCTCCGGACGCCGGCACCACGGCCATCGCACCGCCCGGATCGATGGCGTCGCGGGCCAGCAGTGCGCCCGAACGACTGATTGGTGGCCCGGCGGCGAAGGTGCGGAGGATGGGCCAGGGAGCCTGCACCGCACTGCGTGGATCGATTCCCAAGGGCTGCAACGTGTTCTGATCCGACTCAAGGCCGTAGCGGACACCTTGGGGTGAGATCCAGAACAGACTCTCGCGTGTATCGGCGGTGATGGCGGCACTGGTTGAGACCGCGAAGTTCGCCGCACCCGGCAGAACCAGCGTCTGCTGTGCTTCGACGGAGTAGGGGCCTCGACTGTCGCGGACTAACTGCACGATGTGGGTGTCGAAGGCCTGCGGAGTGGGCAGCCCCCTGCCGCTGAAGACTTCGATGGTCGCCTGCCTGTCGGTGGACAACTTCTTCCAGCCAACGCAGCTGACCGGGTTGGCGGCGGTGTCGACGAACGTCAGCTTTCCGGTGGGATAGAAGCCCACGTTGAGCACTTCGACCTCGGGGATGTCGACCAGTTTGTCCGGTGAGATCAGTTGAGGTTCCGCTAATCCCTGACTGTCGGCGGTGCGCAGGAGGTCCGCCACGAAAGCGGTGATCTGCTGCACTCCATTGGGGAGCAGAACGTAGAACCCAGTGACCGATCCCTCGGCGTCTTTCGCCCGGAGCACACGTCCCACGACCGATCCGGGCAGCCACCGCGACACCGTTCCGGCTTCCGGAATTGCGGGCACGACGAGTGGTTCCGTTGCGGGCATCGCATCGAAGAGCGCATTGGACATCTCGATCGGCGCGGTCCCGGCCGGATCCAGTCCCAGGTTGAACGTGATCGCTCGGTCGGTTGGGTCGATCAGCGTCCGTTGGCCGTTCCAGACCAGATAGGTGGACCGGCTGTGTGTGGCGAGAATTGCGACGTCCTGTCCCATCGGTTCCGCCCGACCACCACGGGTCAACTCTCCGGCAATCGCTGTCACGGTCATCCCGTCTGCGCGGCCGCGCGCGGGCGCGGGCGCGGTGTCACAGATAGCCCATGCCGACAGCGGATTACGCGAAATCGCCATATCGTCGGGGATACCGGGGATGCCGATCATGGGGCCGGTCGGGTATTTTCCAATCTCGGCGGACGTGACCCACGTCGGTGATGTGGCGTTGCCGGTCGCCAGTCGCGCCGATGTCAGATTCAGTGCCGGATGCAGACGACCGTCGATCTTCGCGTACAACGCGCCGGAGCCCCGATTCCCGACAATCGGGGACTGTCCCACCAAGCCTGCCGGCTTGACGAGATGCAACAGAGCCATCCAGCCACAGCCAAGCACCACGAACACGACTGACAATGCGAGAGCGGCCTGTTGTTTGCGATCGTCATGCTTCATCCGAACCGAGAATCGGGTGATGGCCGAACGCAGTCGGCGGTTGTAGAACAAATGACCAGAGTTCTGGTCCCGGTTGGACAGATTCAGCGGCATATCGTGCCCCGGATCCGCGGGGGCAGCGCTGAAGTCCTCAGGATCCGCGGGGGCGGCGCTGAAGTCCCCCGCACTTGTCGCCACCTCACTGCAGTCCCCCGCCGTAGCGAAGTCGATAGTCCTCCTGGACCTCGTCACGGAGGGCGGCGAACGCGACGTTCATCCGCTCGGCCAGCTCGCCATGGCTGTAATCGGCGACGACATTTGCCGCGAGAGTGAGTTCAATCAGTTTGCCATCGGAGTTGGCAACCGCATGAATGTCGCCCATGTCGACGGTATAGGTGGTCGACTCCGCTTTTACGAGCAGCGCTTCCCAGCGGTCGGCAGCCTCGTTGAGTTCCCGCAGGACCGACTCGACAAGGCTCCTGTCGCTAATCCCGTGACCCTCTACAGACCCCTCCATCGGCAAATTATGGGGTCACTCCCTAGCGTGGTCAATTCACTTTTCGGCTCATTTTTTTCAGACTGCATTCATGCGTCTCAGCAATCTCACTAATACCATTCGCACCAGCGTGGGATAGCTGCCTCAACCGGGCCCGCACCCACGGCGACCATACGGTGATGGGGCACCGCAATGCTCCCCGGCCGATGCCCCGTGGAGCACTTCCACAGATTTGCCAGCGCAGCAGCCGCCGGGTCCCGCACGCTACCCCAGCGGCTGGTTTCGCCGGATACCACGATAAATGCCACGACGAACAATCCACGGCATGAGTACCCGTTGCACCGACCATGCAGGGATGCGGAACGGCCGGCCGTTCGGGGCGAAGACCTCTACCCCGTCGGATTGGATTCCGATCACCGATCCCCATCGACGACGCGGCGGCTTGTAGGAGCGCAGTGGCCGTCCGGCAGGTTCGGCACGGATGTTGTGGGAGAGAACCGCGTCAGCACGGTTTCGCGCCGAGGAGCGTTGCGGGTCCGTGGCGGCCACGTCACCGATGGCGAACACCCCGCGGTATCCCGGAACCCGCAATTCCGGTGTGACCTTGACGAAACCGTGCTCATCGAGCAGATCAGCGGGTAACCAATCGGTGTTGGGCCGCACCCGGCCGATAGCCCACAGCACGGCATCGGCTTGCGCGGGTGCTTGGCCGGTGCGCCACCGCACCGGTTCGCTGGTGATCGCGTCGCCGGTAAATCCGTCCGGAACCACCGCCCGGTGACCCGGGTGCAGTCCGATTCCAAGCCGGATCAGCCGGCGCCGCAAGTGTTCCCACGTCTGCGGGTGATACTCGAGCAGGGGCCGGTCGTGCGGATAGTAGAGATCGACCCGTTTCCCCTTCCAGCGGGCGGCGACGTTGGTCGCGACGCTGACCGCGGCAGCACCCCCGCCGACCACCATCACCGAGGCGGCGGCGGCCAGTCGATCATGGTCGGCGGTGATCTCGGCGCGGATCTCGGCCGATGTCTGCATAATCGGTCGGCGCCAGAATCCGTTCGTCACTCCGGTTGAAATGACAAGCGCATCATAGGGTTCGGTGATTTCAGTGCCGTCCGGGCGGTCGCCGTAGACCACCCGCGCTGCCAGGTCGACTCTGGTCAATCTGGCTTGCACCATACGCACCCGATCCAGCGCGCGATAACGGTCGAACGGCACCAGATAGTCGCGAGCCCAGTCCGACGGACGCGTCAATCGCACACCCAACTCCTGGCCACTGACCAAAGCGGGCTTGATCGAAACGCCCACCACGTCAGCGAATCGCGCCAGGCGGATTGCTGTCAGCAACCCACTGTCGCCAAGACCGGCGATCACCACGCGCGGACGCATCACGACCGCCCGGCGATCTCCGGGGCCCGGCGTGGTGGGCGCGGCACGAGTCGGGGCACCCGGTCGATGACGTCCTGATAACTCGGGCGGCGTTCCAGACTGCGCTTCTCCATCAGTGGAATGCTCGCACCGAGGAACATCGCGACCATCAGTGCGACTCCGACGAACAACCACCACGCATCCCGGGGTGAGGCGGCGATCCCAAACAGCGCAAGAGAGAACCAGAAGCCGATCTCACCGACATAGTTCGGATGCCGCGACCAGGCCCACAACCCGCGATCCATCGCCGCACCGGGTCGCCGCTCGGCGACGAAACGGTGCATCTGCACGTCGGCGACCAGTTCGAGAGTTACCGCTGCGATGCCCACGGCGAACGCCAACCACGTCAGCCACACCATGCCGTCCCCGGGCCGGGTGAGTGCGATGTAGACCGGCAGCATTCCGACGAACACCTGCACGGTCGGAAAGAGGTGAATTCCGAACAGATCGGCCAGGAACTCGAATCGGCCGGCGCCCTCACGCAGGATCGGATACCGCCAGTCCTCATGATGCAGACCCGAAAATCCGTAAGCCCAGTTGGCCGTCAGCCTGACCGTCCAGTAGAGCATCACCACGGCAAGGAGCCAGCATCGCAGCGAGCCGGGGCCGGTGACGCCCAGCGGACCCTGCCACCACCAGTACAGCGCCAGCAGTGGCGGGATCACACTCCAGTAGGCGTCATAGAAGCTGGAGTTTCGGTAGACCCGACTGAAGACGAACACCACCAGGGTGGCCAGCAGGTCGGCAATCAGGGCGTCCAACCACAACCGACCGGTACGCGGTCCCCAGCACAACCATCCGACTGCCGCCGCAACGGCGATGACATACGCCAGCGTGACCACGGCCAGCGAACGGACCTTACTCATCAGCAGGTCTCCTCCCGTGGCTATGACTTACAGAGCGCGGTCAAAGCATCCAGTGTCCGTGAACCTAACACGCCGGTACAGGCTGGTCAGCGACTGTGGCCAGGCCTACCGAGCCGGTTGCGGCCGTGCACCAACAACGATTCGAGCTCGCGGGCCGTCATCTCGGTTGCCAACTTCCCTACCTCGGCCCAGCAGTCCGGACTGACCGGCTGATACCGGCACCGGGCCACCCGACCCCGTCGTAGTGCTGCCTTGGAACTCTGCCGCGCTGAGGAGTCCGGTTTTCAGACCGGTCGGTCGGCCCGCAGCCTCCGAGGCGAAGCTGCTGGGCGGGCGCGCGTAACTGGTGAGACCGGGTCCCGACACACCAGTGGGACTCGCCACACCGCCGGTTCCGGCGATTCCGGTGCCGGCAGTTCCGGTACCGGTAGCCCCGACGCCTGCCTCGCCTATCGGTGGCGCGTCGCCGCGGAGGATCGCCGCCGACAGTGGGATACCACCGGGGTCCGTCTCCAGGCCGGTTCCGCGCGGAGATCCGCTCATCGCCTGCGGCATGCTCGCTAGGGATTGGAGGGCGCTCACGGGTGTCTGGAACATTCCCATCGCCGATTGCATGGAACCCAGCGCACCCTGAATCGGTTGCGTCATCGTCTGCCCGACCTGACCTAGAACTTCCGTCGGCAGAGCAGACGTGCCGAGGGCCGATTTCGCCACCGGACCAGTGAGGGCCTCTTCCGCCGCGGCACGGCCGGAGGTCTGAGCCACCGCTGCCGCAGCTGTCACCGGGGCGGTGGTGGATGCTCCCGGCGGAGAGATCGGCGGCGGAATCGCCAGTGTCGCAGCAAGCGCCGAGAGCGTGGACCCATAGGCCGCGCCGACGCTTGCGTTATGCGGCCAGTGTTCGCCGAAGTATTCGGCATCCAGTGCGATGATCGCCGGAGTCAACGCTCCCAGCACAGCCGGGTTGATTGCCACATCCGCGGCCTGCTCGACGCGATTGGCGATGCAAATCTCGGCCGGGATCATCGACGACAGTGCCGCCTCATAAGCAGCTACTGCACTAGCCAGGACGGGCGGCTTCGCCTGGACCCAGCCGGCGAGAAGTTGTAGCGCGGTGTTGAGGCCGGTGATCGCGGTGGCTGAACTCAGACCACCCACACCCTCAAAGTTCAGCGCAGTCACGCTGGTGTTCAGCGTCGACAGCGCGAGGGCAACTTCGTGACTGACCATCAGAGCCTGCCACGCCACCGCACTGGCCACTGTCGTCGCTGTGCCGGCCGCACCGGGGCCGGCCAATCGCAGATAGTTGGCCTCGGGCGGCAGAGTGGGCCACGCGGGATCGGGCATCAGGGCGAATATGTCTGTGGGGCAGAGTGTTTCGGGCCTACAGGGACAGCGCCGTGTCGTTGACTGTCTCGGTGGCGGTGTACGTCGCGGCGGCCAGATTCTGCGCTTCGGCGAACAGACCACGGTTGGTCAGATGCTCAATGGCGGTCCCGATGTAGGCCGCGCCGATCGCATTCAGAGTCGCCGCGAACTGCACCGAATCCAGGTCTGCACCCATCGGCATGACGCCGGTCAACGCCTGCGCCGCCGCCGCCACCGCAGCTGCCATTTCCGTACCGATTCCCGCCTCGGTTGCCGCGGATGCACTCACCGTTGCGGCGTTGACATTGAGAACCATGGGTCCTACCTCCCGTTCGCCGCGTCATTGCTTGCCTTGCTGTGCTCGGCTGCGGGGGACGTCCGCTGCGGCATGGCCCCACGGTAGAAGTGCCGCCGCAGTCTGTCGATTCACCCCGATTGAAATGCGCGGTTGACCTGAGCGGGTCGGCCTAGGCCCACCATCGTTCGAGCACCCGGGCCAGTCCGTCGTCGTTGTTGGACTCGGTGACCTCGTTGGCTGCCGCGACGGCCTCCGGGTGGGCGTTGCCCATCGCCACACCGTGTCCGGCCCACAGCAGCATCGGCACGTCATTGGGCATATCGCCGAAGGCCACCGTGTCCTGTGCGGAGATGTCCAGCGGCCGGGCCACCTCTTGCACACCGATGGCCTTACTGATGCCGATCGGACTTATCTCAACCAGACCGTCATTGGTCGAATAGGTGATATCGCCAAGCAGGCCAACGTGTTTAGCCAACGCGGCGGCCAACTGAGAGCTTGGAACCCCGGGCATGCGCACCAATAATTTGACCGCGGGGGCGCTGAGGACATCTTCGAACGACACCTCTGTGTTGTCGGGATTGAGCCAGGCGTGCTCGTAGCCCGGCGCACTGACGAACTGGGGAGTAGCAGAGTCGTGCGCGCTCGTGCCCACCCGTTCGGCCGCCAAGCCGGCCCCGGGCACCACGTGCGCAGCGATCTCGGCGATTTCAGCGAGCGCCTCCACCGGCAGTGTCCGGGCCGAGATGACGCGGTCGGTAGCCGCGTCATAGATGACCGCGCCATTGGCACACACCGCAATCGGTGCGAAACCGAGTTCCTCGACGACCGGGGGGATCCAGCGCGGCGGACGTCCGGTGGCCAGAATGAAATGCGTACCAGCGGCGACCGCGGCGCCGATCACGTCGCGGGTGCGCGCGGTGATGATGTCCTCGCCGTTGAGCAGCGTGCCGTCGACGTCGGTGGCGATCAGGGCGGGCAACATCTCCGGTTACCGCGCGGCGCGACGCGCGCGCTCGAGAGACTCGACTTCATCAAGCCGGCCGGCCTCGGCCGGGGTCGGTGCGCCACCGCCGATCCGGTGCGGAACCCACCACGCGCCAGCGGGATGCGGGTAGAGCTCTTGGACTTCGTGCAGCATGGTGGTCATCGCGGATCGCAGTGCCGAGTCCAGTTCGGCTGCGGTTCCCGTCGGTTCCAGCGGGCGACCGATCCGAACGACGATCGGAATCCTGTTGCGGCCCAGGTTCTTCGGGTGATCCTTGGTCCAGATTCGGTGGGCCCCCCACACGATCATCGGGAGAATGGGAACCTGGGCCTCCAACGCCATCCGGGCCGAACCGCTCTTGAACTCCTTGAGTTCGAAACTACGGCTGATCGTTGCCTCCGGATACACGCCCACCAGCTCGCCGGCCTGCAGTGCGCGCACTGCGGCGGTGTAGGCGGCGGCGCCCGCCCGACGGTCAACGGGTATGGCGCCGGTGGTTTTGATCACGAAATTGACGATGCCGATCTTGGCCATCTCGGCCTTGGGCATGAGCCTGACCCACCGCCGAGCTTTCCGGCCGGCCAGGCCAACCGGCAAGAAGTCGACGTAGCTGGTGTGGTTGGTAGCCACCACGGCACCGCCGCTTGCGGGGATGTTGTCGATGCCCTCATAGGTGATCTTAATCCCCAGCGCCCGCCCGACAACGAAGGAGAGAACCTCCAGAGCGCGGTAGGTAAGTTCCATCTGCCGCTACCTCGGTCCGTCGATGCCATGCCGTCGGGCAGCACGCTCGGCAAGCTCAGCGGTTTCGAGATCGGCGGCTGCCGCAGGTGTCGGCGCGCCGCCGCCGAGTCGGTGCGGCACCCAGAACTCGCCGGGCGGGTGCGTGCCGTAGGCGTCCTGCACACTTTCGAGCAGGTGCTGCATGCGGGAGCGCAGCAGAGCGGTCAGTTCGGTGGGCGGCAGGCTGGGCATGATCGGCTCCCCGACAGCGATCGAGATCGGAACCTTGGGCCGCCACAGCTTGCGCGGGTGGTCTTTGGTCCAGATGCGCTGGGCGCCCCAGACGATATGCGGAATGATTGGCACGCCCGCGGCGATCGCCATGCGTGCCGCACCGGACTTGAACTCCTTGAGTTCAAAGCTGCGGCTGATCGTCGCCTCAGGATAAACGCCCACAAGTTCGCCGGCTTTCAACGTCGCGACCGCTGCGTCAAAGGACGCCGCACCGCTACTCCGATCAACCGGAATATGGTGCAGGCTACGCAT
>Ga0209829_10002330_pt1 | contig 14472 bp, 11 predicted proteins | sample C_140205_EF_Meta_FD_187311 | JGI IMG/M metagenome (GOLD analysis project Ga0209829, IMG submission 187311) | Freshwater microbial communities from Lake Croche, Canada to study carbon cycling - C_140205_EF_MetaG (SPAdes) (version 2) | ecosystem: Environmental > Aquatic > Freshwater > Lake...
TCCTCCGCCAGCCAGCGCCAGCGGATGTGACCCATGTTTCCGAGCACCGCTTCGGCGAGTCGTGCGACGATGTCGGTTTCACTCAGCAGATGCGGTGAGGCGGGTGACAACTTCCCTTCGGAGCTTTGCACCACGCCCATCGAGTTCTCACAAGTAACGATTCGTGGACCATTCACGCCAGCGTCCACCTCGCTGCGACCGAGGCAGGGCAGGATCAGGGCGCACCGCCCATGGATGAGGTGGCTGCGGTTCAGCTTCGTGGAAACATGGCAGGTGAGTCGGCATTTACTCAGGGCCTCGGCAGTGAAGTCGGTGTCGGGCGTGGCCTGAGCGAAGTTCCCACCGAGGGCGAAGAACACCTTCGCTTCGCCACGGTGCATCGCCTGAATGGCGTCGACGGTGTCGTGGCCGTGAGCGCGTGGGACCGGGATCCCGGCTTGGCGCGAAAGAGCGTCGAGAAATCGGTCGGGCATTTTCTCCCAGATCCCCATCGTGCGGTCGCCCTGGACATTGCTGTGACCGCGCACCGGACAGAGACCGGCACCCGGTCGGCCCACGGCGCCGAGGAGCAAGTGGACGTTGGTGATTTCCCGGATCGTCGCGACGGCATTTCGATGCTGCGTGAGCCCCATCGCCCAGCAGGTGATCACGCGCCGTTCGCCACTGGCCATCGCGGTGGCGAGTTCTTCGATCTGATCGCGATCAATTCCCGACTGCGCTTCGATTTCCTGCCACGTAGTCTGCTCCAACAAACTACGATAAGTCTCGTAGTCGTTCCCATGCTCGCGGATGAAGGTTTCATCGACTGCGTTTACCGCCACGAGCGACTTCGCGATTCCACGGAAAAGCGCGAAGTCGCCGTTCACGCGGACTTGCAGGTAGGTCGAGGCCAGCGGAGAAAAACGCCCCAGCAGTCCACCGATCTGCTGGGGATGCGCGAAGCCGGTGAGGCCTGCTTCCTTGAGCGGATTGATCGCGATGAGCTGCGCGCCTTTGCCCACCGCCTCCGCCAGCGTGCTCAGCATGCGGGGGTGGTTCGTGCCGGGATTCTGGCCGACGCAGAGGATGGTTTCCGCCTCGAGAAAATCTTCGAGCGTGACCGTGCCCTTGCCAACGCCGATGGAGGCCTTCAAGGCCGCTCCGCTCGATTCGTGGCACATGTTCGAGCAGTCGGGCAGATTGTTGGTGCCGAAGGCGCGGACGAAGAGCTGATAGAGAAAGGCTGCTTCATTTGACGCGCGCCCGGAGGTGTAGAACTCCGCCTCGTCCGGACTGGCGAGCGCCTTCAGCTCTTCCGCCACGATCGCGAAAGCCTCGTCCCAAGTCACCGGCTCGTAATGCGTCGCGTCTTCCTTCAGCAACATCGGCTCGGCGATCCGCCCTTGCAGGTCATGCCAGGCATCGCTGCGGGAAAGGAGATCCTCGATCGAATGCGCGGCAAAGAATTCCCGACCGATCGTCCGCTTCATCGCCTCCGAGGCCACCGCCTTCGCGCCGTTCTCGCAGAACTCGGCGACCGAGCGTTCGCCATCGGGATCGGGCCAGGCACAGCTCGGGCAGTCGAAACCGCCCGCCTGATTGAGCCTTAGCAGGGCCTTGGTGCCCCGGATCACGCCGGCCTTGGAAAACACCTGTTGCAGGGACGAAATCACCGCCGGGGCCCCGACCGCCCAGGTTTTCGGGTCGGACTGGTGAAGGTCCTCCGTCTCGATCGGTGGGCGGGCATCGGGTTTCATGGGGACAGCCTAGAGACAGATTGCCCGAACCGCCAGAACAGGATGCAACAGGGATTTCCAAATGGGCTCCCTACTCGTTTTGTAAATTCTGAAAAATTTCGTTAATTCTGTCAGAAAATGCCCGACGGGTTACTCCGGCTGAATTTTCAAGATGGCGCTGGGGATTTAGTGCTTTCCACTTTCGGCCCAGTCCGTGCTGATAGGCTTCCAACTTCATGGACTTCCTCCGCGCCCTCATCGGACTCATCGGCTTGTTAGGCATCGCCGCCCTGTTCTCGGAAAACCGTCGCAAGATCGACTGGGAGCTCGTCCTTGGCGGCGTGACGTTCCAGATCATCCTGGCACTGCTGTTCCTCGTCGTGCCTGGCGCGGACAGAGGCTTCGACGCGCTGGCCACGGCTTTCGTGTGGATCACCGATTTCACGAAGGAGGGGGCCGGGTTCGTATTTGGAAAACTGGCGGATCCGGTGGCGATGGAGGGAGTGTGGGGAAAGAATAATGGCTTCATCTTCGCTTTCCAGGTCCTGCCCACGATCATCTTCTTCTCCGCGCTCTGTTCGCTGCTCTACTACTGCGGCATCCTCCAACGCGTCGTCGCAGCCTTCGCGTGGGTGACGCAGAAGTTCATGAAGATCTCCGGTGCAGAGGCTCTCGCGGCGGCGGCGGAAATCTTTCTCGGCCAGACCGAGTCGCCGCTGATGATCAAGCCATACATCGAGCGCATGACCCGCAGCGAACTCTTCGCGGTGATGACCGGCGGCATGGCCACCATCGCCGGCGGCGTGCTCGTCGCCTACATCGGTATCCTCGGAGGAAACGATCCACTGCAAAAACACGCCTACGCCAAGTTTCTGCTCTGCGCCTCGTTCATGGCCGCTCCGGCCTCGCTGGTGATCGCGAAGATCCTCGTCCCGCAGACCTTGGCCTTCGATGAGGAGATCCATGTGCCCAAGGAACAGCACGGTGCCAATTTTCTCGACGCCCTGGCCAACGGCACCAGTGAAGGCCTGAAACTCGCGGCCAATGTCGGCGCGATGCTGATCGCCTTCATCGCCTTCGCCGCGCTCATCAACGGCCTCCTTTCCAAGATCAATCCGGCGCTCTCGCTCGACGTCGTTTTCGGCCACGTGCTGGCACCGATCGCGTGGCTGATCGGCGTCGACAGCCAGGATATGACCAAGGTCGGAGCGCTGTTAGGGACGAAGGTCGTGTTCAACGAATTCGTCGCGTACAGCAAGCTCGGTGATCTGAAGGCCGCGGGCGCGCTTTCACCGAAGTCACTCTATCTCGCCACCTTCGCGCTCTGCGGCTTCGCCAATTTCGGTTCGATCGGCATCCAGCTCGGCGGCACCGGCAGCATCGCTCCCAACCAGCGCCCGGTCCTCGCGGCCCTCGGCTTCAAGGCCGTCCTCGGCGGCACGCTCGCCACGCTCATGACCGCGGCGCTGGCGGGAGCGTTTTATGGCATGGTGAAGTGAGGGGACTTAGAGGCCAATACCCTTAAGGATTGGGCCGCAACAGTTCGATTCTTGATCCCGGCAGGGATCGAAGCCAGTGGCCCCGGGCCGACCTGTCCTCCGAAGCCTCGGCGAAGGAGGAGGCCGCAGTCCGGCCGAATACCCGGGGAACCTTGTAAACAGAGGGATTCGACCCCGGCAGCGGGTCGGAGCAGCGTGCGAGGGCCAGTATTTCCGACGCTTCTGGCACGCCCTTCAGGGTGCGGATTCAAGAGATTAGCCAACCCGGGGTGGTCGTCGCTAGCGCTCCTCGACCCCGGGCTATTGGCTGTAATCCTCTCAGGATATAGATTGGTGGCGTTCTAATTCTCCAATCCTTAACGGCATTGGGCTTAAGGCAGATCCTCTTCGATCCTCACTGATTCAACGCCGAGCAGATCCCGCAGCCGGGTCCGCAAGCTGGCACTGGCCGTGTCGAGGAGGCCGCTCTTGATGGCTTCCTGACGCATTTGTTCGCGGAGCTCACGCAGGACGGTGGCGCGGTCTTCGGCGGTGACCTTGTTGAGCCAGCCGTCCTCCTCGTTGAGGGTCTCGAAGTCGGTGAGCTCGACGGATAGGATGTCGGGCTTGGGAAATTTCGCGATCGGCTGGCCTCTTTCGACGCGCAGAGAGATGCCGGGCTTGAGCTGGTAGCCGGCCTTCACCTGGTAGTGACCGCGGACAATCAGCTTCTTCGTGCCAGCGGGCAGATACTTGAGGAGGTAGCCCTCGTTCTCGAACGCCCGGGTGGCGCTCATCTTCATTTCGAGCAGCGACAACTCGGAGATCTCCGTCGTTTCGACGATCTCGGCGCGACCCTCGACGATGCGGGTGTCGGAGTTGGTGATGGCCCCGAGCACGCGGTCGAGGCCCTTCTCAAGCCGGCTGGAAGTTCCGCTGATGAAGTGCTCCATCGGCCGCAGCACGAGAAGGTAGAGGACTCCGATCAGCAACAGGGTGACGCCGATCCAGCGGGTGGTGCGCCACATTTCAACCCGGTGAGGCATGCCAATACCATGACCGGGCCGCGGAAACCTGCAAGGCCGCACTGAAGTCCTCCGGGAATGCTCGGCCCATCGGAAGTCCCGCTGAATTCAACACCAATGCTTGATCCGGAGTTCGGATGGGAGAATCATGCTCCCGCACGGCGAATGGCCCGTGCAGTAGAGACTCCCAGAATGACCGATCCGAAGACGACGCCCAGCAAGGAAGAAATCGCTGAATTGGAGCCCTTCGACGGGCTGGAGCTGGAACAAATCTTTGTGGTCACAAACGAGCGGCAGGCCGGTCTCGCGGTCGAGGAGTTGCTCGCGGCGGTGGAGGTCGGTTTCGATACCGAGTCCAAGCCTACTTTCCACAAGGGCCAACAGTCAGAAGGGCCGCACGTGCTGCAGTTCTCGACCACCGAAAAGGCCTTCATTTTCCAGTCGCACGTGGAAGAGAGCCACCCGGCGATCATGACCCTGCTGAAGTCCCAGGAGATGACGAAAATCGGCTTCGGCCTGCGCGGCGACCTGCATCAGATTTCCGAGCGCTTCAACATCCGCCCGAGTGCGATTGTGGATCTCGACCGTGAGTTCAAGCAGCTCGGCTTCCGCAATGCCGTGGGCGCGAAGTCGGCGATCGCCATGCTGTTCCAACGGCGCTTGTTGAAATCCAAAGCCATGACAACCTCCAACTGGGCGTTGAAACAGCTTTCCGACCGCCAGCTACTCTATGCGGCGAATGATGCCTATGCGGCGATCAAGGTGCACCATGCATTGAAAAAACCATCGGACACCTGACCCCCTTCAATGCTTCAGAAGGAGGATCGCCAGCACCACGCCGGAAATGATTCCCATCACCAATCCGAAAATCGCGCGACCCATGCCGTGCTTCGGATGGGCACTGAGCTTGCTTTTCCGGATGTCCCGGATCGCGATGATGGAGATGATGATCGCGAGGGGTGAAGGAAGGAGCACCAGGCAAAACAGGCCCAAGTAGCCGGCCGCAATCGCCCAGCCAGAGCGGCCGACTGGCAATAGCAGACGCATCCCGGCATCATCACCCATGGTGGGCTTCGCGGGGAGAGACGGCGGCAGCGAGGGCGGTGGGCTGGGGGTGGCGTAAGGATCTTCGCTCATGTGCACCAGAGTCTGGGGACACCGCGCGGGAAATGGCAAGGACCGCACATTTCCGCTCCGCCCGCTTTCCACCCTTGCCACGGGGAAAGCGGGTGGCTTGACTGTCGGTCCCGAAATTCTCCTGTGAAAGCCCACGAACTTTACTCCGCCGTCGATCCCGCCCTGGTCACCCAGATGCTCAATTGGTTCCGCACCAATGATCGCAATGTTTACCGCTCCGCCGTCGCGACGCTCGCCCAAAACCGCAAGCTGCGCCCGATCTTCATCGAGAAGAAGTCAATGGCCGACCAGTTTGCCTGGATCCACAAGACGGTCCAAATGCGCAGCTGCGACACCGTCGGCGAGCACCTCCTCCAAGCCTGGCTGATGGCGGGAAACCAGATGCTGCTTGCTTCGTTCTGCGACGGCATGGGCATCGCCCACGATGGCAAGGGCTCGGTGGTCGGTGATCTGCCGAAGAAGCTCGATGGGGAACGCCTCAACGCGACGATCGACCGCCTTCTCGAAGGCGGCACTGATCCGAAACTGGTCACCCTCTACCTGCACTGTTTCAACATGCAGGTCGAAGGCGGTTGGCCGGAATTGAGCGCCAAGCTCACGGACGACGAGCGTCTGGTTCTGGCCTGAGAATTCTCCAGTTCCGAGTTTCGAGAGTCACCGGCTGCTCTTCAATGAGAGCATGCGCCAGTCGTGGGCCTTCACCGGGATCGGCCGGACGATGCGCTCGACGAAATGGCGTGGCCAGATCGTGCCGTCGCTGGCTTTCCAGTGCTCGGAGAAGGTGACCTCGACGTCCGCTCCCTTGGTGCTGGCGAGGCCGTCGATGGTGAATTGAAACTGCTTCATCAGGCCGGAATCGCGACCGATCCAGGCGATGAAATGATCCTCCGTCGATTCGCCGATGCCCGGCTTCAAGGTTCCCTGCACGCCGTCACAGAGTTCGTCGCCGACCTTTCTCGGCGCCACTAAGCCAAGCGAGCTGGCGCAGGTTTTCAGGTAAGAGGGGCCGAAGAGAAAGGCGGTGTAAGCATCCGCCACCAGAGCCGAGGCTGCCTTCACCTCGGAGTCGCGGCTTTCGATTCCACCATAGCTGACCCTGGTGGACTTCGGTGTCCGCAGCACCACCTTCGTCCCGCCGGGACCGCTGTGGACCTGCCTCACGCGAGCGCTGCGCGGCTCGTATAACTCGACCGAGGATTTCCGGAAATCCGGGTCCACCAGCACCGGCTGGACCTTCTTCGCGATGCCGGACCACTCGCCCGAATAGGAAACCTCGACCTGCCGATACTTCGACCACTGATCTCCGCTGTCCTTTGCCGCGTGGGAAAGTAGACGACTGGCTGCAACGGAATCGCCCACAACAGGGGCACTTCCCGGCACCGCGAGGCGGGCGCAGGACGGCAGAAGGGCGAGCGAGAGTAGCGCAAGAAGTCGCATGATCAGCCTCCAGTAACGCAAAACGCCCGACCTTCAAGGGTGCCTCTTCATTTCGTCATTCCTGCTTCGTCATTCGTCATTTCCCTCTCCTGCCTTGAAACCCGCCATCCGCCCCGGTAGCGTCCGTCGCCCGAGGCAGAACTTCGGTCTTTCCACCCATGCCCAAGGTCCACATCCGCACCTACGGCTGCCAGATGAACGAACGCGATTCCGAACAGGTCTCGCAGATGTTCATCAACGGCGGCTACACGGTCACGCCCGACGAAACCGAGGCTGATGCCATCCTGATCAACACCTGCTCGGTGCGCGATCAGGCCGAGCAGAAGGCCATCGGGAAAATGCGAAACATCGGAACCTACCGCCGTGATCGCTCGCATGTAGTCTATGGCTTCATGGGCTGCATGGCGCAGTCGCGCGGTGAGGAGCTTTTCGAAACGATCCCGCATCTCGACGTGGTCGTCGGCACGCAGAAGTATCACAAGGTCTTCGACTACGTGGACGGCATCCTCAAGCGCCGGCTCGAAGCACGCATGGACGATCCCACCTGGTCGCTCGTCGGCCAGAATGTCTGCGATACCGCCGAGGAGGAGGGTTCGCAGAACACGATCCGTGACCACACGCCGAAGGGCTTGGAGGCGACGTCCTTCGTCTCGATCATGCAGGGCTGCAACATGCGCTGCTCGTTCTGCATCGTCCCGGACACCCGCGGAAAAGAGCGTGGTCGACCGATCGAGGACATCGTCAACGAAGTGAAGCGCCTCGCCGATCGCGGCGTGCGTGAGGTCACGCTGTTAGGCCAGATCGTGAACCTCTACGGCCGCACCGAGTTTCCGAAAGTGGATGGCAAGTCGCCCTTCGTGCAGCTCCTCGAGGCCGTGCACGAGGTCGAGGGCATCGACCGCATCCGCTTCACCTCGCCGCATCCGATCGGCTATCGCGACGACCTCGTCGCCGCCTTCACCTATCTGCCCAAGCTCTGCTCCCATATTCATTTCCCGATGCAAAGCGGCAGTGATCGCATCCTGCGTGCGATGCGTCGTCCCTACAAGAACGACAAGTTCATCGAGATCTGCGAAAAGATGAAGGCCGCCCGGCCGGGCATCGCCATCACCACCGACATCATCGTCGGCTTCCCCGGCGAAACCGAAGAGGACTTCCTCGCCACGGTCGCGACCGTCGAGCGCCTGCAGTTCGACAACGCCTTCGTCTTCCGCTACTCGCCGCGCCGCAACACGCCCGCCGCCGAGATGAACGAGCAGCTCACTGAAGCGGTGAAGGAGGAGCGCAACCAACGGCTGCTCGAAGTCGTCAACCGTCTCGCGATTGAAAAGAACGCCGCCTTGGTCGGCACCGTCCAGCAGGTCCTCTGCGAAGGCCCGAGCAAGAACAACAAGGAGCGCCTCAGCGGCCGCACCAGTCACAACAAGATCCTCATCTTCGACGGCGATCCCCACAAGCTCACCGGCCAGCTCCTCAACCTCCAGGTCGAGTCTAGCACCGGCTTCACACTTTATGGGAGTGTGCGATGAGGAGTCGGAACATTCCTGTCCCGACCAACTCCACGCACATGACCCCACGCCCATTCCATCGCTGGAAATCTTTTTGGATCGGGATCTTCGTGATCGCGTCGCTTTGCTGGAGTTGGTGGCGACGGGTCGTAGGATTCGTCGAGGGTGGCGGTGGCCTTGCCTGCACCAAGCAGGTGGGCAATCGGCTCCTCTGGCAGTTTGCCAACCACGGCAACCGCTTTGCCGTGACGGGTGACCTGGAGGATCACGTTGCCTTTTTCCACTTCCCGCCGTTCTTCGGCGCAGTGGGCCTTGAACTCGCTGACGCTAATCTGCCTCACAGTCATGCGCTCACCCTAGTCTGACTATTTAAATGGTCATTTTTGACCTCACAGGAAGCCGTGACCGATGAAGATCGAGACAGCAGGTGACGAATCCCATTTCACCCTGTAAGACCGCCCCATGTCTCCTGCCCTCGAAGCCTTGCTGCTGCCATTTTCCAAGGGCGGGCTGACCGTGCCGAAGCGGGCCTTGTTCCTCGGTGCCGAGGTTCATCCGGACCTGAAGGCCTGGCCGGAAGTGACCGGCTGGCAGCCCCACAAGGGGCTGGCAATGACGTGGGAAGGCGCCGGATTCCAGCGCGTGGACGAGCCCACCGGCACCTGGCCGTTGGTGATGATCTTACCGGGAAAATCAAAGGACGAGACGTTGGCGCAATTCGCCCGGGCCCACGATCTCCTCGAAGACGGCGGAATCCTGCTGGCCTCAATGACGAATCTAGGCGGCGCGGAGCGCTTCGAGAAAGAGCTCAAAAAGGCGGCGGGAGCCGTGGAGTCGCTGCAGAAGCACAAGTGCCGCAGCTTCCACGCGGTGAAATCCTCCGCTTGGGATCAGGAGCTCCTTTCGAAATGGCGCGAGGCCGGAAAGATCCGCGTCATTCCAGATACGACGTTTCTCGTACAACCCGGCCTCTTCAGTCCCGACCACATCGATCCCGGCTCCAAGTTGCTGGCCGACCACCTCCCCAACAGCCTGCGCGGCGCGGTGGCGGACCTCGGCGGCGGCTGGGGTTACCTGACCCGCTGGGTGACCGATCATTGCCCGAACGTGAAGCGCATCGATCTGCACGAGGTCGACTCCCGCGCCATCGCCCTGGCCCGTCAGAACCTGAAGGACTCACCCGTCGAGGTGGCATTTCACTGGCACGATGTCTCGAAAGGACTGCCGCATACCTACGATGCCGTGGTGATGAATCCGCCCTTCCACAGCGGCCAGAACACCGACATCGATCTGGGAGTCGCCTTTGTGAAACACGCGGCCGCATCCTTGAAACAGGGTGGCAGACTCTACCTCGTCGCCAATCGCAAGCTCCCCTACGAGCGCCAGCTCGACGCCGCCCAGCTCACCTGGCGCAAGGTCGCAGAGGACGGCACCTACAAGGTCCTCTTCGCCGAACGGACGCTGAAGTAGCTCCGATCCACTGATCACCCGGCACACTCTTCCATGAAATTAATCAAGCACCTCGCCAACCTCGGCTATGGCTCCCGCAAGGAAGTCCAGCGCCTGATCCGCACCGGCGCGGTTACCGATCTGGAAGGCCGCAAGCTCGATGAAACGAAGCTGCCACCGCACGAGACGATTTTGGTAAAGGGCCAAGCATTGGATGCGCCCGCGCCGCTGACGATCGTGGTCAACAAGCCCGACGGCTACACGTGCAGCACCAAGGATCCGGGCGTCACGATCTATGATCTGCTGCCGCCGCGCTTCGAATTGAGGAACCCGGTGCTGAGCACGGTCGGTCGGCTCGACAAGGACACCACCGGCCTGCTGCTGATGACCGACGACGGACAACTGCTCCACAAGCTGATCAGCCCGAAAACCGTGATGCCCAAGGTCTATCACGTCACGCTCGACAGGAAGATCGAAGGGCATGAGGCGGAGCTTTTCACCAGCGGCACCCTCATGCTGCGCGCCGAGGAAACGCCACTTCTCCCAGCGACTCTGGAAGTCCTCGGTGAAAAGGAAGCACGGCTGACTCTAACAGAAGGCCGCTACCACCAAGTCCGCCGAATGTTCGCCGCAGCGGGGAATCACGTCGTCGGTCTGAGACGCATCGCGATCGGCGGCTTCGCACTTCCTGACGATCTGGAGGAGGGAGAATGGCGGATGCTGACGCCTGAAGATATGGATGCCCTCTGGCAATCGTGAACCGATCGTCCCGGTGGGGAATGACACTGGGCTACTTCGGTCGCTCGCTCGCCAGCCGGATCACCTCGGCATCGCTCATCTCCTCCGCATCCGCACCCGGTCCGCCGAGCTCGAAGGCCAGCAAGGTGCGCAAGTTGTCGTGCAGGTCGCCCGTGGAGTTCTGGAACAACGCGAGTGCTCCAGGAATCTTCAGCTCACCCGGCCGGTTATAGAGTTCATCGAGGATCTTCTCACCCATCGCGTCGGGCCAGAGCCCTCGTTTCCCAAGCAAGGGAATCACCTTCGAGCGGAAGGTTTCATCATCGGTCAGGTTCAACGCGTGCGTCAGGGCCTCATCGCGTCCAAGCACTGAACGAGACGGATCCGAGGCCATGCTCCAGAGTTTCTCCGCCGCCATCTCAGGGGTGACGGACTCATCCGCCAGCCACCCGCTGATCGTCTCCACATCCTTGTTCTCCTCAGCGGTGCGGCTGCGCACGGCGGGGCCTTCCTGAGCCGGGGAGGCCTGCGACGGGGTGGATGGCCGACTGCGGGCTTTCTCAACGCCGACGGGCAATTTGGAACCCGGCGACGAAGCCGGTATCCCGACATTTTTCCAGAACAGGATTCCTGTGGCGGCGAGCAACAGGATCCCGGCGAGAAAGAGAACTTTCGGGCGACGGAGCACGGATCACTTTTTGCGGGCAACCATCAGCCCAAGCAAGCCACAAAGCAGTGCCCCCCACGCCAAACCGCCGGAACTCACGCGCTTCAGATCGAGGTCGAGCTGCATCGAGTGTCCGCCATCGACCTGCACGCTGCGGCCGAAGGTCAGCACGGTGCCGCGCTCGGGAATCGTGACGTCCAGTGCGACCGGGGCCGGATCGGCGGCAAGCTGCTGGGTGACGATGCGATTGGCGATCGCCTTGAGTGCCGTGTTCTCATCGGCGGTGTTGCCATCCAGCAAACGGTCAAACTGAGTGGGATCATAGTTGGTATTTCCCTGGAGCAGCGGATTCTCATTGGCCGCGCGTTCAAGCTGGCCGTTGTAGGCTTGGGAAACATCGCCGCGATTGTCGAGATAGAGCTTCTGACGGCGGGTGTTGAGGCCGAGCACCGCCTGCTGGGTTTTCAACTGCCGCTGCTGGACACGGGCATCCTCGTTGGACGCCGCATCGAGCGCATTGGACTTCGCTGCCTTGCTGAGCGCCTGGCTGGCCTTATCCTGTTCGCCACTGGCGAGCCACTTGTTCGCCTGATCGAGCAGAGCGACCGCGTCCTTGGCGTCGGCCTGCTTCTTGCGACGAACGAATGACTGGTAATCCTCCAGTCGGAAACTACCGGCCGAGGTTTCATCCTTCAGGGCGAGGTCCCCTTCATGCCCGGCGAGTTGCCACCCCTCCGGCACAAGCACGCGCCAGGTCAGGTTCTCAAGCGGCACATCCAGCGCCGGACCTTCGAGCTTCAGGCCCTTTCCGGACCCCGCCGAATAAACGAAACGCACCGAGGCCGGACGATCACCCTCAGGCGCCGGGAAAACATGGAACAACCAGGCATCGCCCTCGCGGACCAGCGACACGCCCTCGTCGTTTACCAGAACGTTGAAAAGCGCGGAGTCCTTCGGCAAGCGCAGGCGCAGCGTGCCTTTTTCCGCGACCTGGACCTTGAGATCGACGGCGGTCAGCGCATCGCCATCGGGTGAAAGCAAGGTCGTCAACGCGCCGGAGGCCACTCGGAGCTTCAGCGAGTTGGCGAGGTTGTGACGTTTCACGTCGAGCGAGAGCGGCGCCTCCGCTTCCGCGACTTTGAAGACCAGACCAGAGGCCGGAGAGCCGGAGAGCTGCGGCATCGAGGCCTGCACCACCGCCCAGTCCGTCCGCTGCCAGCCACGTGCGGGCGATGGAGCGTCGATCTCCAGGCGACCACCGGCATGCACGACGACGAAGTACGAGATCTGGCGTACTTGCTCGATCACCAGTGGTTCGATGAGTTTCTTACCACCGCCTTTCGACTGGCTCTGGAATTCAAGATCGACCGTCGTATCGCCCGCGATGCCGCGCTGGAATCGGATTTCCCAAAGCCCCGGCGAACCGGCCACCGGCACAAGATCCCCCACACCTGGGCCACTCGCACGGACCGTGCCCGCTGCCGCGTCATCGAGTCCCGGAATCCGGACCCTCAGTGTTTTCACCGCCGCGTTTTCGATCCGGTAGCGGAGGGAAATGCGATGCAGCATCTGGCCCTCGCGCAGGGTGACATCATGCAGCACCTGGGCGGTCACCCAGGCATCGAGGCGTTCGATTGCGAGGGCGAGCTTCCAATCGGATTGCAGCAGGCGGAACGCCAGCGCACCGGGGCGCACCGCATTTCGCGCCTGCGGCATGTCGCCGAGTTCGCGCGGATCAAGCTGGGAAATATTCGCGCGGGTCACGGCGCGGATCTGAAGGCCGCGATCGGGCACCACGATCATCGTTCCGGTTTCACGCGAGGCTTCGCGCAGCGTGATGCGCGGCAGGCTCCATGATGCCTGGGCGTTCGGCGGAGGTCCGGCGAGTGAAAGCGAGAACTCCTGTCGTCCGATCGTGCGGCCGTTGAGGTGCAGCGTCACAAGCCGTCTTCCGTCCTCCTTCGCCTCGGTCCAATGGCTGAGTGCAGCCCCGGTCGCGGCTTCGATTTCAAGCCCCTCCGGCACTTCGAGCACCACACGGAACACCCCGGCCCGGGTGATCGTCACCGCAAGATCGGTTGCAAGTACCATGCGATCCTCTCCGAGCGACAGCACCTGCCGCGACTCCGCCCGCATTTCCGGCGCCACTGGCGCGACGCGCACCGCGACCGAGGCCTCATCCGCCCCATAGCGGAACACCCGCTGCAACAAGACCTGCGGCTGACCCTTGGCATCTGCTGGCAGCAAGCGACCATCGAAGTCCTCCAAATTCACCACCGACAATCCCTTCGGTGTCACCGCTTCCGGTTGCGCCTCATCGCCGAATGCCAGCGCGAGCAGGCCGACCTCACCGGCGGAGCCATTGACGCGCAACGGTGAGAACACGAGATCCACGGGCAAGGCATCGCTGCCCCGCTGGGTTTCAACTGTTAGAGTGAAGGCCGCTTGTTGCGTAGGCTCGATCGCCACGCGCAATTCACGCGTCCGCGGATCGAAACGCCAGCCGCCGACCGGCCCATTGGAAACCTCACCAACGGTGAAGGCCTCCGGCACTTTCAAGACCAGCTCGCTGACCCGTCCCTGCGTTGGGCGGATCGTAATCCGGTGGCGACCGTTCACCACACCCGGACCCGGCAGGAAGAGATTCGAGACCTCCGAGAAATAGCGTGCCGCCTCCGCCGCAATGTCGCGCTGCCGCGGGCGAACCTGGATCGTCGCGGCAGGGGCCGGTGAAAGCATCAGGATCGCGCCGCTTTCAGCCTCGGGCAGACCGGCGGGAATCTCTGTGGATGCTGCGGCTGCCGAATAGAACTCCCAGCCTTTCTCATTCCACTGCACGCTCACTCGCTGCACCGCCGCGGGTCCGGTCGGCAGCGCCCAGCCGTCCTGAGGCCGTGCCAGTGGCATTTCAAAGGTCGCATGACCCGTCGCGCGGCCCGCGGTTTCCACCACCAGGAAATACGCTTCCTTGCCTCCGAGCGGCGCTTTCACCGCCCGCAGACCGGCGCCCTGGAAGGCTGTTAGAACAGCGGGTGGCCGCAGCAGCAGAAAGCGATCTCCGGCCGCACCGCGCACTGCCAGATCGATCTCTCCTTGCAAGCGTCCATCGGCGATTTTCCACTGTTGCACAATCGACTCCGCGGCTTGTGCCTCGGTGGCGGCTTCAACGCGTGTTGGCACACCCATCCACAGCCCAAAGGCCAGCATGGCGGCAACCGGAGCCGGCTTCGGCATCCGCAGGCGACGGGCAAGCGGCACCACCAGAAAGATCAATCCGACAAGTCCGAGGAGCACGAAGAAAACCGGCGCACTCCCGCG
>Ga0209829_10002332_pt1 | contig 14465 bp, 23 predicted proteins | sample C_140205_EF_Meta_FD_187311 | JGI IMG/M metagenome (GOLD analysis project Ga0209829, IMG submission 187311) | Freshwater microbial communities from Lake Croche, Canada to study carbon cycling - C_140205_EF_MetaG (SPAdes) (version 2) | ecosystem: Environmental > Aquatic > Freshwater > Lake...
CACCGTGGACGATTTACCGTGACCTCGCGGCCAGCACTCGATCAATGCGCGAGGCTTTACGCCCAGCTTTAATCCATCGAACCACTCCCACGCCCGCTCATGATGCGCCGCCATCGGAGCCGTTAGAGACGCCGACACCGCCAGCCATTCTGGGTATGCTAATTCTGCGCCTGGTAGGGGAGCCTCATCCTGCTTCGGAACCAGCAGGGACGCCAGCCCCTGCATCAGCGTGTCCTGCTTCAGTAATCGCCGCGAATTGGGACGCAATGACCGCACGGGTATCGGTATCGGTAACATATTGATCTAACAACCCACGCAACGTACCAACAACCTGCAAAAACCTTTCTTCCGTTACCGCCTGCTCCGCATTTTCCCGATCCGCCAGCGCCTGAGATTTATCTGTTGCAATGGCGGCCGCCATCACCAAGTCCTTGTAAGACGCCTCCTCAGACAGATTCTTCGCCGCCTCCAGCGCCTGATACGCCAGCGATTCCCACCGTTCGCGTAAACTCTCTTTTTTTATGACCGAAAGTTCAGTCATATTAGGGCGAATGGCTCCACCCTTCGCCCAATATTGCAATGTCTGAAACGGTATCCCCACCTGCTTCGCTGTCACCCGTACATTCCCGCGATTCGCCTCCAGATACGCCAGCGCCGTCGCTTTATCGTCCTCAGTGTAATACCGACGCGCCATCACTTACCCTTCTTCGCCGCCCTCATATTGTCGATCAGGTTAGGATACGGACGACCAGCCGCTGCCGCGCTTGCCTTCGCGCTTGCCTTCTGTTTCGACGACAACGGAGTAGATTTCTTTTCTCGCGCAGGTATGCGCGATGGATCAGGAGTATTCCATACCGCTTTTTTCATGGGCACTTCCACTTTTTTAGCGATAGATTGATACGCGATTTGGGATCAGACGCCGTCTTCTCAGACGTTAACTTCGCCTTCATCCCAGACATCCTCGCGCAGAACGACGCCTTCCGTCCGGCGGCCGCCTTCGTCTTCGGCGCCGGCGCTGGAGGCTTGAGATTATGTCCCGCCGCCTTCGCGCTTGCCCGTCCCGCCGCGTTCAGTCCGCCGGACGGACTCTGCCCCGCCTTTCTCTGCCATGCTGGAGTTTTCATCGTTGTTTCTGTCTCAGTTCCAGAGGTTTCAAAACGTCAGTATTGAGTATCCCGAATTTGTACTTCTGGAATCGTTTTGTGTGACGTTGTACGCGCCGATCCCGCTCCCGCTTGAACGCCCGAAGCGTCAGCCCTTGCTTCGCGGCCTGTTGCTCATCTTCGCTCATGATTTCCCCGCCAGCGTCCGAATCAAACACGGCGCATCATCCCGCACAGCCTGTCGATGCAAATCCCGGTAACACGCAGGAGTCCGCGTCAGAAGATGACGATCACGGTAGACCATGCCGCCAGCCCGCGCAGCGATACGCCGGATGGAACTATAGGAATCGTGACGCTTATCCCGATCTGGATGCATGACCCCAGCAAATAGCGATAGCGCGTCTCGATCCGAATCTGTCATTGATATTTCTGACGTAACGGTAGACTGTCCGCCCGTTTTTCCCTGTCATCATCGCCAGGGACGGTCGGAGAATAGTGTGATGCAGGTATCCTTCCTGCGATATTGTCGAGGTAATTTTAGCGCAATAATCCCATAAATAGGGGATTAAATCATAGTTAGTGTTGGAATAACAGCACTAATGACGCATAACGAGGCCCACAGCCAGCGCCGCCGCATGACAGTAGGAAGTTTTTATCGAGTAACGCGCCTCAACATAGCGGCGCAAGCGGGTACGGTAGCGAGTAGCGCTCTCTTTGTGGATTCCCATGCGTATCGCCGCCGCCCTATACGTCAACCCATCGACGACAATCAGCCTGGCATAGGCAATCTCCGGCGCCCCGGACGGCAAATACTCACAGGGAACAGACGGCATGGCGCCCTCCGCATTCAGACGACAAACAACAACACCGTCATTATACCGTCAGAAAAAAGAAGCCCGGTCAACGTTGACCGGGCTTCCTTTCACTTATTGCCTCGCCTCATGACGAACGCCACCGGCGAAAACTCCCGCGCCTTCTCCTGCAAGTCCGCCCCGCTGAAGCGCACATACCTCGCTGTCATCCGCGGCGAGGTATGTCCCATCAAATCCTGCAGCGCCCGCGAATCGCCGCCCGACAGCAAAAACAGCACCGCGAACGTATGACGGAATGCGTGAGGATGTACCCCTGCAACCCCAGCTCGTTCTCCGACATCCGCCAGGATCGAGCGAAGACCGTGCCGCGTGATTCCCTGCCCGATGTTGCCGCCGGATTCCGCCACAAATACCGAACCCGCGAGATCCTCGCAAGGCATGGACGCATTTAGATACGCCCACAGCGCCCGATTCGTGTCGGCGGACCAGTAGACCGTCCGCCGCTTGTCGCCCTTGCCGCTGATCGTCGCCCGCCGCTGGTCAAAATCCATTTTAGACCAGGTTAAATCGCACAATTCCGTCGCCCTCAGCCCCGTATCGAGCAAAAGAAGACAGATAGCGTAATCCCTCAGATTCCGTATCGAATTACCCTGTTTCTGTTTCGCCGCCAGTAGAACGCGACGGATATCCTCGCGTGAGAACACCCGGAAGTCATGGACGCCCTCGCGGTCGATAATAGCGCGTACCGACGCCATAGGCGATTCGGAAATATACTGCTGCGCGACCATCCAGTTACAGAGCGTGGTGATATGACGGCGGTAATCCGCCACCGTGCGGGCCGCCACCGCACGATACCGGACCGAATCCGCAACGCGGCGCCCGGTCTTGTCACCGCGCACCTCGCCGACCTCGCCCCAGCGACCCTCCGGCAGCTCATGCGCCGTCTGGAGATAGATAAAGAAGTGGCGTATAGCGTCTGAATCAAACGAGCGACGGCCTTCGCGGCGAAGCCACCACAAGAGCTTCCCCGAGACCAGCCGCACATTATCCAGATACGTGGCGCTACAGCGCCCCGATTTACAATCCAATACCCACGACTGGATGTATTTATCCAGCGATTCGATAGTCACAGTAGCCGGTTTTACCCGGCCAGCGACGGGCGCTGTTTTCCTGCAACGTTGTGTTCTGATAACCATTTTGAGCGTACTTTCTGAAAAAGACACGCCCGTTTACAACCCAAAAACCCCGAAATGACCTATCTACATCTATCAATTAGCCGTAATAACCGACAGATGTATGGGCAGTACAGGATTTGAACCTGTGACCTCTTCCGTGTCAACAGTGTGTTGTGTTTTGAGAGGGAATCACATTTTTTGAGAGGGAACAGCCAGATAAACGGGCGAGAAAAAACGACAACGATGTGGTCACTTTGCACGATAGGGATTCTGTGGGCATTTATTTTTTATACGCGCCCCCCCTATAGGAAATGAAAAAGAAATAATAAATAATAAATCGCCATCAATCCAGAAACGCCGTGTTTCAACACCTGTTATTCGTCTGTGAAATCTATCGGCGGCCCCCATCCTAAAAGAGACGAAATGAGCTTCAATGCAAACAAAATCGCAACCGCCCACCACGCTTTTTTCTGAATCCAATCCATAGCAGTGCAAATGAAATCAACCGTCGCATTCAGCCATTTCAGCCGGGGAAATTGCCCTGAAAGAATGGCGAACGGCAACAGCGCCCATCCAAAGATGAAAGAGAAAGCGATAATGCCGATGGCAATCATGAAAAGCGTGTCGCCCATCGGTTCGCCGTCCCATCTCACCGCCGCTTGTTCCTCCGGTAGAACCCGACCACGATCCCGGCAATCATGAACGACGGCGCCGCAATACGCCCTTCGCCGTTGTAAGGCTCCAGATATGGCGGGACGCCCTCCCGGTAGACTTTGCAGGTAATCCCATCCAGCCCCAGTAGCGCGATGACCTCGTCGCCATCGTTCGCCGTGCGCGATTCCTGGACGAACAGAATGTCGCCGTCCTTGTACGCCGGTTCCATCGAATCGCCCGCCACCCGGATCGCCCGGACGTTATCAGGTATCGCCTCGCCAGCCCGGACATCGTAAGCATAATCCTGTCCGGCGCCGGTATGCGTCATCGATGCTGTGGCGCTACCCTGCACCAATGGTATCGAGCGTAGAATGTCCGCGTTCACATCGGGACCAATCAGACTAATAGCATCATCGGAAAGCGACGGCGCATTCGGTGACACGCGATGCGCCAGCTGGGGATAACCGGCAAGCGTAAGGTAACGCGCCAGAGTAGATTCTCGATCCTCCTGTGGCGCCGCTGCTTCGACAAACTTGATAATGAATTCGGGACGGACGCGCAGACCGCGGGCCATATTGTAGATAGTCCCACGACCAACGCCCGTAGCTATTTCTGCCTGAGCATAAGACCATTTACGACGGTCTAACGTGTTTTTGACTTCATCTGCAAGCATTATCAATCTCCCTTTTTCGCCTATCAATTCACTGGCATTGCGCGACTGCTGATCCACAAACACATCATACAGCAAATTGAAAGTCGTCGTCAAAGTTAGTTTCAAAGTACCGTTGACACAGATTGTCAAAGACGGTATTATACATTCAACAAACTTTGATGAAAGAGAATTTGTATTTGTTAACGCACGAACAGGAAGCCCGCATCATCCAGATGTGGGAACAGACTGACCTCACTCGCGCCGGTATCGCCAGTGAGATCGGCCTCTCATACAACACATTCACGCTCTACTGCGAACGCGCCGGCCTCTTTCTGAGAGAGAAGCGGGAAGCCTACAAGGCGCCCCGTCCGGCGGTCGCCGAAGATGAACCAGACTCCCTACCTACAAAAACAAAAACGCCCCCCCTGCGCTAACAGGAAGGGCGTAGAAACGGACACGTTATGTCAACCATAAACATCTTATCACGCAACACGAAACGCGCCCCGCTGGTCACCGGCGGCCAGCTCTCGTATCGCACCGTCCTCCTGCCCGTCGCCCGCGTCGCCAGAGCCTACGCCATGTACGCCGCCAACCCGCGATTCACCGACGTTAGCATGATCGTCTCGCCCACCAGCCCGAACAACGGATACGTGACATTCCGGCCCAGCAACCCGGAATGCGCCGAACGCATGATCGAGCAATTCAGCGACGACCGCGCCCGCCGCGCCCAGACAACCCTCGACAACGCCCTCACCTACGAGTGGGACAGCAACCCAGACGGTTCCGAAATCTGCTACTCGCCCAAGCTCAACAAAGCCACCGGCGAAATCACCTACGACGCCTACACCGTGTCGCCGACCTCCTGCGACTGCGCGGACTATCAGTACCGCTGCCGCCGCCTCAACGTCCAATGCAAGCACCAAATAGCGCAGAGCCTGCGCCGACAGGAAGGACTGTAACCATGCCAAATATCGAATTGCGTCAACGAGCCATCGAGGCATTCACCGCCCGACGATTAGAAGAAGATGCCGCCTCACAGCGGCATCTCGAAAACCTGAAGGAAGAACGAACTATCCTCGTATCGAAAATCATCTCGGCAATGGAAAAGCGGGGGATACTCAACCCCGATAGTATCGACAGAATCAGCATCGAATGCCCGAACGAAATAGCCCGAAACGGCAGAGTGACCATCAACCTGCCGTGCGATTTTATCAAATTCGACGGTAGCTTCTGGCGCCTCCAATATTACTACGATGTTGCAAAGGGGGGAGTATACGACCTCGAATGTTGCCCCCAATGTAGCGCCCATATAGAAGACGACGAATGGGTAAAAATCCAATCCCTCGCGGACTATGGGGAGTACCTGTACTACATTGACACGGAAGAAGGGAAATGACCATGCCCATCTTCACCGCATCCGAACGACAAACCGCCCTCCATCTCACAGTCTGTGAGATGGAGAAATTCGATCCTCTCCAGCGAGACGGGTACATGACCCTCTGGACAACAGCACGACGCGAGGAATGCTACGAGTCATGGAAGGCGCGCTACACATGGTCGCCCAACCTCGAACCAGACAGCAGCCGCTCCGAAATGGCGTTCGCCTACACCGCCACCGCCACCGCCCTCGCAGGATACAGCGCCCTCTGCGCCTATTCCCTCATCGCGCAGCCCCTGCATTTCCTGCCGAAGAACTTCTCGATCACCTGGACCGAGGTAATCGTCACCCTGCTCGGCGCCTACCTCGCCGCGCTCATGTCAGCCATCGAAGGTTCCGCGCACGAAACAGAGATACCCGCCCAGCCGGAGCGAGTAGTCTGTAGCACCCGCCGCACCACCCGCCGCTGCCACGAATGTGGCAAGGCATATCTGGACACCCGCCTGACCTACACGCCCACCCACCAAGACGCAGACGGCAAAATGACAGGCGGCTACCTCCTGCAAGAAATCTGCTCGTCGCCCACCTGCAACTACATCCACACGCCCTAATCTCGACACAGAAAGAAATCCATGATCCCTATCGATCCCGAATTCACCGCCACCGTCGCCGCCCAGCCGATCAGCGACGCCCTGCTCACCATCCTGACACGCGCCAAAGGCAACCTGAGCCAATTACACGCGGAGATCGCCGCCCAGAACCTGAGCTTCGACGACACCATCAGCGAAACCCTCGAATCCGTCGCCGCGAACGCCCTCGCACTGTACGCCCTCTGCCTCAACATCGAAAAACACGGTATGCAGGACACCGAGAGATCCAACGAAATCATCTCGCATCTGGTCGATCTGTACGGCGGCGACGAGTACAGCAGTACCCTCATGTGCGAATGGAATCTCCTGCACGACGAGCGCTATCACTCCCTGATACAGGACATCACCGGATACTCCCTGATCATCCTGCGCGAAATCTTCGAGGAATCAACCAGCGATATCCGTCGCATTTATGGCGTCAACGATTCGCGCGAAGCGATTATCCGAATGTATAACGCCACCCACCCACCCATCGCGCAGGAATCCGGCAGCTTGCAATGGACAGCCGCGTAATCACCCGACAATCCGCACCCGCAACACCAACCACGACGCGTCGAAAGGCGCGCCGTGGTTGCTCTTTGCTTACCGCCCAACGCGCCGTAATCGCGAGCGGTAAGCCGCTATTATCATACGCCCGTTTACGACCAGACACGAAAAAATGACCATCACCCTGTTAAACACCGCCGACGAAATCATCATGCGCTGGGAACACGATAACGACCCCTACGCGGGGAACCGACGCCTGATCCTCATGGCAGACACATTGTTCGCGCCAGGAGCCGCACCGCTTCGCCGCAAAACCTACGCCTGTTCCGTCCAGCTTGCCGAAACCGGCAAGCCCATCGCCCACCATATCCCTGCGTCCACCGCCACCATTTACTGCGACGATCCCGGCAAATACACCGCCCGGTATCGCGTCGAACATCTGACATGGAAACCCATCGAGCTATTCATCCCCGAAGGCGAGGGACAAACCAAATTCGGCGATTTCACGGACTACGAGCACCAGCGTTTCAAGTTTGAATGGTCACATCCGCCCATCGGATGGACATCCGAGGCCGGCACCATCTACCTGCGCTGTCTCGAAGAGTCGCCCTTCCCGAACGACGACGATAAGGGATTCGCCTTCTGCCGCGCCCTTTCGCGCACCCACCGCCTATGGGACTGGTACACCATCCACATCTGCGGACGCAACCTCTCCTACGCCCGCCTCGTCCGTGCCACCCCCGTCGTCACCAGCGCCCCGAAGATAGCCAAGAAGAGGGGAGTACGCCAGTAATGCCGCAAATCACCCCAAAAACCGTTATGAGAATGGGCCTTGTCGAACCGGGAGATATCCCTGACGCGGTACACAACGCCCGTCTGATTGCCCACGCGCCACAGATGTACTCTGACCTCATTGATTTGATTGAGAGTGTTGAATTATTGCCGGACGCAAGCGACCCTGAGACTGATTTGTACATCGCTGTTAACGTCGCCCGTATCACGCTGGATCGAATCAGGGAGGCGCAATCATGACCATCGAAATCATCAAAATCGAATACAAACACATCGGCGCCCTCCTCGCTGTCGCGTCCGTCCGCATCGGAGAAGTTATCGTCCACGATTGGCGCATCGTCCAGCAACCCGGACAAGTCGCCCACGTACAGCCGCCCCAGCGCACCTACCTCGACAGCGCCGGACGCCAGCGATATTCCGGCCCATTGGTCATCTTCCCCGAAACGCAATTCTACGCCATCGCCCGGAAAATCCTGTCCGTCATCGAACGCGAAAGCGAGGAAAACGCATGATAACCACCTCCCGATTTTTTCGCGCCCTAACCGCGCCCTACAGCGCCTACCCAGCCGCCCGCCTCCAGATTCGATCCTACCGCCCCGAATGGCACGACAATCACGGACGACCCGGCCCCTGCGCGTGGTTCCTCCTCGACGATCAAAACATCGCCGCCGCCGCCGCCTTCGCGGCCGCCACCAGCCAGCAAGGATACGAAACCTACCACGCGGTACTCCCGCGCGTCAATGGGGGAGGGAAAGCCTCGGACGTCCGCGTCTGCGCCTGGTTATGGACAGACATCGACGCCGGAAATCAGGGACGCCAAGAATCCATCGCCCTCCTGAAACTGGCAACACAACGCGGCATCCCGACCCCCAACCTGATCGTCGCCAGTGGGGGAGGAATCCACGCCTACTGGCGCCTACCGGATATCGCGCCCTGCCACAACAAAATCGACCAGGACATCATCAGCGCCACCCTGAAGCGTTTAGTCCTATTCGTCGGCGGCGACGATCAATCCGCCCACGCTTGCCCCAAAGCCACCGACGTCGCGCGGATCCTGCGCCCGCCCGGAACCCACAACCACAAGCGCCGTGATCAGCCGCGCCCCGTCGAACTGTTGCGCGAAAACAGCGCCGGCCCGCTCTGGTCGCTCCGCCAGTGGCGATCCTTCCTACCGCCGCTTCCGCTGCCACCACGCCCGCTGACACCCCGTCCACACAGCCTACGCCGCATCCCCATGGGCGAAATCCCTCGCTCGGTCTCTGACCTGATCCAGCGCCCGCCCCGCCCTGGCGAACGCAACCGCGCCCTCTGGCGGGCCGCCGTCGCCATGCGAAAGCGAAACCTGCCGCAAGACAGCATAGCCGCCACCCTGTACGCCATCGCCGACAGCTGCGGATACCCGGACGCGGACACCAAGAAAATCATCAATTGGTCAGACATCAACGTCGTACCCGACCCCGAATTCCAATAGACAGAAAATAATGACAGACGAACTCCAACAGGCGCTAATCGCCATCAAAGAGCAAGCCGAACGCGAAGACGGACCATCCATCATTCAGGCGCTGATCCAACGATTTGGCGCTGCAGACATCTCGCGCCACCTGTACCAATCCATCGCCACCACCAGCGGCGACGAGCGCCCGCGCCTCACCCGAGCCGGACAGTACATACGCGAAACCGGCGACCCGCCACCCAGCCTGATCGACCGCCTCCTGCCAGAGAAAAGCCTGATCCTGCTGTCAGGCAAGCCAAAATTCGGGAAATCATTCGCCAGCTTGGACCTCGCGCACAGCGTCGCCACCGGAAGCAAAGTCTGGGGGGAATTCGATGTACACCGCCCCGGTCCGGTCGCCTACCTCGGTATGGAAGATGGTCGCTTCGAAATCGTAAACCGCCTCCTCAAGCGAGGCATCAAGCCCAACGACGACGACACACCCCTCTACATCACCGAATCGCGCATCAAGCTCTCAGACGGCGAAGGTATCGCGCTCCTGACCCAGCTCATCGCCGACATCGCCCCGCCCGAATGCCGCCTGGTCATCGTAGACACCGGACGAGAAGGCCTGAGCATCAATGACTGGAACGATCAGGGAGAAGTCGTCGAGAAACTACGAGGCCTCAGAAACTGGGCGCGCGCCCATTGTAGCGTCCTCGTCGTCGCCCACAACCGCAAAGGCGACGCCGTAGACCACGTAGACGCCATAGCAGGATCCAACGCCGTCGCCAGCTCTGTCGATGGATTCATCTCCGCGTACAAAAAACAAGACGTCGATGGCGGCCACCGCCGCCTCTGGATCGCTGTCGAGGGACGAGGATCAATGCGCGGCGAACACTGCATCGAGATGAACACCGACACCCTCCGATTCCGCTACGTGCCAGATTCCGAAGCCGCAGAGGAACAGCAGAACGCCACCAAAACCAAGCGGGAAGGGGAGTACAAAAAATACGCCGACGCCATCACCGCGCTCGGAGGTTCCGCCACCCTGTACGCCATCGCCGACAGGCTAAAAGAAGATGTCCAGATCGTTCGCAAGCGCATCATAGCCGGCATCAGCGATAGCGCATTTATCGAATCAGGAACAGCGCCTGCAACAGGAAAGGGACAGCCTGCCCGCCTCTATACCGTCTCTCCCGATTTCTTATTTCTTTTACAATTTCCTATAGGGAATAAAAAAGAAATAAGAAATCCCCCCTCTCAAAACACACCCGCCGCCGCTCCCTATTGGGCCGACATCGACAACGAGAAATCTGACGATCTGGAAGGCTTTGAGCTATGACGCATCTGTCACTTTTTAGCGGGATCGGCGGAATCGACATTGCCGCGCATTGGGCCGGATTTCAGACTATCGCCTTTGTGGAGCGTGAACCATTTTGTCAGTTAGTTTTGGCAAAGAACTTTCCCGGAGTACCCATTCATGACGACGTTACAACATTCGACGCTGAGTCTTTTCGAGGACGAGTTACCCTCCTGTCAGGAGGATTCCCCTGTCAGGACATCTCGACGGCAGGTAAAGGCGCAGGATTATCGGGCGAGCGCTCAGGACTATGGTTCGCCATGCTTGACATTATTTCCAGAGTCAGACCCCGGTTTATCCTGGCTGAGAACGTGGCTGCCCTCTATAGTCGAGGCATTGACACCGTTTTGTGCGGGTTGGAAGAAGCGGGCTACACCGCAGAGCCGTTCGTGGTGGCAGCTTCAGACATGGGAGCGCCACACCGACGCCAGAGAGTCTTTATCGTCGCTGAACTTTCCGACGCCAGTAGCATCGGATGCGTGGGTGGAGAACATGAAATCCTCGCAAACCAAACCGGGCAGTATGCACAGTATGACACTGCCGAAAGCCGCCACTCTCAACTGGGGGACGCCGACCAGTTTCGACGCACACGACATTCAGCGCTCCCCGGAAGCGCAGGACAAGCATTTGAGGAGAGGTGGGAAATACTATCGCAAGACGGGCGGGAATCTGGCAGAGGAAGTCAAAAACTGGATAACGCCAACAGCGGTACAGATTCAGCGCTCGGACATGGAGAAACGAACGGCATACCGAGCGAGTATCGGGCGCAAGTATGTGCCGGGAACGCTGGAGGAACAGTTACAGAATTGGAGAACGCCTTGCGCCAGAGATCATCATCCCTGCATAGACCCCGAAGTGAAGATAGAGCGTGGGCAGAGGACGGACGGGCAATTGATGCTGGCGCATCAGGTGACCCGCGAGCAGTTGACCCCGGAGAATTGGGCGACTCCTGCATCAGCGGATGCGGTGGGCAGTCACGGCGGGGGTCAGGGACGCTCACTGAGGACGGACATTTACAACCTGAAGCATCGCGCCGAGTTTCCAACGCCGAGGGCGAACAAAGTGGGGGGATACAGCAGTCCGGGATATGCACCGACATTGCAGCAGGTGATACAGGGAGTCTTGAATCCCTCATGGGTGGAAAATTTGATGGGCTTTCCGCAGGGATGGACGGATGTTTCCGATTCCCCGCCCGCCCCGGCGAAGAGCAACACGAATGGGAAGCGCCGCGAACGATCACCAGCAAGCTGCCTGACCGTGCAAAACGATTGAAAGCGTTAGGTAACGCCGTCGTTCCCGCACAGGTCTACCCTGTTCTTTTAGCCATTGCGGGAAGGATTCAGACGACGAAATGACCCCCGCCGCCTTCATCGCCCGTTGTCGAGACAATGGCGTCCACCTATCTGTCACCGATTCTGGACGCCTCTACGTCAAGCCAACACGCCCAGACGCCATCACACCCGCCGTCCGCGCCGCGCTGGAGACGTACAAGGGCGTCCTGATCGATTATCTGCAATCTCCCACAATCTTCGACCAGTGGGAGTCCGAAGCCGCATCGATCCCCGAAACCATCGACCCCTGTATCATCCTGTCGCCCGGAACCACCACCAGCAAACCACGCGCCACCTACCTCTACTACGTCCGCCGCGCCCGGTTCCTATCGCGTTATCTGGGCGATTCGTGGTCTTGCCCACCGCCCCACACCCCCGTCGTCTTCTCGGACGGCCCCATCGTCATGCAGAAAATACAGACCATTCCGAACTCAATTTATGAAAGGCAATAGGCATCAAATGAATAACTACCGTACCGCAAAGAACAGATTTTCTGTCGGTGACATCGTGAAGATTCTGGATTCCTACAATATCCCCAGGGACCAACGCGGCAAGACGGGAACCATCACCGAGGTTATCCCTATGGGAAACTACGAACAGTTACGTGTCAACCTATCCGGCTACGACCGCCCGCAGATATTCCTCGACCATGAATGCATGAAAATCAGCGCCGTCGAACCGGACGTGGAACCCGAGCCGGAACCGGAACCCAAGAAAACGCGACGCCCACCCCTGAACCTGCGACCGCCCAGAGACGACCGCACCGAGTCCCAGCGGCAAGCCGAGGGAGTCGCCTTCCTGACCAACCATGGATTCATCGTTTTGCAGATAGGACAGAGTCGTAAAGCCGTGAGATGCAACACCTGCGGAGATTGGCAGATACCCACGGGATTTATCGGCAACAGTGAAGGCGCACCAGATACCATCGTCGCGCACCCAGACTGGCCAGCCGGAGCCGGACTCCTGCTCGAATGGAAAAAATCCTCCACCGCCAAACGCAGACCCACCCAGGAGAAACTGGAAGAAAAGGGGATTATCGTCGTCGTCTGGAACCTTGCCACCTGCCTGACCGCCGTCGCGCAGTATACGCGGGAGTTCCGCGACCCCATCATCCACCCGGCAATCGACGCCTGGTTGAAATCACATCACATAGAAACAGAGGCAAAATGACCTACACATCAAAAAGCGTAAAAAACGCCATCACAGAATGCCAGAAATACTATCGGGATATGGGATACACCCTGTACAGCGTCGCCGTTTACCAGACCACCCACGACGCCATAGCGCATTTACTGACAACCGATAAACCCCTGACGACAATCAGCATCAGCATCAGCGAATACGTCGAACCCGGCTACCTCCGACCCTCCGTCGTCACCGATAAATCCGGACAAATGCACCCCGTACAAAAAGACGGCATCCCCAGCCGCTCCTTCCCCCTCTACGAATAATAAAAAAAATCCCCTACTCTCTATAGGGAGTAGGGGATTTTTTATTATGTATACTATCTGACGCAAGAGTCAGCTACTCGAAAGGGAAACTTTCGAGTATCTTTTCAGTAGACTTTCGTGTTATTTTTTTACAGCTTTTCCTGATAGCTTCCGGTATCGCGCCACCGCTTCAGAGCCTCGCATACCCGCCGCGCAAACAGCAACCGAACATCCCTCGTAGCGATCAGCGACCGGTCTGTCAAATTCGTGATGAACCCCCCCTCGATCAGCGCACAAGGCCCGTCGAAATCAAAGACCGCCAATCTGCTATGCTGGGATTCGTTCTCGGTCTTGACCCCACGATTCACCAACCCCGTCGCCGAGACCGCCGCCCCACACACCGCCACCGCCCAGGACTTATCCGCATCATCCCGATAGTAAGCCTCACAGCCCGTCGCCGACGGCGGCCCGTCATTCATGTGGATCGACAACAAATGCGTACACCCGGCATCCTCCGAAACGTCGTCGATGCGCCCCAGAAACACCCCGGACACATTATCGCCCCGCGTCAGGTAGTAGGGGATACCTGCATCGATGCAACCCTGCTTCATGGTCAACCCCCACGCCAGCGTCACATCGCATTCGCGCATCCCCCCCGAAACCGCCCCGGTATCCAGCACACCCGGCCGGACATTAGACATCCCATGCCCCGCATTGATTGCCAGCTTCACCCGTCGTTCCATCGTGTGATCTCCCCTCGCAAAACCCGGAAACTATGCGTATATAATGGTTACCGCCACTTCGTTTGCCGCAATTGCCGTAGCATCCGAATCGGCAATACCCGCAGTAATTGCCATCACTAAGCCCAGTGAATTGTAGTAGCCGATATCCGCATAGTTTTGTTGCATTGCTGATCCAGGAGGAATCCCATAAACCGCCACAGGGACATCCGTCCCAACCGTTGGAGCCGATGCTTTGGAGTAGATTTTGAGGTAGCGCCATGACGCGGAGTTATTAGAGGCAAAAATGCTGTAGACGCGCCCCGCCGACGACTTGATAATCGCGGCGTTGGTATCTGCCGTACTAACACGCTTAAATGTTGATGCTATGTTGGTACTGCTTGCCGTCGCTGCCGCGAATACCGGAGGGGAACTACCCAGTAAAACAACCGGGGTAGTGCTGGTATGGATTTGGCGAGTTAACCAAC
>Ga0209829_10002333_pt1 | contig 14458 bp, 19 predicted proteins | sample C_140205_EF_Meta_FD_187311 | JGI IMG/M metagenome (GOLD analysis project Ga0209829, IMG submission 187311) | Freshwater microbial communities from Lake Croche, Canada to study carbon cycling - C_140205_EF_MetaG (SPAdes) (version 2) | ecosystem: Environmental > Aquatic > Freshwater > Lake...
CAAGTATTTTCGTTTAAAACCCAAGACTCAAATAGCTTAGGTGGGATAAACGCATCACGACCTGCGTCGTAGGTAAAGCCAATCCCTGCGTAGTTCTTACGCAATGGAGTGCCACCATTTTTGTGAACACCACCGTGTGTGTTGTATGAGGTCTGAATCCACTCACCGGGGCTTGAGTCCACGAATGTTTGAAAGAACTCAGGTTCAGCAACGATGACTTGCGTGACGACGCCGTTTACAACTTTGGAAAAGTGGCTCATGCCGTATAACTCCCCGAGGAAGTAAATTTCAGAATGGTGTTGGAACCAGACGTTGTTACAGTTGGGGAACCAGTAGTAGTGCCGCTGTAATACAGCGTGGGAACTGAAATAATCACAACACCAGAACCGCCGCTGGCACCAGATTGAACAGTTCCAGGCGGGTCAGTGCGGGATGCACCACCGCCGCCGCCACCCGTGTTGGCCGTTCCAGCCGTTGCGGAGCCAGCGTTCAAGCCGCCCGCGCCACCGCCGCCACTGGTGGAACCAACGGTGTAACCAGTATTGCCGTTCTGTTGCGCTCCACCAGAACCACCGCCAGCATAAGAAACTGAAGAACCGGTGATCGAATTGGAAGTGCCGCTGCCGCCAGCGCCCGATGCACCAGAAGTCGAACTAGAGGCGTTGCCACCCGTTCCACCAGAACCACCGCCGCCACCGCCGCCAAAAACACCAGACCCGCTGCCTGAGTTATAGCCATTGCCGCCGGAACTTCCTTGTCCAGACGTACCAGAAGCGCCGTTATTGTCTGCGCTGCCGCCGCCACCAGAACCGCCGCTATTAGGGCCGTTGCTAGATTGACCGCCATAACCGCCGCCAACCGCGGTCAACGATAGGCCCGTGCTGCTGGTTCCGTTGCTGCCAACGCCGCCGGATGTTCCACCAGAACCGCCGCCGCCAACCACAAACGAATAAGTCGTTCCAATTGTGAGTGTGGTGGTGCCAGAAAGCAAACCGCCAGCACCACCGCCACCAGCGACCCGGTTTGTAGATGCGCCGCCACCACCGCCGCCCGCAACAATCAAATAACTTGCAGAATAACTAGTGGCATACGAAAGAAATTGCCAGGTAGAACCGGTATAAACCTCAACAACGCCCGCAGAATTGAATCTATGCATACCCGCAACCGGAGATCCGGGCCTTTGCGCAGTTGTTCCGGTGGGCAGCGTTAGTGCGCCGGTGCTATTAAATACTACGTTCTGGTCGGTTCCTACAGTTACCGCAGTTGTGCCGTTGTTACTTGCGAGTTGCAGAACCCCAGAGGTGTCTCCTGTGAGGTTTAGTGATGTGCCGCTAGATGTTCCTGCGGAGATGATGGATGCCATTTATTTTTCCTTCGGATATTTGTCTTTCACGGCCTGAATCTCGGCTTTCCAAGCATCTAAGCCTTTGTGAAAGATGATGTCAAACTGATCCGCAAATGATGGGTATTCAGCGGCTCTTTTAGCTTTGTATGCGTTGGCTTTGATATAAGCCTCTACTGCGTCCTTGTCATACTCAACGATGTTCTCGTCTTTGTCATAAGCAACATCTCCACGGATGACAACCACAGATGGATAAAGAGCAAGAATTGCTTCGTGGTTCATGCCGCAATCTCCATTAAGGTAATAGTTGAATGTGAGATGTTTGAAACTTGAACGCTTACAGAAGCGGCGTTATTTCGACTTCTAAATTGTGTTTTATAAGTTACAGATGATGTTGTGGCTGGAGAGTCCAAATAAGCAATAGAAGCGGCTCCGCTGTTTAATAAAGTGGTATTGGTTTCTAAAATTGCGCCAATCGCTGTTGGGATTAATAAGTTTGTAGCCCCTCTCAAAAGATTTATGTCTATACAGTTTGTAGAATTTGCACTTGATTTGCTTAAACCATTTTGACTAACCAAAACAAGTATTTTGCTAGTAGCAGAAGTTGGAGTAATACTTGCAGTTAAACCAGTATCCACAAAAGTGTCTGTTGAACTTGTAACAGCGGTCGCATATGTAGCGTTTACCACCTGCAGCACCGCCCCAGTAGGTAGTGCGGCTTTAGGAATAACCTGACCGCTAGATGCAGTTGTGATAATTGTCCCTGTGTTTGCGGGTAGCGTAAGCGTATTAGTGCCAGCCACCGCAGGGGCGGCGAGGGTGATAGAACCCGAGGTATCGCCCGCAATAACAATAGAACTCATAGTATGACCCACCTTTGTCCTGATGTGACTGTGACTGACTGTCCGCCTGCGATGGTTACGGGGCCGACAGATTGTCCGTTGAATCCCGATCCGATGGTGTAGCTCGCAGAGACAGTTGTGGAGTTTACAAAGATTCCGTTGCTCGCAATAAGTTCTGGGCTGCTCAGTTCGCCCTTATTTGGGTTGTATCTTAGCTTGGTAGAGCTGACATTTTCAGATGTGATCGTGCCTGTGGTTGCGCTAGTAAAGGTCAGATAACGGGTTGCATCTGTGCTGGTGTCATCGCTAATTGTGAGTCCCGCAGAGACCGCAGACCAGACAATGTTGGTTCCGTTATAACTGAGCGCAGTTCCCGCAGAGACAGGAGCCGCGAGGAAAGAGGTTGCTCCTGATCCTGTCTGATAGGGGATTTGGTTTGCTGCACCGCCCGCGAGGTTTGTTGCCGTGGTCGCACTTGCCGCGCTGCCGCCAATAGAGAGTCCTGATGCGGTTCCGGTAAGACCTGTTCCCGCGCCCGTGAAGGAGGTTGACGATAGGATTCCGGTGCTTGGGTTGTATCTCAGTTTGGTGCTAGATACATATTCGGTCGCAAGGTTTCCCGTGGTCTGGTTAGCCAGGAGGGGATAGTAGGTTGTGTTGGTTGTGGTGTCATCCGTAACAGATGCGTAACTTACAGGTGTTGCCCAAGTGGGTGCGCCCGATCCGTTGCTCTGCAAAAACTGTCCCGCAGTTCCAGCGGAGGTAAACGCAAACGCAGTTCCTGTGCCGTAAGAGACCCCGCCCGCAGTTGGGGTTGCGGTGGAGTTTGTGCCTCCGTTCGCAATAGGAAGGGTTCCAGTTACACCAGTTGTAAGCGAAAGACCTGTTGCGTTTGTGAGCGTAAGAGAAGTTGGAGTTCCAAGATTGGGTGTTACTAGAGTCGGACTTGTGGACAACACAACCGAGCCGGTTCCAGTCTTAGTAGTGACCCCTGTTCCTCCATCTAGCACCGCAAGAGGAGAGGAAAGGCCCGAGATTGTCCCGCCCGTTATAGCGACCCCAGACATCGTGCCGCCCGTAATCGCTACGGAATTGGCATTTTGCGTGGACATCGTGCCAAGACCCGTAATTGCCGTGTTTGGGATGGTCGTGGATGCGGTGAACGCTCCAGTCCCGTTTCCGAACACATATCCCGTCAGCGTGGCGGCTCCCGTGCCTCCAGAGGCAACCCCAAGGGGGGCAGAAAGCCCAGATATTGTTCCGCCTGTGATCGCCACCGCGTTCGCGTTTTGGGTTGCCATAGACCCCAAACCCGTAATGTCCGAGCTTGGGATGGTTGAAACAGTAGAAAATGGGCTAGTTCCGCTTGCTTTTAGGTATCCAGCGGTGAAAGTAGCAGCTCCGCTTCCCCCGTATGCGACACCAATTGTTCCCGCGTTCCATGTCCCCGCAGTTAGGGTTCCAACACCCGTAATTCCTGTGTAAGACCCGCTGATTCGCGCGGTGTCTATCGTTCCGCTGGTGATTTGGCTCGCACCAATCGCAATATTTGTGTTGGTGACAGACGAAATCTGCCCGTATGCGTTGGTCGTAAAAACAGGGACTTGCGATGCAGAGCCGTAGGTTGTTGCGCTTCCAACGGGGGTTAGGCTGAATTGATAGCCAGCAAGAGTAAGCCCTGCTCCCGCAGAATACATTGCGCCCACAGAAAGAGCAGACCAGTTGACCGCAGTTGTTCCGAGCGTTCCTCCTGGCTGGGCAGAGCAATACCATGCCGATCCAGCCGTGGTGCTTCCTGATTCCACAAAAGTGACCGCGCCGACCAATTCGTTCCAAGTGTCTGCATCGGTTGACCGCGACCATGCACCCGCCGAGGCAATATATATTCCGTTTTGAGACGCGGTGGTTTGGTCTTTAACTAAAACACGATCCCCAGACGCGACTGAAATTCCATCAATCGTCTGCAATCCAGACAGAGTGATGTTAGCGGTGGTTGCGGTTAGAACTGCGGTTTTCCAAGTAAGCCCCGCCGCGATGTAGTCCACATAAGTCTTGTTTGCCACATCCGTTCCCCCAACAGGGGAGGATGAAACTGTTGCGCTAGTAAAGGCTGCGGTTGAAGGAGATGTCGCGCCAATCGTGGTGCTATTGATTGTGCTATTTGTGATGTTTAAACCAGATTGAAGCGGATTTATGGGCGCAAAAAACGGGGTTCCCGCTGGGCCAATCAGCGTGACAGGAGCAAATGTCGGTTCAGGCTGGAATATCCCCTGAACTGGGACAATGTTAGTCGTTTGCGTCTTGGCGGTGTCATTCGCCATAATGACCCTCAGTCAGCTTGAACTGCGGTGATGTAAAGAGTATTCGTTCCTGAAGAGATGCCCTTGATATAAAAAGGCTCTGCGGGACACGCAATCACAACCGGATAGTTCATCGCGGGAGGAAGGGTATAACTTCCCGATCCACCGGAGGAAGCGATTACGGGGTCAGCAACAGTTGAGGAGTTAGAAAATTCAACCGCAGCGGTTCCAGTTCCAAGGTTTAGCAGTTGCACATAATTCGCTTGGTCGTTGCTGGTGGAGGTGATTAGCAGGGCAGAAGAGGCAGATGTCGTAAGGTCAAGCCTGAAGGTGCGGCTCTGGTTACGAATGGCAGAAAGATTAACCATGATAGTCCTTTCGTTTTAGCAATTATAAAGAAAAAAGCCGCCCCTTGTGAGGGCGGCCTTCCCTATGCTTACTTCATTTAGGCGGTAAACCCTTTGTTTTTCAGCACAGTAATCAGAGCATTTACGGCAGTCGCAATTTCCGTTCCGGTAGCGGAGTTGCTAATTGCGGTGATCGCAGATGCCTGAGCCACGGGGGTTGCGCCGTGAAAGCCCACTAGTTTAGATGCCGAACCGCCGAGCAGGATGCCATCGGTTGAATCGCCGTCATAAAGATAGTGAGCGGTGGTGGTAGAAGCGGGGCCTGGATTTGCCATTTTCGTTTCCTTTCAGAGTTAAGCTGCCACGCGGCAAGCGAGTTCAGGGTAAAGGGGAGCCCAGCCATACAGAACATCCAAGCGGGTGGGGATGGAGTCGTTGTTGATCGTGTATTGACGAACCACACGAATCGACAGACCCAGTTCCTTGTCGCTTGCGCGTCCAGCAAAGTGAACACCCTCCGGCAGCTCAAGGTCAGCAGTCGCAAGAGTAAATGCGTTGCGGTGCATGACAACATTCTGAGGAGATACAGTTCCCGTGTTGTTGAAAGGAGTAACGGCTGCGCTAGAAGAAGTTGCAGCAACAGTCACATTCTGGAACTGACCGCCCGTGATGATAGCGGGGGAAACAGTAACAGAGGCAGAAGAGCCAGAGGTGATCGTTACATCAGCGGTCACGACAAAGTTACGCAGCTTGTTGGAGCCGTAAGCCTGGCGGTTCTGGGGGTTGACTGCGAACACATTGGCAATCTGGATCACATCGCCTTGCTTGAGGTTAGCGTTGGCGGTAGCGGCAGCGATTGTAATGGTCGAGGTTGAAGCCCAGCCCGTTGACAGGGAACCCGTGAAGGTAGCCGTGTTGGTGGTCAGAACAGAGGTTGAGTAGGAACCAAAGGTGTGCGAGACCACATTCTGATCCATCTTCCAAGACATACCAGCAGAGTCAACACCCATCAGACCCTTCTCGTATTGAGCCGAGATTTTGTCGGAAGGCATGAAGAGACCCTTGAGGGAGTCAACGATGGTTGCCGAGGTGAAAGGCTCAACGATACAGGAGCGGCGGCCATCACGCGGTGCGCCTTCGGAGTCCAGATATGCACCAGCCGTCAGGTAGGTGATAAGGCCCGTGGGGGGCGTTCCAGCGGTTCCAACGATGTTGGCGGTCTTGTTCTTAGCGGTCACAAGGCCATCACGATCCATCTTGTTGGCGATAGCGGCAACGGCAGGCTTGAGGATTCGGTCGGAGAACATATCCAACGAAAGAGCCAAGTCCTGAGTCGTGAACTGCGTGTCCACATGGAACTGCGTGTCGAGGGTAACGGGGACAGAAGTCTCGTTGAAATCCTCAACATTAAGCGCGGGGCCAGTCGTTCCAATGAAACGGCCAGGACGGCGGACATTCACAGTATTACCAATTTTCGCGCCGCTGACGGCAAACTGGTCGTCGTAGTCGCGGTTTACTTCGGAGGTGAAGGTAAGTTCGTTTTCGAGAACCATAAGGGCCTCGTTGGTGATCTTGCTAATTGTCAACAGATTGTTTGACATTTTGTTTCCTTTCAGTTGTTAGTTAGAAACTACTTAATCTTTCCGGCTCGTCTTGCTTCTTTCCATTGCTGATAAGTTCCGTAAAACTGACCATCAGTTCCTATCGGGTTATCTAGCGCACTTCCAGTTGCTTTCAAGGGGTTGATCGGAGCTGGTGCTTTCGTCTTAACAACAGGAGTTGTCGGCTTGCTGGTGACTTCATACTTTGCCTCCAGCTTCCCAATTTCACGCAAAGCGGAGATCACGGACATATCAGACAGTTTGCGCGCAAACTCTGGATTCTCAGCGAGGTGATATAGGATTCTTGGCCCTACCTCACTCTCTAAGATTGCATCTCGAACTTGGTCAGAGACCATCACATCCGAGGAGTCAATCATTTCCTGATAATCCGGCACTTCGCGCTTGGTGGCTTCTAGTCGCTCTTGCCAAGATTTAAGCATCTTGTCACGCGCTTCTGCCGCCTTGCGTTCTGCTTCCTGAATGTCCCGCTCCCGCAATGCCTTGTCAGCAGACCACTCAGCCAACGCTTTCGCATACTCAAAAGCATCGTTGAACTGGTCGGGTGTGGGTTCTGCGGCAGGGTCAACCTGTTTAGGGACAACCTTCTGCTCTAGTTCCCGCATCCGCGTCTCCAGAGCCTCCCTTGCTTCGCGCTCTCGCTGGGCTTCTGCCCGCGCTGCTTCGCGTTGCTTGGTTAGTTCCGAAAACCGCTTCTCAAGTTTCGGGTTTTGCTTCTTTTCTTCTGTTGCTTCCGCTTTCGTTTCAGCTTCAGGTTCACTCTGCTCTTGCTCTGCTACTGGCTCAACAGGAGTTTCCTCGACTGTTGCCTCAGTAGGGGCTTCGGGTGCAGCTAAACCTAATTTTTGTGCTTGAAACTCGGCTAAATTCTCACTAGTTACTACTGTTCCTGCTTGGCGGTCTGACATGAGTTTCCTCAAGAATTAACCCGATGAACCCATCGGTAGGTTTAGTAATTGTAATTACATATTTTGTTGTGTAAAGGGGTTTGCACCATGCTCAATATCTTGTGCCGCAAATTGAGCGTAATACTGTTGCTCACGATTCCGTCTGTCTATTTCCGCAATCAGTTTGTCGGTGTTCAGGTTGTGGATTAACAGTTCTACGATTGCGTCAATCTCGGTCTTGTTTTGGCTAGTAATGGATCGGGTGTTCTGATCGTTTACTTTTACCTCGGCCATGGTCTCGGTATTGTGAGCCTTGGCAGTAACTTCCATGAGTTTACGCCTTGTAGCTCCCTCTTCCTTAATCTGAGCGATCTGACCGCGATTGCGTATCTCCATTTGGAGGGCTTCAATCTGTTGTGCCATGGCATCCATGTTTTGCTTGGCTTGCATGATCTGCATCTGGACTTGCGGGGGGAGATCGGTTTTTTCATCAATCTGTGCCATTGGGTTCGCTGCGGCTAGTCTATCCGCAATAACATCTGCGCCTGGGAAGTCCATATTCCTAAAGACTAGATCGCCCGCGATTTGGAAGAGTTGCTCGTTATTCGCAAGAAGCGGCATCATGGCATTTACCGCTTCTAGCCTCTTGGATTGATATCCAGGGCCTGTATCCATGACCACATCGTATTCACCGATGGTCACATCGTTCAGAACCTTCTCCACACCCATTTCATCTACTTTTCGCTCATTTAGCGTGACCATTTCGGGCTGACCATCCGCGCCGATAATCCGCAGGACTCTTTCGCGGTCGTAAATCTTCGGAATCAGGTCAAGGATGATCTTTCCGGTGTGGCGAATAGATCGGGTCAGATTGTCAAAATAGTGGAAGTTGGACAGGTCAATCTGCTGCTGCTGACCCATCAAAGCCTTGCCAGAGATATTTCCCGCTGGGAGCTGGTTGGGGTCAACGATACCGACGACCGCCTGAAGGTCTTTGTTGATGCTCTCCGCAGCGGTCATAACTCCAATCGGAGGTGGTTCGGGCTGGAGTCGGGTAGGAGCGGGCGCGGGTTGTCCCTCAATGTCTTTCTGCTTGTATCTCAGGACGGCAGCGGACTTGATGTTGGCTTGCGCCCATTCGTTTTCGTGTCCCTCGTCCTGACCCTCTACGATGAGCCACTTAGCCTTAGGAGCCAGCGCGACAGATTCGGTCATGCTGGTCTGCCAGTAGTTATACATTCTCTGAGCGTCCTTGGCCATCCGCACAAGACCATATTTCTTGCGCTTGCCCTCCAGCACCAAGACTTGTCCGTAAACAGGAACAACGGGGATATATTTGCCCGCCCAAGTGCTTTCCTCTAGCACTTCCATCCCTGTGAGCTTGCACCACCGCACGACCTTCTTGTAACTCGGTCTGCGGTCTAGGATGGTGATGTTTGATAGCGCAAGGGTCTCGGGAGAGGGAAGATCGTCCTCAAACGCGCTTGTGCCGTCTGAGAGCATAACTAAAGTCTTGGGGATGCGCTCGGTGTAAAAGTATTCAGCAATCCTAATGTCTTCCTTCATCACCCAATCCGCGTCTGAGTCTCCCGCTCCGCGTTGCATGAAGTTGCCCTCTTCCGCGCCTGGATACATCTTGCGGAACTGCGCCTTGCTGATAACTGTAGTGATAAGGCAACGCTCCGCATCCGATCCATCGGGCATAACGGAGTTGGGATCCCAATAGACTGTAAATGGGTTGTCTATGGGGCGAATGTAAATCTCCTGGTCAAAGCTATCCTCCCGCGGATAGTCGGTAACGATTCGCCAGTAACCCCATCCCATCCGCACCGCAGAATCAAACGCGGTGTCGTAAGCTTGGTCTGCGTCTGAGTTGACTTCGACATGGCGAACTATGCCATTGATGATTTCCGCAAGTTTTTCGTCCGCTTGGTCATTCATCCCATGGACTTTGATGCGGGGTCGGGCTTGTCTTTGCTGGTTGGTTACCTGGCGGATGAAGGCATCGATCTTGTTGATCGTGAGGCAGGGTCTTGCCTCTAGGTTGCGGGAGTTCTGAACTTCTACTGGCCATTGCTCACCAGAGGCAAACTTGAGGTCATTAAGAGCCTCGACGCGGTTGTTGGAGTCTGCCTGGGACGCAAGGGTTAGAAACTTCTTTGCATCCTCAATTCTGGTGTCCATCTCTGACATATTTATCCCATCCAAGAAGCGGGTAAAGTGTAAGTTGGCTTTTGCGGCTTCGCCTTCTTCGGTTCATTCACCATCAGCCCGATATACCTAAATGCGTCTGCCCCGTGACTGTATTGGTCGTGAACTGGGGTCTTACTAAACATTTTAGTATCGGGGTCAACATCGTAACGATAATGACGCAGACATTGTAAACCTTCGTGGCAGTTTTCTCTATCAAAAAAGCATTTGGAGAAAATAGTCCGAGCTGCGTTGATACTGTCCGCAACGGGAGTCTTGGGGATGATCTGCACCTTGAACCCTGCCGACCGCACAATTTCTTCTATCGAGCGACCATTTCCCGCGAGGGTTTTGTTCTCCGCATCGTGAGGCAGCCAGAGCGTGTCGTAGATATAGCCAAACTTTTGCATTTCCGCGAGGTAGTGCGAAATAGTCTTCTGGTTGTCCTCAAGATAGCGAATCAGGCGAATCTCCATCCCGATAAACTGGAGGAACCAGATTGCGGTGTTGTCAGCCCAGCCCAAGTCAAACACCGCATGAACGGGCTTGATGGAGTCATACGGGACTCTAGTAAGTCTGTTCTCAAGCTCTGCCATCTTCATCTCGTTGGCAAAGACCGCACCATCTACTGTCTGGCGGCACAGACCTTCCCAGACTGTGTTGTAAGCCTCTGGATCGCGGTTCTTGAGCGAGTCTTTCTCAAACCGCAAGGTGTCGGGGAACCAGGGATTGTCATACCAGTTGATCTTTTGGATGATCGCGTTCTCTGGCGGGGAGACTATAAACCGCTGGTAGGTCTCGTCAGACTCTAGCTCAGGGTTAAATGTTATCCATATCTCCGACTTCTCTTTGCGGATCGTAGGGATGAGGATGTTCCAGCTCGTCTTAGATACAGTCTGTGCTTCCTCTACCCAGCAGATATCCACACCTTCAAAAGACTTTATGTTGGTGATGTTGTTCTTCAGGCCCGCAAAGAAGAACTCTGTCCCGTTCTGCCCACGGATAGATGCTTGGGTGATTTCGTAGAAGCCATCTAGCCCCAAAGCGATGATTTGGTCGCTCAGGAGCTTGTGGACGGAATCCTTGATCGAGGTTTGGAACTCTCGCGCACAGAGAATCCGCATGGGAGACTTTGCTCCGAGTATGAGCAAAGCCCTAGCAACCCCCCAAGACTTAGCCCCGCCTCGCCCTCCCCACAGGACTTTGTAGCGACTCTTCTCAAACAGGCACGCGAGCTTTTGGGGGAATTCAGCCCGCGCTACTGCATCACGAACTGCTTGCATTTGGGGTTACAAAAGATACTTGGATGCCCTCAATCGCGGAGCCATCAGGGTTTGCAAACTTGGTTGTGTTGGTTTCGCCCCAACCCATTTGTGCCTTTGTCCACCAGATTGCGGCAGTTGTGTCCCCGTTTATGGCCTTGTTGAAAAGAGTCTTGGCCACCTTTGCGGATGCCGTGGCTTTTCCGAGGGCCAATTCTTTTTCGTAATACTTTCTGAGCGTTTTGTCGCAGATTCCGATGAGCGCACCAATTTGGTCGTGCGGAAGCCCTAGGCCCGCAGCCTGTTCTACTTGCGCCCTAGACTTCTCTGTCGGTTCGTGGGGTGTCTGCATCTCTTTTTATTAACGGAATCATGCGACCAATTCGGCCTTCTTGCCCGTGAAATCCTCCCATCTTTTTACTATAACATCGCAATACTTTGGGTCTAGCTCCATAAGTCTGGCTTGTTTCTTAACTTTTTCACAAGCCAACATAGTGCTTCCAGAGCCACCAAAAAAATCTAACACTATTTTTTTATCAGCGTGTGATGACAAACAATATTCAATTAATTCAATTGGTTTAATTGTTGGATGAAATTTTTGAATGTCTCTTTTGCATTCAAAAACATTGGCCCCATAAAAAGGATTTCCATTATCACCCCAATACCAAATAAATTCATGGCATGGTTCATATCTGTGCATTCTGTGTTGAATTGGCTTAACCCAAACAATGCAATTTTTTGGTTCCCCCAATGATGATGTTGCTTCCAAAAACTTTTTTGCTGTTTTGGCATCGCCACAAATGTAAGCGGTGTCTACTTGAACATTGGTAATGGCATCATGAATCACTTGTGCAAACTCATCACCGTCATTCTGTATTGATTCACCATCAGATTTTTTAACATAATTAAAACCATAAGGGGGGTCTGTAAATACCATATCAGCTTTTTGACCATCCATTAATTTTTCAACCGCATCAATGCTTGTGCTATCACCGCACATCAGCCTGTGCCGACCTAGCTGGTAAATGTCTCCAGGCTTGGTCTTAGGCTCCTCTGGAACCTCTGGAACGGCATCTTCGTCTGTCAGGCCCTCGGTGGTTTCTACGGGACGCAACAGTTCGTCTAGTTCATCTTTGTCAAAACCTATTAGCTCTAGATCAAAGTCAGCGTCTAGCAGTTCGTTTAACTCTATCTTGAGCAGTTCTTCGTCCCATCCAGCGTTTAGGGCGAGCTTGTTGTCCGCAATAATTAGGGCTTTGCGCTGATTGTCTGAAAGGTGAGATAACTGTATGACTGGGACTTCTGTCATTCCCAGTTTTCTTGCGGCCATAAGCCGCCCGTGGCCCGCGATGATTCCGTTGGAAGCATCTACTAGTATCGGGTTCGTCCAGCCAAATTCCTTTATGCTTGCTGCGATCTGGGCTACTTGTGCGTCTGAATGTTGCCTAGAGTTGTTTGCATAAGGAATTAGCTCTGAAACTTTCCTTTGCTCAATTTTCACTTTTTCTTTTTCTTTTCCGCTTCCCTCTTCACCGCATAGGCAATAGCGACCGCCTGTTTTACGGGCTTGCCTGCCTTTACTTCGGTCTTGATGTTCTTCTCGAAAGCCTTTTCGGACTTACTCTTGGTGAGGGGCATGGTTGTCTCCAGACTGTTCGTCTACTTCGGGTTTGTCCGCAAGAAGTCTTTGATATTCACCGACGATTCCAGCGATCTGTAACAGAGCGGTCTCATGTTGCCTCGCAAGATCACGCAGCTCTGCGACCCTTTTTTCCATCTGCTCGTGTGTCATTTTTTCTTTGCCGTCTTTGCTGAGTCTTTGAAAGCCTGGGCAGTAGGAGCACCCTTCTCCCCAGGTTTTCTCATACGCTCGGGGGTCTTGCCCGCAGCCTTCTCTGCCTTAATCCGCTCCTGCTTGGCATGGATGTTTGCGTATAGACCCTTAGCCATTAGGGAGCTCCGTGGATGATTGCAAAGTTGATTACAACCGCTTCGGACAGATTACCGCCCGTCAGGTTCCGCAGGGTGATGTCAGCAGAACCAGCAGTCATGCTCGAAATGTAGGTGGTGTAAGCCGCCGCAGTTCCACCGCCACTAACATTGACGATAATTGCATCGTTGGCAGAGATGAGACTGTTGGTCAGAGTAAATGTAGCCGCCGTATTAGCGTTGAGGGCGACTCCGCTCATTGTGATGCGACCCGCAGATTTGTTCAGAGTCACACCCGTAGATTTGCTGGTAGCCTGAGTAACAGTTCCTTGGGCCGCAGCGGTGTAACCAATTTCTTGTGTGCAATAAACAGTCGTGCCGACAACAGTTGAAGGTGTGACCGATCCGATGGGCGAACCATCTACTTGGCCGCTGACGATTGCTTGGTCTGCGTAGGCGACTCCGATTGCTTGGGTATTTGTTGCCATGATTTTCCTTTAACAGTTCCAGTTTTTGAGAGATGCCTTAGCCCGTTCCGCAGGGCCTTTAGCGTTCTTTACAACACCTTCCATTCGCGCACAAAAAGACTTTTTCCTTGCCGCATCCTTCTCCGTCTTCGGGTTTGGGGCTGGCGGCTTCAGGTTAGAGCCATTCTTAGCATTATATTCCGCACGACCCTTTGCGGTCATCCCCGCACCTTTTTCGGTGGGGTTGTAGGTTTTACCTTTTCCCGTGGTTTTATGCGGAATGGGCTTGTCGTGCTTCTTCATGTGGTTCCTCTACGAAACAGACATCTTTCCAAGACATGACATTGTAGGTAATGCCATCTTCTTCATACTCTAAATAAGACAGGTATTCATCCTTGCCCATCGTTCCGAACCGAACTCGCTGACCGACCCGCAGGGGCATGGAGATAAACCTACCTTTGTGGTCATACTGACCTGGGCCGACCGCAACAATTTCGCCTGTATTAGGCTTTTCTTCCATCACTACTGCGAGAACCTTGCTTTTTTCTCGCTCGTCCACCTTCACTACTATCTTGTCGCGCAGGGGCTTGAGTTTCAATTATCTCTCCCAGAGAAAATTCGCCGCACCAATCCGCTGGTGACTTTTGGAGACCAGCGGGATATCTTTTGCACTCACCCAGTCGCAAATCGTGCCGGAAATAGGCACAATTCGCGCATTTCTTATCTATCACTTCTTGGATTCGTATTTGTCTTCGGCTTTGTAGGCAGAGCGATCATGCGAGTAACAGATGCCTTCGGTCTTGCCCGTGTTGAACTCGCCCTTGTCCATCATTTTGTCTGCCTTGCCCATTCCGGTCTCGTTTACGCGCTTTTCTTTGCGCTCGACTTTCATCTCGGCGGCATCAGAACCCATGGGACGCTTGAATTTGTTTCCGTATTCCATTTTGTTGCCTTTCAGGATAAGAACTTCAGTTTATAAACAGTTGAGTCTATGAGATTGAGAATGTCATCTACTGTGTTTTGCAGCTCTGTGTCTTTAGGTAGATGTTCTCTGTTATCTTGCACGAATCCGCGCAAATTTTCTAGGTAAGGCAGGGGATCAAGCATTAGGTCAAACTCATCTGGGTAGTTATCAATTATCCCGTATTTGCCCTGATAAGACTCCACGAATGTATCCGCGTGGTCTCCGATCTGCTCATAAAACTTCTGCAAAGCCTTATGCTGCGCGTATGAGCGGGTCTGGAGGTGCATGATATGAGCGTTGGTCACCGCA
>Ga0209829_10002336_pt1 | contig 14450 bp, 12 predicted proteins | sample C_140205_EF_Meta_FD_187311 | JGI IMG/M metagenome (GOLD analysis project Ga0209829, IMG submission 187311) | Freshwater microbial communities from Lake Croche, Canada to study carbon cycling - C_140205_EF_MetaG (SPAdes) (version 2) | ecosystem: Environmental > Aquatic > Freshwater > Lake...
TTTTAAATAAGTACAATGCTACTAAGAGCAGATTTGGGTATTAATTATTTTAATTGAATTCTTATATTTTACATACTTAGAAAATTTTATAATTGTATTTTAATAAAATAATATATTATTAAAATAGTTTAATATTTTTCATTTTCAATAAAATATTAAAACAGTTTAACCACTACTCATTTCTATTAATAGTATTTTTATTCTATCAAAATAAAAAACAGGGAAGCCGAAAACTGTATTTAGAGTAGGCGAAAATTATCATCGTATGAAAAATAAATTTCTTTCTTTTACAGTGGTATGTTTATTAAGTTTAAGTATGGCTTCTTGCTATACTGTTTCTTATGCAGTAGGCAGTGGTGCTCAGACTGGCGAAACTATTATTGAAAAAAATCATTACTTGGTTGCTGGCTTAGCACCCATTAAAACAGCTGACCCAACCAAAATGGCAGGAGATGCTAAAAATTATCAAGTAACTATTACACATACTGTAGTAGATGGGCTAATTAATTTGTTGACAAGTGGATTATATACGCCCACTACTACAATTGTAAAGAAGTAATTAGAATTATTTGAAAAATTTATTGAAAGAAAAAGTAGCTTAAAATTTGAGTTATTTTTTCTTTTTTATTTATGGCAATTTGTATTAGCATAATTACTAAGTACTTTTTCTAAAATAAAATATTAAAATAGTTTAAGAAGATATCATTGCAAAGAATTGTATTTTTATTTGCAAGAAAACTTATTACAATTAAATGATTTTATGCTTCAGAATATTTTAGTTAAAAAATCATTACTTTTTATAAGTTTGTTCTTTTTATTTATAAATGCTGAAGCACAGTCAGGTATATTTTTTCAAGCAGTTGCAAGAGACAATAATGCCAATCCTGCCAAAGACCGGAAAATTTATATAGAATCAAATATTATACAATCATCGCCCACTGGTACTAAAGTTTTGATAGAAGAACATCAAACCAATACCGATGCATTTGGGATTTTTACTATTATGGTGGGTAATGGATTAAGACTTGGCGGAACTGCTGCTAGCCTAAGTGCCATTGATTGGGCTAATGGGCCTTATTATTTAAACATGAGAATTGCCATTACACCAGTAGGGGTTGGTGCTGATTGGGATTATACTAAGGAATGGTTGGATATTGGCACCACTATTTTTGGTACAGTGCCTTTTGCATTGTATTCGTCAAATGGGGCTAAAATAGACCAAAAGTTAAACACCTCAGATACCACAAAAATGCTAAGTGTTTATGCAAAGGCAAAAACTTTACAAACTTTGTCATCTACTGTAGACACAAAATTAACTTCCAAAGACACCATTGCTATGTTAGCTCCCTATGCTAAAATGGCTACTAAGTTTGACTTAGTCGATACCATTAATTACACCAAAAAAGCTTATACTGATTCTGCATTGTTGACAAAATTTAATTTAGTTGACACCATTAAATATGCTAAACAAAAATTTGTTGATGCAGGAATTTACAGTCAACAAAAATATATGGAATTTTCTTTAGCGACTAAGTTAAATAGCGCTGATACTATCAAATACACTAAACAAGTATATGTAGATGCTGCTTTGTCAACTAAGTTTAATGTAACAGATACTATAAAATATACAAAACAAAACTATACCGATTCGGCATTGTCTAAAAAGCTAAATGTATATGATACAAGCGTGTATGCTAAAAAAATAGTTATTGACGCTGCATTAATTACTAAGTTAAATAATACAGATACGATCAAGTACACTAAAAAAGCCTATTCAGATTCTGCATTAGCAACAAAATTAAATTATTATGACACCAGTATTTATGCTAAACAAGCCTATGTAGATGCCATCAATTATATTGAACAAGAATATCTAATATTGTCTTTGCAATCTAAGTTAGATATAAAGGATACCATAAAATATACAAAGAAAACGTATTCAGATTCAGCCTTACTTACAAAATTAAATACAAGCGGTAGCGCTGCAGGTTTAACTAATTTTCCAATACTAAACCAAAATACTTCAGGCAATGCAGCTACTGCCACCTATGCAAATAGCGCAAATATGGCTAATTCTGCTTTAACTGCGGGTAATATCACTGCCACCAGCAATATTACTTTAACCAATTTGACTAATTTAAATACAGTGGGTACAATTAAAACAGGTGTTTGGAGCGCCACCACTATTGATATAGCACATGGTGGTACAGGCATCACTACAGCTGGTAGAATTGGCCAGGTATTAGCTACAGCTTCAGATGGAACACTTACTTGGACTAGCTTAACAACACAAACTGCTACACATTCTATTGGTGAATCCTTTGGAGGAGGAATCGTATTTTATGTTTGGGATTATGGTAGACATGGTTTAATATCGGCCACTTCTAATTTGTCATTTGGTGGAACTACTGGATTCACTTGGGGGCCTACTGCTAATTATGTGATGGCTATAAGAAATGGAATTAATGCAGGCATGTCCAACACAGAAAGAATAATAATAAAACAAGGTGCAGGAATAGGTAATTATGCCGCTATGGTTGCAGCTCATTATCAATTTAATGGTAATGGATGGGGCGATTATGGAGATTGGTATTTACCCTCCATATATGAACTACAATTACTATTTAAACAAAAAAATGTAGTAGGGGGGTTTACTAACACTACTTATGTTTGGAGTTCTACTGAGGCCGATGATAAAACTGCCTATACATTAAATTTTTTCTCTTCAACTGGAACAGTTCAGGCTGAGGCAAAAAATCTTAATCCACGTTCTGTCCGCGCCATTAGATCGTTTTAACTTAATACCACCAGCTCATTATTTTTTCCTCAAAACAAGAAAAATAGTTTAAAATTAACGATTATTCTGCCTTTGAGCCACATTAATCCTCTAGAAAATATTCAAAATAGGCATTAAAATTATTAATAACTTTATTGCATTATAACAAAATTGTTTGCAATGATATTTGACTATGGTATTGGCCATTTGACAGTGGATAAAGTGATGGGACTTGCCAATGGGGCAATCAAAGGAGTAATCAATAAGGAGGCCATAGAAAAGATAAATGCCTGTCGTAAAATGGTCGAAAAAATGGCTAGTTCTAACAAGGCAGTATATGGAATCAATACTGGATTTGGCCCCTTATGTGATGTACAAATTACACCCGCCGAAACAAGCAAGCTTCAGGAAAACTTATTAATTACCCATGCAGTGGGTGTGGGCAATGCGATTAGTCCTAACTTATCTAAAATCATGATGATTTGCAAAGTACATGCATTGTGCCAGGGTTATTCAGGGATAAGATTAGAAGTGATTGAAAGAATATTATTTTTTATTGAAAATGATTTATTACCAGTAGTGCCAGAACAAGGATCGGTGGGCGCTTCGGGCGATCTTGCTCCTCTGTCCCATTTATTTTTACCCTTAATTGGAGAAGGAGAATTTTGGGCAGAAGCTGAAATTGTTTCCGCGAAACAAGTTTTATCAAAACATAGCTTAGCTCCAATACAATTAGCAGCAAAAGAAGGTTTGGCATTAATCAATGGCACCCAATTTATTTTAGCACATACCATTACAGGCTTAAAAAAAATGGAGTACTTACTAGACTTAGCAGACGTTGCAGGTGCCATGAGTATTGAAGGTTATCAAGGAAGTGCTTCCCCTTTTAAAGAAGCCTTACATAAAATCCGACCATTCAAAGGAAGTATGGAAGTGGCAACACGCATGAGAATGTTATTCGAGAACTCACAAAATTTGGCCGCTCATGAAGATTGCGCGCGCGTGCAAGATCCTTATTCCATGCGTTGCATTCCTCAAGTGCATGGCGCTTCAAGAAATGCCTATGATCATTTAAATGAATTGGCAGAAATAGAAATGAATTCAGTTACCGACAATCCAATCATACTAAGTGATACAGAAGCCATTTCTGGAGGTAATTTTCATGGTCAGCCCTTGGCCATGGCATTGGATTACAGTTCAATTGCGGCTTCGGAGTTAGGTAATATATCAGACAGAAGATCCTATTTATTGATCGAAGGAAAATTTGGTTTGCCCAGATTATTGACATCGGCTGGTGGATTAAATTCTGGTTTTATGATTCCTCAATACACGACCGCAGCGCTGGTTAGTGAAAATAAATCATTGTGTTTCCCACCTTCTGCAGATAGCATCCCAACTTCATTAGGTCAGGAAGACCATGTTTCCATGGGCAGTATATCGGGAAGAAAATTCAATCAGATACTTGGCAATCTTGAAAAAATATTGGCCATCGAATTAATGTATGCAGCACAAGCCATGGAGTTTAGACGACCTAATACTTTTTCTATCCTCATCGAAAAAAATATCAAAATAATCAGAGCCAAAGTAGCTAAATTGGAAGAAGACCGTCTTTTGAAGGACGATATCAATGCCATTATATCCATGGTTTCCAATCAAACCATCATCGTTAAATAGATTTTCTACATGGACTTTAAAGAACAAATACAAAAAGGAATTCCAACCGAGCTGCCAGCATTAAAGCCTTATCCCGCAGCGGCCAACAGAGCACCTAAGCGAAAAGATATTTTATCTATAGAAGAAAAACAATTGGCCATTCGTAATGCACTTAGGTATTTTCCAAAACAATGGCATGCAGAATTAGCAAAAGAATTTGCGCAAGAATTAAAAACTTTTGGTAGAATTTATATGTATAGGTTTAAACCTACCTATAAAATTTATGCCAGGCCTATTGATGCGTATCCGGCAAAATGCAAGCAAGCGGCTGCCATCATGTTGATGATCAATAATAATTTAGACAATGCAGTGGCACAACACCCCGAAGAATTAATTACGTATGGAGGCAATGGGGCCGTGTTTCAAAACTGGGCGCAATATTTATTGACCATGCAGTATTTGTCCATGATGACCGATGAGCAAACCTTACATATGTATTCGGGTCATCCCATGGGCTTATTTCCTTCTTCCAAAAACGCACCAAGAGTGGTGGTGACCAATGGCATGATGATACCTAATTATTCTACACCGAATGATTGGGAAAAATTTAATGCCATGGGCGTAACACAGTATGGACAAATGACAGCAGGTTCCTTTATGTATATAGGGCCACAGGGCATTGTGCATGGCACCACCATCACCGTCATGAATGCTTTTAGAAAAATTTTACCTGAAGGGGAAAGCCCTGCCGGCAAAATATTTTTAACCGCAGGCTTAGGTGGCATGAGTGGGGCACAACCCAAGGCTGGAAATATTGCAGGTTGTATTACTATTTGTGCCGAAGTAAATTCAAAAGCGGCCACCAAAAGATATGAGCAAGGTTGGGTAGATGTATTAATAGATAATATGGACAGCTTGGTGCTTCGAGTAAAAGAGGCCAAAGAAAAAAACGAAGTTGTGTCTATCGCTTTTATTGGAAACATCGTAGATGTTTGGGAGCGATTTGATGTGGAAGATATTTTTATACATCTGGGTTCGGATCAAACCTCTTTGCATATTCCATGGACAGGGGGTTATTATCCAGTGGATGTTTCCTATGAGGAGAGTAATCGATTAATTAGTGAAGACCCAGAAGCGTTTAAAGAAAAAGTACAAGACTCTTTACGCAGACATGCCGCTGCTATTAATAAACATAATTCAAAAGGAACTTATTTTTTTGATTATGGCAATGCATTTTTATTAGAAGCTTCGCGCGCAGGCGCTGATATCATGGCCGAAAATAAAATTGATTTTAAATATGCCTCTTATGTACAAGATATTTTAGGCCCTATGTGTTTTGATTATGGCTTTGGTCCATTCAGATGGGTATGTACTTCGGGCAATCCAGCCGACTTAGATAAGACAGATGAAATAGCGATGGATGTTTTAGAAAAAATGGCAGCGCAATCTCCCAAAGAGATTCAATTGCAAATGCAAGACAATATTATTTGGATTAAAGATGCGAAGAAAAATAAATTAGTGGTGGGTTCTCAAGCACGCATCTTATATGCAGATGCCGAAGGACGTTTTAAAATTGCAGCTGCCTTTAATAAAGCAGTGGCAGCAGGTGAAATTGGTGCTATTGTAATTGGCAGAGACCATCATGATGTAAGTGGAACCGATTCGCCTTATAGAGAAACATCCAATATTTATGATGGAAGTAAATTCACGGCAGATATGGCCATACACAATGTTATTGGCGATAGTTTTAGAGGGGCCACTTGGGTATCCATCCATAATGGGGGTGGCGTTGGCTGGGGCGAAGTAATCAATGGAGGCTTTGGCATGTTATTGGATGGAACAGAAGCCGCAGCAGAAAGATTAAAAAGCATGATATTCTATGACGTCAACAATGGTATTGCGCGACGCAGTTGGGCACGCAATGAGGAAGCCTTGTTTGCCATTAAAAGAGAAATGGAAAGAACTCCAAGTTTAAAAGTGACCCTTCCTAATTTGGTAGATGATAACATTTTAAAAAATTTATTTTAATGCGTCTATTATTTAAGCATATCAAAGAATTGGTTCAAGTAAGAAAAGAAGCTGTGCCATATGTTGCAGGCCAACAAATGAAGGAATTACCCACTCTTAAAAATGCTTATTTGTTAGTTGAGAAGGGCATCATTGTCGATTATGGGCCTATGGAATTATGCCCAGATTTGCCCTTTGATGAAGTGATTGATGCTACAGGAAAAATGATACTGCCATGCTGGTGCGATGCGCATACGCATATTGTATATGCAGGCAATAGAGAAGCAGAATTTGTAGATAGAATCAATGGACTTAGTTATGAAGCAATAGCCAACAAAGGGGGCGGTATCTTAAATTCGGCCAAACAATTGAATGAAACTTCGGAAGAAGAAATTTATTTGCAAAGTAAAATTCGTTTAGAAGAAATAATTGCCTTGGGTACAGGCGCCGTTGAAATTAAATCGGGCTATGGTTTAACAATAGAGGGAGAATTAAAAATGTTACGCGTCATACAAAAATTAAAAGCAAATTATCCTATTGAAATAAAAGCCACTTTTTTAGGGGCCCATGCACTACCAGCTGCCTTCAAAGGCAATAAGGACGGGTATTTGCAAATGCTTATTAATGAATTGCTACCAAAAATTGCTGCAGAAAAATTAGCCAGCTTTATAGATATATTTTGCGAGACCGGTTATTTTACGGTGGAGGATACTGAATTAATTTTAGCAGCAGGGAAAAAATATGGGCTAGTTCCAAAAATTCATGTGAATCAGTTTACGGCAATAGGTGGGGTACAAATCGGCGTAAAGTACAATGCCTTATCGGTAGATCATTTAGAAGTAATGAGGGATGAGGATGTCGAAGTTTTAAAGGGAACAAGTACCATGCCCATTGCCTTACCAAGTTGTTCTTATTTTTTAAGCATTCCTTATACTCCTGCGCGTACAATGATTGATGCAGGATTACCCTTGGCCTTGGCTACAGATTACAATCCAGGTTCTACACCCTCTGGCAACATGAATTTTGTAGTGGCCACTGCTTGTATCAAAATGAATATGACTCCAGAAGAAGCTATCAATGCGGCTACTATTAATGGTGCTTATGCGATGGGTTTGTCCAATGAAGTGGGTTCGATTAGCATAGGTAAGCAAGCCAATTTAATCTTGACAAAAAATATTCCATCCTATGCCTTCATTCCTTATTCTTTTGGCAATCCGGCCATTGAAAAAGTATATTTGAAAGGAGTAGAAATAAAATAATAGTTGACAATGGAAAATAGTATCCTCAATAGCTTGAATGTAATTTATGAACCAGGCCAAAAAGCAGCATGGACGGGAAGGCAATCTTCTCCTAGCCTAGGCCATCAGTATTGGCATCAGGCCATTGAATTAGGGGACATCAATGCATCGAATAAAGAGACTGAGCCTACCATTGGAATAGTTGGTTATAGTTGTGACGAAGGGGTTAGAAGAAATTTTGGCAGAGTAGGCGCAGCTAAGGGGCCATTGATGCTTAAAGAAAAACTAGCCAAAATACCATTGCATCTAGCTGCAAAACAATTGGTTGATTTTGGACTAGTAAAATGTGTAAAGGAGGATATGGAATCCTGTCAAATGGCCTTTTCAAAAATAATTGAACAATTAATTAACCGAAATATTTTTCCTATTGGCATTGGTGGTGGGCATGATATCGCTTACGGGCATTATATGGGGATTTACGAGGCATTAAAAAATAAGCCCCATCATAAAATAGGCATTATTAATTTTGATGCGCATTTTGATTTAAGACCTACATTGGATGCTACTAATTCAGGCACCCCATTCAATCAAATCATTGCAGCAATGAAACAAAAAAATGAAATGGTTGATTATTTTGTGCTTGGCATCCAACAACAATCTAATACCAAAGAATTATTTGATATCGCTACCAAAGAGAATGTTCAATATCTAAGCAGTTTTGAATGTGAATCCACCAAGGCAGAAATTAAATTAGTAGAAGAAAAATTAGCTGCTTTTATCCAGCAAAACGATTATATATATGTGAGTATAGATTTAGATGGATTCTCATCGGCCTATGCGCCTGGCGTGAGTGCTCCAAGCCCACTAGGCTTTGCCCCTCATTTTGTATATAAAATTTTGAATTTTATTTTTGCCAGCAAAAAAGTAATTTCTTGTGACCTTGCAGAGCTCAATCCAACACTAGATCAAGATAATATAACATCCAACTTAGCCGCTAAATTGGTAGATCATATTAGTTCAATAAAATAATTTCATGGCTTTATAAGTTTTACCAGCACTCCAGCTACAATACTATTGCTATAAATTTACTGTACTCAGGATAATCTTAACAAATTTCTTTGCCAGCCCTCATCATTTTATAAATATTTTTAAGATTTGGCATGAATCAAAAATAATAAATTATAAGAATATTAATTCATAATTACTTAGTCTCTGGATGGTATTAAGGTGAATCTTTTTTTAAGCCTTAAAAAGGGTTGTTCAAAAAAGTTATAAGATAAGGTCGCAAATATTACTGCGCCAAGAAATGCAATCACAATACCCACTTCATTCTTCCATTCATTCCAGCCTATCCTACTGCTCAACTCAGTTAATTCGTTTTTAAATATTGTAAATACAATCCAATACATAGTAATATGACAAATATAAAGTCCATAAGATATGCGTCCTAGATAGAGTAATGGTTTGGGTAAATATTTTGCTGAAGTACCATACAAGGACATAAAAAAGCAGAAAACACCTACAAGAATTAAAAGCCACCCCGTTATTGATTGTGAAATAGTAGCCAAATGTGGCGCATCTGCATTTATTTCACAAAATATAGAGGCAAGTAACCAAGCCAAATAACCTAATATAAAAAGCAATGTACGTTGCAGAAAACTCCATTTTGGATGCCAACCCTTTAAGTAAACAGAAAGTAATATACCAGCTGCAAAAAATTGGAACTGAACAAAGCTATTGGTCCACTCACCGCTAAATTTTGCAGTTGGTCTTAATGCATAATAGACAATGGCAACATAAGCAAGGATAAATGCGCCAATAGAGAAAATTTTTATTCCCTTTTTCCCAGTAAAAAATAGAATTAAGGGAAGTAGAATATACAACTGTTCTTCTACAGACACACTCCATAATGGGTTGATGCAGTAGGACTGCCATTTATTGAATGTTATGTACCAGTTGCCAGAAAATAAGGAAAATGCTATTTGAGCATTAAAGGGTATGTTAGTGCCAAAGATGCTTGTAGTAGAAGTAAGTACTACTATTCCAAAAAAGAATACAAAATACAAGGGCCAAATTCTTAGTATTCTTCTGATATAGAAATATTTTATACTGATTTTGCCAAACTTCAATAGCTCATGGCTTAGTAGTTCAGTTATTAAAAAAGCACTTAAAAAAAAGAATAAGGGCACTCCATAATTACCCACTAAGCTAAAATGGTATGCCCAATAATACTTTGTTGGATCAATTGGAGCTAAGTCCAGTCGATGAACAAAAAAAACAAATAAAAAGGCCACTAGGCGAAGTAGATCTAACTCAGGTTTATAATAACGTTCGGTTAACATTAACAGATTTTTTATGAAGTTAATACAGCTAGTAATTTATTTGGAATATTTTGAGCTTTTATATTTGCCAGCAACAAAATAATATCATTGGCTTTAAGATAAAACCATTTTATAAATTATTTCAAATCTCCTGACTCCATTAATTGGATTAGCTTATTATTTTCCTCTTTTGCCTTTGTTAAGGCAAGCCGATAAATAAAAATATAATTATAATATTTTTGAACGCTATATATAAATTCGTCAGATTTTATCAATTCTTTTGATTTTTTTAAATCTAACATTGCATTAAAAAAAGGTACTGACTTATTGTATTCATAAGATTTTTCAGGTTCAGTATAATCTCTAATAAAGGTACCAATGCCTAATGGGTAAAATTCATTAAATTTAATTCCTGCTTCGTCAAAAAAAGTATTATTACTTTCAATTCGCTTAAAAATTACTTCATAGTAATAGGATAATTTAGCTTTTAATTCATTGTCTTCTAAATTACTCAATAAGCCACTAGACTGCATATTTTTGAAATTACTATTATTGATATACAAGGTGTAGGTATACCCAACAATACTAGGCATTGTTTTCAAAGAATCAATTAGTTGAGCATCGTTTATTTTTCCAGCTTTAGCTAAAAACAATAAATTAATTGTTCGATTATAATTTTGAATTAATACGGCTTCGTGCGCATAGATGCTGTCAATGGTAATAGCGTCCTGTTTTAAGTCTTTTAATATTGCAATTTTATTTTTCTCTATTTTTTCCTTTACAATAGTATGCTCTCTAAGGTTTTCTGCAAAAAAACCTAAAGTAACTGCCGCAAATAACATGACAAATTCTAAAATATATTCCGACCATTTCTTTTTATGCGTAGGGTGATGTGGGTGATGTACTTCCATTATTGATATTGTTTTTTAATATTGTCTATTGCTTTTTGTGCATATATTTTTAATGAATCAATGTCCATCAAATAACCATTACTTGAATGTTTAAGTTCAGTAAGTGCGTACTTAGTTTTATTTATATCTTCTGGTTTGATATGTTTAATTCCTTTTTTAGATTTTTGTGGAAAAGTGTAGTTGATTATCGTATACATATCATATACACTATGCTCTGTAATAGCTGGAATTAAAGATTTGAAAACATCCATTGCTTTCATTTCTTCTTCCTCCACTGATTTGTAATCGGTATGGAAAAAATTATATTTTAAGATAGAATAGGCCAGGTCTGTATTTTGCACGCTTGATAAATAGCCTTTAGAATCAGCCTCAGTTCGACTTTTATTATTAGAGTTAAAAAAATACCACCATTGCATTTGTGATACAAGTCTATAGTAGGTATCTTGATCAACTTTTGAGTTATTTGAATCCAATAGGTGGATCAGGCTGTCACATCTTTTAATTTTATCTATCGCTAATTGTTTATGGTAATTTAATTGATTGATGTCTCTTTCAAAATCTAAAGACACCATTTCAATCAGTTCTTTTTTCTTGTTTGCTTCTGAAAGATGCTCTCTTATATTTTCTGCAATAAATCCTAAGCTAACAGCTAGGAATATCATTAAACCTTCTAAAAGATATTCTTTCCAAGGTTTTTCTTTGTGTTCTAAATGTGGGTGATGTACTTCCATTTATTATTTTTCTTTTTGATATTTGAGCTCAATTAATTTTAATAATTCTGATCCTTGTTCTCTAAGTAAAATTTGGTAACGTAAGCCAAAAGAAATTCTTTCTCTTCTGAAATACCATGCTTTGGCTAGTTTATTTATTTGTTCTTTTGTGAATTTTGTATTCTCTATATCTTTTTTAATTTTAGCATTATAAGATTTAAAATATTCATGAATTTTTGGATTAAGTATAGAATCCATTTTTGTAAATGATTTTAAATCTTCTTCTGTTTCGTATTTGAAAAATGACAATGGTAAAATTTCGTCTATAGTAGCCCTAAATCTATTATTATATTGATCTGTTTCGCCTTCCATAGACCTTCTTTCAGCATAATCAGCGTTTTCTTCATACCTTAACATGTAATTCAATATTTCTTTATCTTTAATATATCTTAAAGAACCTGAACTTTTCATTTGTTCAAAAATTGTTTTTTTGTTAATAAAACGGTACATCTTAAAATCTAGTTTTTCGGATAACTTTATAATATCAATTTGTCTTTTACCAAAACCGTTATCAAATACCATTGAGTCATAATAACTTGATAATCTTTTATTATTCATGATTAATGAATCTAATTGCTTTTGATTTTCTCTGACATCAGAAATAAAAGATTTCATTAGTTCATCTGATCGCTCATTTTCAGTAAACTTTTCTCTTATATTTTCTGCAATAAAACCCATAGTTACGGCAAGAAACAACATTAAAAATTCTAAGATATATTCAGACCATTTCTTTTTATGACTTGGATGGTGTGGGTGATGTACTTCCATATTTTAATATTATACTTGAAAATAAGATAATGTTTGCAATTCCATGCCTTCACCAGATAAGCTTTAGTTTCCATGTTGTGGAGCAAAATTTGGTGCAGATTTCTGGGGGTCTTATCTCCAATAAAAAGGGTCTATGAAAATAACTTCATAAACCCTTCAAATACAGCTTTTTAATGCTGTGGGCCCATCCCGAGTTCTCGGGAGACCATCTGATTATGAGGGTTTAAAGTGTTATTCTATCCCTTTTCTTTTATTGATAATCAATAGGATACAAGATTGAAATAGATTTATATTTCTCATATTTCACCTCTTTTAACCCGTTTTTGGTGAAAACCTGGCAGAGAACCTGGCCGGGGATTTAGGACCTAAAAACGCCTTATTTTAAGTAACTTTATAGTCAATTCTGAATATGAATATTGCACCAGTTTTACATAAAGCACCACTTAAGTCATTGGATGAAAAAATGAATGATTTGAATTATTGGTTAGCACAGCCTTTGGTAAAAAGGCTTGAAGCGGTGACATTTTTAATATCACAAACAGTAGATCTTAAAACTACTAGAATGGATAAAACGCATGTAGTAAGAAGAAGACTACATGAATAAGAATTTTAATTTATAATGAATAATATCCAGTTGCTCTTCCAACACCTTCTTTTGTAATTACTTTTTTATTTAATAATTCAATGATTGTTTTCTTTACAGTTGGAAGTGGAATGTCTAACTTAATTGAGATATCTCCCGAACTGCATCCTGCATGATTTTGTATATAGAAATTAATTCTTTGTTCACGAGGAGTTAGTGCTTCACTTGCTTTTTTACTTTCTTCTAGTTTCAACAACAAATTACTTTGAATATTATTTAGGCAGCTTATAAAAAAATTAAGCCATTTTGTTACGTTTTCTCCAGGTCTGTTTTTTTGTGCATCCATTAATACTTTGTAGTATTCAGATTTTCTATTTTCAATTTCATGTTCAAAGCTTACATATTGTATCCATGAATAACCACTCTTCAATAAAAGTAAACTAGCTAATAATCTGCTTAATCGACCATTACCATCTTGAAATGGATGGATGCTTAAAAATTCATAAACAAACAAAGCATCTTTTACTAAAGGCAATGTTTCTTCATCATTATTATACCATTCAATTAAACGTATCATTGCGTCCTGTGTTTGAAGTCCAGGTTCAGTTGTTTTGAAGATGGTTTGTTTTGTGCCGTCAGGTAAATTGGCTTCAACTGCATTGGTTACTTGTTTATATTCACCTTTATGCCATGCATCTTTTACACTATATTTCATTAAGAGATTATGCAAGCTTTTGATTTGACTTTCTGTAATACCAATTGATGTATAATTTTCAGCAATTGTATCTAAGGTTTCAAAGTAGCCCACCACTTCTTGTTGGTCTCTTTCTTCAAAAGAAGACATTTTTATGTTTTCAATTAAAACACTTACTTCGTCATCTGTCATTTTGTAACCTTCAATTCTTGTAGAAGCGCCTACACTTTTAACCGTAGCTATACTTTTTAATTGCATTAATGTGCTACCTTCTCTTTTTTCAATACTAGCCCAAGTCGCATCAAAACGATCAATTTTTGACAATTCGGACATGATTTTCATGCCTAAGTCAAGTTGTAGGTTGTTTATTATTAAGCTCATTATATCCGTATTTATCCGTAAATATACGAAAACATATCTGATAATTGCAAATATTTATATCCGTATTTATCCGTAAATATACGATTTGGTATCCAAAATATTGAAGTACGAAGACCTTTTGGCAACTATTAGATTAAATGAAAAGGGGGAAATCATGACTAAAACATGTTACCCCCTTTTATTAGGGTTTCTGGTGGTATTCTATACCTTTTCTTTTATTGATAATCAATAGGATACAAGATTGAAATAGATTTATATTTCTCATAATTCACCTCTTTTAACCCATTTTTCGTGAAAACCTGGCAGAGAACCTGGCCGGGAAATGGCCATCATTTTTATTTATTTTTT
>Ga0209829_10002337_pt1 | contig 14440 bp, 10 predicted proteins | sample C_140205_EF_Meta_FD_187311 | JGI IMG/M metagenome (GOLD analysis project Ga0209829, IMG submission 187311) | Freshwater microbial communities from Lake Croche, Canada to study carbon cycling - C_140205_EF_MetaG (SPAdes) (version 2) | ecosystem: Environmental > Aquatic > Freshwater > Lake...
CTCCAATGAGAACTCATCGGGCACCCCCGACGCCGCTCCGAAACGAGTTGCAAAAAAGGCCGCAAAGAAAGCGGTCAAGAAGGTTGCAACCAAGGCGACTGACCTTGCGCCATCCGAGGCTAAACCAACCATCGCGAAGAAAGCCGCAAAGAAAGCCGCGAAAAAGGCCGTGAGGAAGCCGGTCGAAAGCGAGGTCACCGCACCGACTCCAGCCGCAGAGGCCCCAGCGAAAAAGGCCGCGAAAAAAGCCACATCGCGAGCGGCCAAGGTCGCGCCGACAACGTCTATCGAGGACGGGCCAAATTCCGCCACCCCCACGATCAGCGCCACGCCACCCAGCCCGGAACCAGTTCGCGAACGGGAGCAACCGCCCGGGCCAGATCACGATCATTCCGCGCCACCGCAGCCCACTTCCGAAGAAGGCCGGCACCAGCGCTTTGGACGTGTTCCCGGCGGCGGCCGCATCGATCAACGCGGGCCTGATGGTCCATCGCGCGAGCCCCAGGCACGCGAACCGGGCCCACAAGGACCGCCTCCTCAACCGCGCCAGCCCCACCAGCATCAACCGCAGGGTCCAGGCGGGCAGCAGGAAAGCCGCAGCAAACGCCGTCGTGAAAAGCGCAAGCGTCGTCGCGACCGTCAATTTCCCAATGATCAGCCGCGCCCGGACGGCGAGAACCAAGGTCCCGGACCCGGCCCGCGCCAAGGCCCCCCTCATCCTCACCACGAGCAGGCCGAACGCCGCCCCGCACCCCCGCAGTTCACCGGTCCGAAGGTCGAGGTCAATGGCATGCTCGAACTCGCCCCGAAGGGCTTTGGCTTTCTCCGCCTTCCGGCGAAACGCTTCGAACAGGCACGCGACGACGTCTTCGTTTCACCCGAACACGTGCGAAAGTTCGGCCTCCGCGTCGGCCATTGGATCCACGGGATCGCCCAAGAAGGCCCACGCGGTCCGCAGTTGATCGAGATCACGTCCATTAACGACCTCGCACCCGGAGACTCCCGCAAGCTCCCGCTGTTCGAGGAACTCAAGGCGATCAACCCGACCAAGCGCATCAGCTTCGAAACCACGCCCGAGCGCTTCACCACCCGCGTTGTCGACCTGATGTCGCCCGTCGGTCGCGGCCAGCGCGGCCTGATCGTTTCCCCTCCCCGTTCCGGCAAGACCACCCTGCTCCTGCACATGGCCGAAGCCGTGCGCGAGAAGTATGAGGAAACCATCCACCTGATGATCGTGCTGGTCGACGAACGGCCGGAAGAAGTCACCGAGTTCAGACGCGCCCTTCCCGGCGTGGAGATCTACGCCAGCTCGAACGACGACGCCTCGCGCAACCATTGCCGCATCGCTGAACTTGCGATCGAACGGGCCAAACGTCTCGTCGAAGGAGGCAAGGACGTCTTCATCCTCATGGACTCCATCACCCGTCTCGCCCGCGCCTACAACCACGGCGGCGGCGGCGGTGGTCACAACCGCGGCATCGCCTCCGGCGGCCTGATGGTCGGTGCTCTGGAAGTTCCTCGCCGCCTCTTCGCCGCAGCCCGCAACACCCGCGGCGGCGGTTCGCTCACCATCCTCGCCACCGCGTTGATCCAGACTAACTCAAAGGCCGATGAGGCAATCTTCCAGGAGTTCAAGGGCACCGGCAACATGGAGCTCGTCCTCGATCGAAAGATCGCGGAAAACTACATCTACCCGGCCGTCGACATCTTCAAGTCCGGCACCCGTCGCGAGGAGCTGCTGCTTCCAGACCACATGCTTCACAAGATCTACCTGATCCGCCGCGGCCTTTCCGGTCACCGTCCGGTCGAAGCGATGGAACGCCTGCTGTTTTTCCTGAAAAAGTTCCCGAACAACCCGCAGATGCTGATGGAGATCAAGGGCTGATCCAAAGCCCACGCTTCCAAAATCCGCCCGGTCTTCGCATTGCGTGATCCTCCGGCCTCCCTCATGTTCGCTCCGTGAGTGAGCCGATTGAAATGGAAGTGCTGGCGATCGACGACGCCGCGCCTGCACATCCGAACCCGGAACCCAACTCCGAGCCAGATCCCGCCTGGCGCCAGTGGCAGGGCCGGGTGAAACAACTCGACGCCCGCTGGTGGCCGTTGTGGGTCGTGCTCGGAATCATTGTCGTTTTTCTGGTCCTGACGGTCGGAGTGCTGATCGGAGCCCTCGTGCTCGTGGTGAAAATCGTCAGCGGAATCCTCGGAGCGCTCGGCCGCCTCATCACGGGAGATTCGTGATCGACCTCCCTTCGTTGAATGCCCCGCATCGTAGGTTCCCAACAAGTTATTCACATCGGAAATCCGAAGGAACTTTTCAGCCTGCTTGTGGAACACCCTTATTTACCGGCAAATCGAACTTCAACAATCAACCAACACTCGAATGAAAAAGTGTTGTGAATAACTTGTGGAGAAGTGATTGCAACAGTTCTGTAACATTGCAATCGTCTTGTTTTGAACGGGTTACCAATCTTTCGGCGGGGTTTCCAGGAATCCGCCGGTGAACAAGTGTTGGAAATTTAAGTTAGAAACCACCCTTCGAATCGAGAGGCCGCGTTGCAATGGAGTCGCAACAGTTTAAGTGATCCGGAACTTGCCGGGATGCGCTGAGGATTGTCCCAAACTTGTTCACAAGCCTCTGACAGGGGAGAGAAAGCCCCAACGGTTCGCTACATCTCCTGCAACCGGGACTTGCATCGGAAAAGCCACCGGTTCATGGAGACGCCACCGCGTCGAACGGAACGCAGCAACCCTCCATGACCTTGCCGATCGCTCTCACCCTTGCGGTCATCGTCCTCACGCTCATCGCCTTCATTAAGGAATGGGCGGCCCCGGACGTGATCGCGCTGACCGTCCTCTGCGTCGTTGTCGCCCTTGGATTGGTCGACCCGACGAAGATGACCGAAGTCTTCAAGAACGAGGCCCCGCTGACGATCGCGGCACTGTTCGTCATCGGAGGCGCCCTTGAGAATTCCGGTGCGGTCGATCACATCGGCCGCTTTCTCCGCGATCGCCTGCCGAGCAGCACACGTCTGGCGATCCTCGGCTTTTCCGTGCTCACGGCGTTTTTCAGCGCCTGGATGAACAACACCGCGATTGTCGCCATCCTGCTGCCGGTCACCTTGGGATTTGCGCGCTCGCGCGACATCGCGGCCTCCCGCCTGCTGATGCCGCTTTCATACTGCTCGATCCTCGGCGGCTGCTGCACCCTGATCGGCACCTCGACCAATCTGGTCGTCAACGGCGTGCTGAAAGATCTGAAAATGCCACCAATGACGATGTTCCAGTTGGCCCCCGTCGGGATTCCGCTCGCGATCGCAGGCATCGCCTACCTGACGATTTTCGGACCGCGCCTGATTCCTTCCCGCAGCTCGATTTCCGGCAGCTTGGAAATCAACCAGCGTACTACGCCGCTTTACCATCTGCTGGTCGGGGAACTCTCTTCGATGGTCGGCAAGCCCATCACCGAGACACCGCTGTTTGATCGCGCCAATGGCATCCACATCATGGAAGTCCGCCGCAACGGCACCCGGGTGATGCGCTCGCTGAAAACACTGACGGTTGAGAAGAACGACCGCTTTCTCGTCGCCCTCCACCGGCGCAAAGGCCGGGCGTCGAAACCGGACGATCTGTTCACCGAGGTCGGCGTGCAGGTGCTTTCCAAGATCGACGGCATCGTGACCGAACTGGTGATCCGCGACGAATCCTCGCTTTCCGGGGTAACGCTCGCCGACTCGGATTTCCGCCAACGTTACAACTGCGTGGTGCTCGCCGTGCATCGCAATGGAGTGAACATCACCAGCCAGCTCTATTCCATCCCTCTGGAGGTGGCGGACACGCTGCTGGTCATCACCGCCCGCAACAACCTCGACGACCTGGAGTCGACCAAGGATTTCATTCTAACCGACTCTCCTGAGGATTCCCCGGACGACATCGAAGCCGCGCCCCACAAGCCGTCCCATCACGTTTGGCTGTCCTGGTCCGTTCTGATCGGGGTTGTTCTGGTGGCTACACTGACAGACATCCTGGGCGGTCCAAAAGGATCCCTTCCCTGGCTGCCCCAGATCCCCATCCATTACGCCGCACTGGTCGGCGCGCTGTCGTTGCTGTGGATGAAGGTCGTCACGCCGCGCGAGGCCTATGCAAGTATCGACTGGCAGGTGCTTCTGATGCTATACGGCCTTCTGGGACTTGGCATGGCCATGCAGAACACCGGAACAGCGAAGTGGCTCGCGGACAGTCTCGTGGCGGGTGCCAAAGGCGTGGTCTCACCTGAAATGCTGCCGATCACCCTGCTTTGGGTGGCATATCTGCTCACACTGCTTCTCACGGAAATCCTCTCCAACAACGCCACGGCTGCGATGATGGTGCCGATCATGGTGACGCTTTCCCACAGTCTGGGCGTCAGTCACTGGCCCTTCGTGATGGCGGTGACCGTCGCATCCTCGACCGCCTTCGCCCTGCCGATGGGCTACCAGACCCACATGATGGTCTATGGCCCGGGCGGCTATCGTTTCAGCGACTTCCTTCGCGTCGGGATTCCGCTGAACCTGATCTGCTGGGTGGTGGCCTGCTTGATCATTCCGCTCGTCTGGCCGTTTCACGTGTGAGGAATCCGAGCACAAGTTCGGTCCTTGATTCCCGAACCGCTGGCAGCTATGTGGCGGGATGAATCCCCGCGGCTTTCCCGCCCCCTCTCTCGCGCTGCCAACCGTCATGGCCTCCGCGCAGACGTCTTCCCCGGGAGCGTGGATCCGAAAGGCGAGCGTCACTACCGCGCCAAACCAGAGAAGCTGACAACCGCAGTCACCGACCTCGCCGCCATACAACTCCCCTTCACCCTGCATCTCGGCGATTTCATCGCCGCGATCTCAGGTCATTCGCCACACTGTTACCGCTCTTCGAACCGCTCGGCCACCCGGTGCACCACCTCTCGGGAAATCATGACGACGTGCTTCACCAAGCCCTGCACTGCATCACCTTCCGCCCGATCCTCCACCAACCGGAGACGAACGCCTGGACCAACATCACCGTGCACGATGATCGACTGGTCATCGAAGGGCACGGTCGGGAGATCTCGCGCGACCTGCCGTTCCGGTCGTGAAATGCTCAGTGTGGCTGCACGTCCATCACCAGCACCTTCGCCCAGGTGTCCTTGAAGGACTCGATGAAGACATTGTGATCAGGATCAACTTGATAGGCATCCTGGAGCTCGATGGAATCGAATTTCATCGAAAGCGCATAGTCCCACGATTGATCGATCACCGGGCGGGGCGTCACTGCCGCGGGTGTGCCCCAAAAGCCGCTGACAATGCCTGGCAGGGTCAACAGTGAAGCGAGCCCGCCTTCAAAGGCCCTGCGGTCAGCGTCGTTCTTGTGCTCGTCCTTCAGCCAGAAATAAACGTGGTGGTCCATGCCCGTGGATTAATCCACCCACCTGCCCGTGTGCAAGCCTTCCGTTGTGATCACTTGCCAACACACGACAACCCCGCCAGAGTGCGATCATGGGAAATTGGAGAAATCGCCTCGGGACCCTCGCCGTCGCGATGCTGTCAGTGTCCCTGCTGGGGTCTTGCAGCAGCTTTCAACGCAATGTCCAGCTCTCGAGCGAACGCTTGGCGCAAACCAACGATCCCTTGAGCAGCACTTTCGGAATCGCCGCCACCGCCTTACGCTCCACCGTTCTCGCCGCCATCCGACAGCCGGTCACCACCACCAAGGTGGGCTTTACGCTGTTCTATCAGCGCTTCCGGTTTCCCCGGTTTGGATTCGGCCCGATCGTTTGAAATCCGGAAGGAAGACTGCTTTCTCGACAGCCTTGATGATGGCGGGGTCGTTGAACGAGAGGTTGAGCTCGCGGTTGATCCGCATGCTCAAGGCACGCTGACCAAGGAGATCATGCCCGACCTCCTCCACCCCGGACTGGAAGGCTACCGTCGCTGAGCCGAGGCCCTGGAGCCAACGTTGATTCAGCTAGGCTTCCCAAAACACGAGCCGGCTCCAGCCAGCAAGTAATCCACTTCGATGCTCAATGTTGGACGTTCGATGTTCGATGTCCAAACGCAGCAAGGGCGCATGAACCAGTTTTGTTTTCGGCGGCCTTTCCCGGATTTCCTCCCCGGATCAACCAGAGAAGGGCCAGCGTCGAGCTCTCTGGAAATGTCAGAAAGCTTTCAGTTCACCGAAGTGCGCTATCGTCTTTCGTTGGACATAAACTGACCCAAACTTTCAGCCTTTGGAAGCATTTCATGGCCTCGAAATCGGCCAGGTGGTCGTATTTTCGGCCACCAACCCACCGGATCCAAGGAAAGAGGGTGCCGCCCCCCTGTAAGCCGGATTCTGTCCATCCCGCGAGCGGGACTGGACGGCCATTTCTCTTCCCGCTTGCGCGGGACCCTGCTCGCGCAGGATGCGACTAATACCCGGGGATCTTGAGCGGGCGGGCCGCCCTTCCCCTGTTCTGTCTTGCACCACGCGGGGTTTGCCATGCCGCGCCGGTTGCCCGGACACGCGGTGGGCTCTTACCCCACCCTTTCACCCTTACCTGATCCCTTGCGGGCCATCGGCGGTTTACTCTCTGTTGCACTTTCCGTCCGGTCGTCTCGCGACTCCCGTCCCCCGCTTTCACGAGGCGCGTTGCCCTATGGTGTCCGGACTTTCCTCGACCGCGCTGTGACACGCGACCGCGACCGTCCGGGAGGCGGCGTCGAGAGGGAACCACGGGAAGTTCCAAGTTCCAAGGACCAAGTTCCAAAGGTGGGAGAAGACGAAATTCGAAACGAAGAGAAAGAGACTCACCGAATGCGTCTACGTTTCCGACCTTCAACTTTGAGACCTTCAGACTTTCGACTCGATCTATTTGATCAGGAAGACGTCGGCGAAAAACCAGACGATCATCATGACGCCGATCACCAGCTTCACCGCCATTCCCGCGACAGTTCCGACCACCGAGCCCACGCCCGAAACCGTGGCGGGCTTCAACTGCTTTCGCGCCACTCCCAGTTCCATCACCAGCGCCCCGATCAGGGGCCCGAGCAACAGGCCGAACGGCATGAAGAACATGCCGACGATGCTTCCGACGAAGGCCCCAAACGCCCCCCAGCGCGTCCCGCCGAACCATCGACTGCCCGCTGCCCCGCTGAAAAATTCGAAGGCCTGCGAGGCCGCCATCAGGACGAAGAGGACGACGAACGACCACCATTCCAAGCCCGATCCCTCACGCCCAAGCATCAGTCGATGCCCGATCGCCGCGATGAGAAGAATCAAATGCCCCGGCAGGATCGGCAAAAAACAACCGATCAAGCCCGCAATCAGCAGGCAGACCGTGACCATCCAGGCAAGGCCGCCGCCCACCGTCCCCCAGCCACTCCAGCACACCAATGAATCCCACATGCCGGACCGAATAGCCCAAACGAGCCATTCTGCAACTCATCTTGCGTGCTAGACCTCCGCCTACCGCTGCGTAAAGTGCGTTTCTTATGCGCCACACCAAGCCCATTCTCGTCCTGCTCGCCGCCTCGCTCACCTGCGCCCACGCCGCCAATTGGTATGAGGAAATGAAAATCGGCCCCGCCTGGTCGAATACCTTCGAGGACTTCTATCAGGGCCAGAAACGCGTCGCCGCCCTGAAGGGCATTCTCGCCGGACTCGGTGATGGCAATTCCAACGCCCTCTTCGACACCGAAACCCTCCGCCTCGTCTGCGCCTATCAAGGCTATGTCAACTGGGCCGCCACCCCATGGACCGGACAACACGGCGTGCTGATTTCACTGCAGGACAAGACCCCGGTCTTCAATACCACCAGCGGACCCGGCTGGGCGGATGCCGATGGATCGTTCGATGACAAACGGAAAATCCCCGGCTTCGGCAACCTCACCCACGCGACCTACAACGGTTACTTCCGCTCGGGAACCGTGATCGTGTTCGACTACAGCGTGCTCGGTAGCCGCGTGCTGGAAACCTCTTCGATCGACAATGGCACCGTCACCCGCAGCCTTCAAATCGAGGCCCGGAATAGCAATCTCACCGGACTCGTCGCCGACGAGGCGAAGCCCTTCACCGTCGCCGCCGACGGACTCTCCGCGAAATCCGGCGACGGCCTCAACGTCTTGCTCAAGGGTCCTGGAAAACTCGCCGCAGACGCCAAAAATCCCAACCGTTTGCTGGTGACCATCGCCAAGGGTGCCGACAAGTCCCTGATCCAACTCGCCTTCTCACGCAGTGCCGAACCCAAGCCCGCCGCCGCTCCCGACTTCGACGCCTTGATCAAAGGCGGTGCTCCGCTCTGGCCCGACAAGATCGTGACCGAGGGCAAGATCTCGACCGAAACGAGCGCCCCCTACGCGACCGACGTCGTCACCCTCCCGACCGATAATCCCTGGAAGGCGAACCTCCGCTTCGGCGGCTTCGATTTCATCGACGAGGACAGCGCCGCCCTCAGCTCCTGGAACGGCGACGTCTGGGTCGTGAAAGGGCTCAAGGGCGACTGGAAAACACTCACCTGGCAGCGCATCGCCTCCGGCCTTTTCGAAACCCTTGGCCTGAAGGTCGTGAAGGGCACCATCTACGTCAACGGCCGCGACCAGATCACTCAACTCATCGACCTGAACGGCGACGGTGAAATCGATCAATTCAAGGCCTTCAACCGCGACGTCATCATCTCCGCAAACTTCCACGAGTTCGCCTTCGACCTCCAGACCGACAAGCAAGGCAACTTCTACTTCGCCAAGGCGTCTCCGGTCCGTGGCGGCGGTCGTGGCTTTGACACGATTCTGCCCAACCACGGGATCGTCGCGAAGATTTCGCCTGACGGCAAAAAGTTCGAGGTCGTCGCCACCGGCCTCCGCGCCCCTGGCGGTCTCGGGATCGGGCCGAACGGTGAGATCAGCACCGGCGAGAACGAAGGCACCTGGCAACCTGCCTGCAAGATCAACTTCGAGACCCCGGCCGATGCCCCGCGGTTCTTCGGCTGCGAACCGAGCCAGCACGACGTGAAGACTCCCTACACCGAGCCGCTTTGTTTCATGCCGATGGATATCGACAATTCCGGTGGCTCCCAGGTCTGGACGACGCCCGAGTCCAAGATCGGGCTCAATGCCGGCGAGATGATCCACCTTTCCTACGGCCAATCTAGTATCTTCCGGGTGCTTCCTCAGGCCGTCGGCAAGAGACTTCAAGGCGGTGTCACGAAGCTGCCGATCAAGCTCCAGTCCTCCGCCATGCGCGCCCGCTTCCACCCCGATGGCTCGATGTATGTCCTCGGCTTCCGCGGCTGGCAGACGAACGCCGCCACCGAGTGCGCGTTCCAGCGCATCCGCTACACCGGAGCCCCCTTGCCGAATCCCGACAAGTTCGAGGCCACCAAGACCGGTGTCCGCCTCCACTTCGCCCAGGCCATCGGCAAGGAACTCGCCAGCGATCCCACCAGCTATTCCGTGCAGCGCTGGAACTATGTCCGCTCGGTCCAGTACGGTTCCGGTGAATTCTCTGTCGACCAACCCGATGTCGAACGCGAAAAAGCTGCGGAGCTCAAGGAATCGAAAGGCTACAAGAAACGCGACGACGTGAAGGTCACCTCCGCCAAACTCCTGCCCGATGGCAAGACGATCGAACTCGAGCTCGAAGGCATGAAGCCGTCGATGGGTCTCAAGGTCGGCTACGATCTGGAGGATGACAAAGCCGGCGTGATCAAGGGCGAGGTCTACTCCACCGTTTACGCCACGCCTTGATCCACGTCCCACCCCATTCACCGAAGGGCGGGGTCACTCCCGCCCTTTTTGCGTGTCGCCGGCCGGTTGCACCGTTTCATCCGGGAAAACTTCCACCCGTTTCGGACTTCCCCTTCACTGTCTCCATGATCCGCCACCTGCTCCTCACCGGGCTCCTCCTCGGCACCGCCCAGGCCCAGTTGATCGCCACCTTCAAGGCCGGCGATGTCAGCGACTCGCGCCTCGACCGCCTCCCCGCGCTCCTGGTGAACGCCGGTGAACCCGCCACCCCCTTCCTCGCGCCGGGAGCCTTCGAGGTCACCTGGACCGGACAGCTCGCGATCCGCGAGCGCCAGCGCCTTGTCTTTTCGTTCGAAGGCAGCGGCAGCGCCTCGCTCTCGATCGACGGCAAGCCGGTCCTCGAGGAAAGCGGTGAACTCGGTGCCAAGCCCTCCGAACGCCTCCGGCTCAACCCCGGCGATCACGAATTCACCCTCACCTTCAAGAGCCAGCCCGACGGCTCCGGACGCCTCCGCCTGTTCTGGGAAGAGACCGCGTTTCCAAAGCAATCGATCCCACCCGGCGCCTACAAGTCCACCCCCAACGAGGCCGCCACCCTCGGCGAACTCCAGCGCCACGGCCGCATGCTCTTCGCGGAAAACCACTGCTCCAAGTGCCACTCCGCCGCCAGCGGATTCGGATCCGCGCCGATGCCGGAAATTTCGGAGCTCGCTCCGCTGCTCGCCGGCATCGGCGATCGCGTGAATGAAGACTGGCTCAAGAGCTGGATCGCCGCACCCCAATCCCTGCGCCCCACCACCCGCATGCCCGCGCTGGTCGATGCCACCACCGACGCCGGTCGCCAACAGGCCGCCGACCTCGCCGCCTTCGTGATCACCCAGACCTTCGGCGCGCCCGCTGGCACGGCCCCCGATCCCGCCCTCGCCCAAAAAGGCGGCGAGACCTTTCACACCCTCGGCTGTGTGGCCTGTCACACCCTGCCCAGCCAAACCGAGCCCGACCGCGAGCACAAACGCCTCCCGCTCAACAACGTCGCCGCCAAGTTCAAGCCCGGTGCCCTCGTCCCATTCCTGAAAAAACCGGACGCCTACCACCCCTTCACCGGCATGCCCGACTTCCGGCTTTCCGATGACGAGGTGAACTCGCTCGCCGCTTATCTAACAGCCGCCTCCACCGGCAAGGAAACCAAACCCGCCGCTCCCTTCCCCGCTGGCGACAAGAGCCGCGGCGAAGCCCTCGCCAAGTCCCTCAACTGCGGCTCCTGCCACGCCGGACTCCCCCTCTCGGAAACACCCGCCCCCACCCTCGACGCGATCTTCAAGAAAGACTGGAGCGCCTCCGGTTGCGCCGCCCCGGCCGACAAGCGCGGCAAGGCCCCCGTCCTCCACCTCGACGATGCCGAACGCGCCGCCCTCGTCGCCTTTTCCAAAACCGGCAGCACCCCGCTCACCCGCGACACCCCGGGCGAATACGTCCGCCGCCAGATCGAAAGCCAGCGCTGCACCAACTGCCACAATCACGACGGCAAGGGCTCGCTGCTCGACTCCGTCCACTCCGACAGCCGACCGCTCGTGGCCGACCTGAAGCACCTCGACGAACGAGTCGACCAATCCCGCCCGCAGCTCACTTACATCGGCGAAATGCTCCACGCCACCGTCACCGAGTCGATGATCCAAGGCAGCACCGATCCACGTCCGCGCCCTTGGCTGCTGATGCGCATGCCCGCCTTCCATGCCAAGGCCAAGTCCCTTGCCGACGGCTTCGCCCGCATGCACGGTATCGAACCCAGCGGACCGAAACCCTTCACCATCAATCCCGCCCTCGCGGAAACCGGCAAGACCCTCGCCAGCGGCTTCGGCTGCACCACCTGCCACGCCATCGGCGACCAAAAACCCACCGCCGCCTTCGAGGTCCAGGGCGTCGACCTCCAGCTCAGCGCCCAGCGCATTCGCGAAGACTACTTCTACCGCTGGATGGCCAATCCCGGTTCGATCACCCCTTCGACCAAGATGCCGAAATACGCCGAAGGAAACCTCTCCCAACGCACGGATCTGTTAGAGGGCGACGCCCACAAGCAGTTCGAAGCCATCTGGCATTACCTGCATCAGAAATAATCACGGCAGCGGACTTCATCCGGCCAGCCCGTTCCCGTGAATTCCCTTTGCAAGGATGGCTCCCGCATTCTAGATCCGCGCGAAATGCTTTCCCAGGAACCGATTGAATGGCCGGAAAAAGTTGAGGCGCTCGTCGATCGTCTTGAGAGCGAGTCGTCCCAGCGCGCGCTCAGCCGCGAAGAACGCGCCCTGATGGACGTGGTGGAAACCGTTCCGGTGCTGGAGAGTGGCGACGGCCTGCACGGCTTCTGGCACAGCGGGGTCAATCACCAGCGGGTGATCAACTCCTTCGATCTCATCGGCGCGGCCACCCTGGTCGATCCGCTCAACGCCAGCCGCTGGTGCGAAACCCGCAGCGAAGACCGCAACGACTACAGCGAAACCGAAGAGGAGTATCTCTGCACCATCGAAGAGGAACTCGCCACCGGCCTGGACGAACTCCTCGACCTCGTGCTGGACTTCATCGAGGAGAAATTAAGTTAGGATGAATCTGGGTGGGAATACATCCTCCCGAAACAATCGGCGGAGGCATGCCTCCTAAGGCTAAACTCCGCTCTCCGCTCACGCCCGTCTTCCTCTCCTCTTCACTTCGACCTGTCGTCCTTGGAATTCTCGGCCTTCGTAGCCTCTGCCGTTCGTAGCCCATGCGAAGAATGCTTGGCGAAGTAGGCAGCGAAGTAGGATGTTGGAAGTCCGATGTTTCATCCCGGCACAGCCGACAGGCGACGACGGATCGATGTTCACCGCCCCTCCTGACTTTCCAGCTGGAACATCCCTCTCAATCGGCTACACCCACCATCATCCATGGAAGAGGACATTGAACTTCAATCAGCCCGCGACGAGGCCCTTCGAGCCATCGGACGAAACCTCCTGCTCTTCCAGCGCGCAGAGCTGATGCTCAAGCGGCTGAACACCACCGGCTCATTTACCAGCCGTGCGGGTGAGGCTCAGGAAATGTTCGCAGAACGAAAGGCGCTGTTCGACAAACAAACCCTGGGTCAGCAACTGAAGCATCTCCAAGAAACCCATTTCGCCGAAAGGGATCCCTTCAAAGGCCCCATTGAGGAAGCCGACGATGACATCGTCACCATCGGCTTCGACTTTTCGCTCAACGAATCCGACCCTGAGGCCCGCGAGCTTGCGCAGGACAACTTGGTCAAGGAGCGGAATCACCTCGCACACCAGATGTTCGCGGAATTCGATTCGGACTCACTCGAACAATGCCGGGAGATGCTAGTGAAGCTGGATGAACAGCGGGAAAGCATCCTCCCGGAATTCCGCCGCATCGTTCGCGATGTGGAAACAGTCAGGGAAGGCATCGAATGCATCACGGCTTTCTACAATTCTCCCGAGGGAAGGGCAGACTTGAGTTTGCCGCATTTGCGAAAGAGTCCCGTAGTGAAGGCTCTGATTGAGCTAGCCCCCGCAAACGCTCAGCCGGATGGCTGGACGCCACTTCGTTCCGTTGCCGAGCAAATCGACTTTAAGGTGCCTGGCTCCATCACCAAACAAGTCGGGGAATTCGCGAGCAAATCACTCTGCGGGCTGATCCTCACCAGCCGTCTCTTCGAATTAAAGTCTGAGCCCACCGAGTCCGGCGGCACACGAGCCCTTTACCGGGTGAAGGAGGGTAGTTCCCAATTCGACTCGACACAGGCGACTTACGACGCCTCTGAATACACGCTGGCTCCCTGATCCGGATACTTCTCCAGCACATGCTGAAACAGCACCCCGCACTTCTGTTCGAACAGCTCGGTCGTGTATTTCTCCGGCAATCCGCTATCCAGCATCTTCTCGATCTCCACCCGCACCGCCGCCCGTGTCGTGCGCTTCGTCCGCCACGCCAGCACCAGCTTCTCCGTTTTCAACTTCGCCAGCAGGTCCTTGCACACCTTCTTGATTGCCTCGGTTTCCACCGGCGTGAGATCCGGACCAGGACGCGTTAGAATATCGAACACCGCCAACTCTTCCTCGCTGATGTTTTCGCGGAAATGGCGCTGCTCCTCGTCGTTGAGATCCTTGGTGAAGGTCACCAACTCCGCGAACAACTGCTCGATGGTCAACGCGCCGCTGTTATATGCCTCGATCATCTTCTGGAAGCGGTCGAGGAAATCATAGCGGCTGGCGTTCAGGCGGATCAGGTTGTCCAGCTTGCGCTCGATCAAGGCCCGCAGTTGCTGGGCTTCGATGTTCTTGTTCGGCGTCTTGGCGAACTTCTTCTCCAAGACATCGAAGTCGATCTTGCTCAGATCAATCGTCTTCGCTTCCGCGCCGGGTTTCTTCTGCGCCTCGGTGACGATGGACTTGTCCAAAACCTCCGAGATTTGGCCCATCACTTGCGTGATGTTCACCGGGTTCTTGTCGGCACGTACCGCCTTCGCCAGTTCGGCGATCACCTGCGCTCTTGGCGCTAACAACGGGATCACCGGGTCCGGCATCACCGCCTTGTAAAGCCGCGCGATATCGTTCGCCTGGCCGAGGAACGAATCCGTCACCTCGCCCGTCCGCAGCAGTTGGTTCACCGCCGGGATGAAAAGCTTGTTGGAGGAATCGGGAATCGCGTCCAAATCCACGTTCTGTTTCCGGCAGAACTCCGCC